>ERZ1023970.351-NODE-351-length-15275-cov-7.144547_pt1 | contig 15275 bp, 9 predicted proteins | sample MGYA00380430_ERZ1023970 | MGnify/ENA primary metagenome ERZ1023970 (study PRJEB33179, sample SAMN07449052) | human gut metagenome | biome: Human-gut; feature: Human associated habitat; material: Faeces | host: Homo sapiens | place: India:Kasaragod | collected... | reverse complement strand
TGCGTGCGGGCGATTTCCTCGCTGTAAGCTGTGTTTTTCCGTCCGCCCGCAAAGAGGGAAACGCCGCCCGCAACGAGCGCAAGCACGACGATAATGGCAATGATTTTCCCGGTCTTCTTCATAGTCCCGCTGACTCCTTCCATCTCATGGATGTTCCGGAAGCAATTATGACACAATTGGATGAATCCAATGTGAAGTTACGAGGAAGCGAAAATGAAGTTTGCCGGGAACAAAAAAGCCCGTGACGATTTTACGTCGCCACGGGCAGGGGATTCGAGGATTAGAAGTCCAAATGCAGTTCCACCGGACCGCCGATGAGGTTGCCATCGGTATCCATCAGGCGGAAGATGATAAGGTTCACGGTGTGCTGTCCATTCAGCGCGTCCGCGGGGACGGTCAGCGTCATCTGCGTGCCGTCCGCATTCCACGCGGTTTCCCACGCTTCGGCAATGTCCATGCCGACGGCGTATTCACCCGTGCGCAGCGCTTCGGAGAAGGTCAGCGTGACGGTCAGCGCGGTGTCCGACAGTGCCGCTTCGCCGGAGACGGTCGCGTCAAAGGCGGTCACGGTCTTTTCGGGCGCTTCGGGGCGGGTGATGGTCTCGCCGCGTTCAAGCGCCTGCCGCTCTTCCAGCGTATCCGGAATCGCGGGCCACACCTGCGAGAAACCGTTGTTGTAGCGCTCAGCGTTCCAAGAAATCGGCTTGGTGAACAGTGGAGGCTCCTGCTTGCCGTTGTTTTCAGCGGAAGCGGCAATCTCCGCCATCGAGAACTCAAAGGTGTATTCCGGCATGGAGACAAACTTCAGGTTCTTCACCTTGAAGGTCTGCGAGGCGTCCCAGCCAGCGTTTGCAATGCGGATAAACAGCGCGTCGTGGAACAAAATGCCGTATTCCAGCAGGCTCGTGTCTTCCGGCACCACACGTTCGGGTGTGAAAATCATGGAAGCGGGTTCGGTTTCGCTGCCGATGTAGACCAGCGGGGGATTCTCCTTCGTGTTCGCCAGACGGGACGCGAAGCCCAGCACGCGGTTCTCTTCGCCCTCGTCGCCCTTCGTCGTGCCGTGACGGAGCGCATCCGCCAGCGAAACGGCGGAGAAGTAGACGCTGTGCGCCGCCTTGTCCGTGCCGACGGTGCGCAGTTCGTAGCGCCCGTAGACGGACTGTTCGGCAGTCAAGGTGAAGGTGAACACGTCACCCTCGTGCGAAGCAGCGGCGATTTCCGTGCCATCTGGCAGCACCAACATCACGTCCGGCGCGTCGGAATGCGCGGTAATGGTAACATTGTGGTTCGTCAGGAAGGTCTCCTGCGCCGTCCACAGCGTGTACTTGCTTTCGGCAGACCACGGGATGTAGGAAGAATTGATGTCAAACGGGTAGTCGTTCAGTTCGCTGACAGTTGCGTAATCCGCCGCCGGGTAGGACATGCCGGAAATGCCTGTGCCTTCCGGGAACAGATCCTTCACATGCAGCAGCTTGTCGTCCGTCTGCTTGAATTCGCGATCCATAATCGCCAGCGCAAAGCAGAAGTCACGCGGGTAGAAGACGTGGTCACTCTGGCGGGCACGAACAGCAATGTTGTTTTTCTCGATTTCCGTCGTGCCGACGAAATCGTAAACCTCTTCTGCTGCAACCATGCTGGCGACAGCGCCTTCATTGCCCAGCCAATGGGTGTCAATGCCTGACACGGTGAAGAAGGGGCGCGGCGCAACCAGCGCGATGATTTCCACCGGGTCAAACGGAATCTGGTTATCGCGGGCGACGAACATAGCAGCCGTCTCCGGGAACCAGCTGTTGCCCTTGCCGTAGGACACGGTCGGCACTTCGGTCTTGCCGTAGACACGGTCAGCCTTGGCGTAGGCGGAGGTGTTGAAGTTGAAAATCTTGCCTTCCACCTTGTAGCGGTAGCTCTGGATGCCCGAACCGCCGCATTCACTCGGCACGCAGATGCTGATGCGGTCGTCAAACGCCGCGGTGAACATGGCGGCCTTGCCGTAGCGGGAATGGCCCGTAATGACGGTCTTAGCCGGGTCAAGGCGAACCAGCTCGCCCAGCGTCAGGCTCGTGCCCTCTGCCTGGTTTTCCAAGGCGGTCACAATCTGACTGACCGCCCAGCTCCACGCCATCAGCGCGCCGGATGCGTGCTTGTAGTCGTTCGCGTCGTAGGGGTAGAGCGTGGTGTACACGCCAGCACGGTCAATGCCGTCATCCGCATTGGAGTCATCGGGGTAAATAGTAGTGGCTTTGAACGTCACCAGACCGTAGCCCTGTCCGTTCAAGTTCGCAGCAGAGAATGCGGAGGTACCGCCGATATCAATCACGAACGGTACTTGATCCTTCTCTTCGCCCCAAGCCGCCAGAATCTGCGCATCCGTGGGCACATTCAGCTTCGCGGCGAAGCTCGCCTTTGCGCCCGTTTCCGGATTCGTGATGGTAATGACCGCCTGATACACGGGGCGCACACGGGCGGGGATGGTTTCCTCGGTAATCGCGCCGGTGGTGTTCACGAACACCGCGTCGCCTTCCGTGCCCCACGGCGGTTCGCCAATGTAGTGGACGGAGTAGCCCGCGTTCCACGCTTCGATGGCAAGCTGCTTGGCTTCCGCCTTGGTGGATGCAGGGCCGAACGTCTTGTCGCCCACCGTCACTTGACCTTCCAGCAGCGCAGCGGACAACTTGCGGAACTCGTCGCCGAGGTTGAAGACGCAAGCGCCCCAAATTCCATAGAAGCCGCCGTAGGACGCGGTGTTGTCCTCGTAGACAATCTCGTACTTGCCAGACACGTCCTCCGCCGCGGTTTCCCAGCGGTAGCCCAGCCAGTAGTGCTGGATCAAATCGCGGATTTCGGTGCGGCGCGCTTCCCATTCGGTGATGTCGGTCACAATGCCGTCGCCGTTCGGGTCATTCTTCACGTCGAAAAACTCAAATGGATTGTTGATTGTGTCGATGGCGGGCAACTCATCAATGCCGGGATACCCGTCCAGCGGCGCTTCAGCGCAGGCGCTCATCAGCGGCAGCAGTCCGATGATGGCAGCGAGCAGCAACGGGAAAAAACGTTTCATAGAGATCCTCCTTTTTTCTTTCAGCCGAACCTTTACACATTGTCCGGGAGGAGGCAGCTGCATTGCCTCATCCGGAAGTTACCCTCATTATAGCGGAGAAAGGGCGGCGCGTCTATGCAAATTGTCCACGCTACTATGCAAATCGTGCAGATATATCTGGGAAAAAATTATCCGCATTCGACAACGCAAAAGCTATTTGCCAAGATTTCGCTGGAAATCCGTCGGCGAAATGCCTGCTGTTTTGCGAAAAGTGCGCAGAAACGAAGAATACGAATTGAACCCGCTCTGAAACGCAGCTTCCGTCAGCGATACGCCGGAGGCAATCAGCAGCTTCGCGCCGCAGATGCGCCGGAACTGGATGTACTCGTACACCGACGTGTTCGTGTAACGGACAAACTCGTGTGACAGGTACGATTTGCTGATGAAGAACGCGTCCGCAATTTCCTCCAGCGTCAGCGGCTGGGCGTAATGCTCGTTGATGTACGCCATCACGCGCTGCATGGTGTCCGGCGAGGGCTGGGTACTCTGCGGCGTCGGTGCTTCCTGCGTCACGCGGAGGATTTGCAGCAGGAACTCGGTCATCGCGGCATAATCCGCCAAGCGCGATTCGGGACGCTCATCGCCTGTGTTCCGCGCCACACGGTCAATGCATGATGTACACAGCGAAAGCGCCGCTTCATCCAGCTGATAATGATACCCGGTGCGGCGCGTGCAGTCCAAAAGGCGCTGCTCCAGCGGCAGAAGTCCCTGCCCCAGCTGGTGCAGCATCCCGGAGGAGATGAACAGCACCACTCGCTCGTAGTTGCGGATGGCGTCCTGCGAGATTATGCCGTGCATGACGAATGGCGGGAAAATCATCAGGCTGCCGCGCTGGAGCGTGACGATTTTGTTGTCCACATACAGGCGGGGAAAGCCGTTTAGGTGAATATACAGCTCAAAGAAATCATGCGTGTGGATTTCGCGCAGGTGGATGGCGGGCGACAGCGTGTGGAACGCCTCGTAATCCGAGCGCCCTTGCCCCATGTCGCTTGCGCGAACCAGCACATCCTTCTGAAGCTCCTGCGCGGGACGCTTCCTTGTCATATGCCTTTCTCCTTGTCCCAGTATTTATGAAAACATCATAGCAGGAATGCTGAAAAAGGTCAAGCAAAAACCCGAAAACTGTTCTGAATCAGAACGATTTCCGGGTAAAATCGGTTATTTGCTTTCGCTGTCCCACGCACGGTAGGATTCTTCTTCCAGCAGCGTCTCAATGCGCCCGTCGGTGACGCGGGTCAGCGTGTCCAGGACAGATTGCACGTCCGTCTGGCGAATCAGCAGCGTGAAGCTGACGGCGGTCGTGAACTCGCTGCTCAGCAATTGCACCGGCAGGCTTTTCAGCGCGTACTGCACCTTGTCCCACAGCGGATAGGCGACTTCGCACAGGTACTGGCACGAGGGCAGCATCTCGACGACTTGCGCCGCCTTGAGCGCGATGACTGCCCCCTGCGTGTACGCGCGCACCAGCCCGCCCGCGCCCAGCAGCACGCCGCCGAAATAGCGCGTCACCACGCAGCAGCAGTTGACTACGCCCTGATGCTTCAATACCTCCATCATCGGCAGCCCCGCTGTGCCGCCCGGTTCGCCGTCGTCGGAATAGCGCATGATGCCCGCGTTCTGCCCGATGATGTAGGCATAACAGTTGTGCGTGGCGTCCTTGTGCTTTGTGCGGATGGATTGCAGGAAGGCAAGCGCCTCCGCTTCCGTTTCGCACGGCGCGGCATAGCCGATGAAGCGGCTTTTGTTGATGATGAACTCGTCGCTGGCGGACTGTCGGAGCGTCCGATAGGGGTTCATGGCACTCATGCGAGGAACAGGCGGCGGAAGTTCTTCTTGCCTTTCTGAATCAGCCGACCCTCCGCAGCGACCCCGCGCACCGCCAGTGTGGCGTTCAGGTCATCCACCTTCTTGTCCGCCACCAGCACCGCACCCGCCTTCACCTGATTGCGCGCGTCGCTCTGGCTCTTGCACAGCCCGGACTTGACCAGCATGGTCGTCACGCGGCTGTCGGCGGCGAATTCGGCCTTCGTCAGCGTGAAGGAGGGGACATTCGCGGCAGACGCGCCGCCCGCGAACAGTGCGGCAGCGGCATCGGCGGCCTTCTGCGCCTCTTCTTCGCCGTGCCCCAGCTTCGTCCCCTCGAATGCCAGCACCTTCTTCGCCTCGTTGATTTCGCTGCCTTGCAGCGCGCCCAGACGGCGCACTTCTTCCATCGGCAGGAAGGTCAGCAAGCCAAGGCACTTTTCCACGTCCGCGTCATCAACGTTGCGCCAGTACTGGTAGAAATCGAACGGGGAAGTCTTGTTCGGGTCAAGCCACAGCGCGCCTTTTTCAGTCTTGCCCATCTTCTTGCCGTCGTGGGTCAGCAGCAGCTGGAACGTGCAGGCGAACGCCTTTTCATTGTCCTTGCGGCGAACCAGGTCTGCGCCGCCAAGCATGTTGCTCCACTGGTCATTGCCGCCCATTTCCAGCCGGCAGCCGTAGCGGTGGAACAGCTCCAGGAAGTCGTAGGACTGCATGAGCATGTAGGTGAATTCGAGGAAGGACAGACCGTTGTCGGTCGCCATGCGCGTCTTGTAGCAGTCGGCAGTCAGCATCTTGTTGACGGAGAACATCGCGCCGATGTCGCGCATGAATTCGATGAAGTTCAGGTTGCGCAGCCAGTCCGCGTTGTTGACGATAATTGCCTTGTCGTCGGAGAAATCAAGGAAACGGCTCATCTGCTGCTTGATGCACTCGACGTTATGGTCAATCGTCTCGACGGTCATCATCTTGCGCATGTCGGTCTTGCCGGACGGGTCGCCGATCATCGCCGTGCCGCCGCCCATCAGCGCAATCGGACGATGTCCCGCGCGCTGCATGTGCGCCATCGCCATAATCGGGATGTAATGCCCGATGTGGAGGGAATCGGCGGTCGGATCGAAGCCGACGTAGAAGGTGGTCGGTTCTTCGAGCTGCTTGTACAGTTCGTCCTCAAAGGTGGTCTGGGCGATGAAGCCGCGCTCTTTCAAAACGTCAAGAATGTGCATGGGGGAACCTCCTATATATTAAGTAGTAGGGGAAACAGTGTCATTTCGCCAGCGCCTGCGCGAAAATCTCCCGCAGGGTGCTCATGCCCTCGTGAATGTGCGCGATGCTGGAGGTGGCGAAGTGGAGGCGCAGCGTGTTCTCGTGTCCGCGGTCGCAGAATAAGTGCGGACCGGTGACGTAGGCGACGTGACGCTCTACCGCTTGTTCCAGCAGCTCCTTTGCGTCGATGCCCTCCGGCAGCGTCACGAAGATGAACAGGCCGCCGTCCGGGCGCGTGTACGTCGTGCCTTCGGGAAAGGTCGAAAGTTCACTCAGCATAGCATCCAGCTGCGCCTTGTAGCTGCGGCAGATGCGCTTGATGTGGTCGGGCAGCAGACCGCGACGCAGGTACTGATCCACAATCGCCTGTGTAAGGTTTGCCGTGTGGACGTCGGTGGACTGCTTGCCGACGGTGCATTTGCGCAGGATGCCCGCGTCGCCCGCCATGAATCCGACACGCAGACCGGGGCTGATAATCTTGCTGAACGAGCCGAGGAAAACGACCCAGCCATCCTTGTCGAAGGATTTGATGGAGGGCCCCGCTTCTCCGGCATATCGCAGGTCGCGGTACGGGTCGTCCTCCGCCACGACGACGTGGTACTTCGCGGCGAGTTCCGCAATGGGCTTGCGGCGGTCAGCGGACAGCGTGATGCCCGTCGGATTCTGGAACGTCGGGATGGTGTAGAGCAGCTTCGGGTGATACTGGCGCATGGCCTCTTCCAGCTTTTCCGGGATAATCCCGTTCTCGTCGCTCTCTACCGGCACCAGCGTTGCCTGATACAGCCGCATACACTGCATGTTGCCCAGAAATGACGGGTTTTCCACCAGAATCACGTCGCCGGGGTCAATCAGTGCTTTGCAGAGCAAATCCATCGCCTGCGTTGAGCCAGTGACGGGCAGCACCGCGGGGACAGCGCACCCAAGCTGTTGCTCCACATAGGCGTGCAGACTCTCCAGCAGCGGCGGATACCCCTCTGTCGCGCCATATTGCAGAATGCGCTTGCCATCATTTTGCAGCACGTCGCGGGCGATTTCGGCGCATTCCGCATCGGGCAGCGCCGATGCCGCCGGATTGCCGCCCGCGAAGGAAATCATGCCGGGCTTGGCAATCATCTTGAAGATTTCGCGAATGGCGCTGCCGCTGATCTGGTCGAAGCGGTGCGCGAAAGGCAGGGAATCAAGCGCCATAATCCAATCACTCCTTACTACTTTCAGAGAATAAGAATAAAAAACACCTTCTCCGGACAAAATCCGGGGAAGGTGACAAAACGCCACGGTACCACTTCCGTCTGGCTGCAAACAGCCCTCAAGGAGGAACAGTCATTCCTCGCACGCTGTAACCGGCGCACCGGATGCCGCCTACCCGCCGCGCAGACGCGGTTTCAGCGGATGGCTCGGAGCTGTACGTCACCCTATGCGCCGCCTGCTTCCTCACACCGCCCGGAAGCTCTCTGCCTGCGCCGCAGAAGCGGATGACCCGTCTCCTCATTGCCCTGATGGGTGCATGATAGCACGGTTTTTCCCGCTTGTCAAGGGGAAAATTTTTGGTCAGGCGGTATCGCAAAGGCGGGAAAATCACACAATCTGCAAGAAATGTTCACGAAATCGACACATGTCGGCGCTTTTTCTGGAATTTCTGGCGGCATTTTTGTGAAACGGGCCGAAAAAGTCTTGCCATTTCCGCTAAAATCCTGTATACTATACTCTGACCCAGCTATGGGTGCATTTATCGTGTCCGCGAGGACAAAAGCTGGGAAGCCCCTGGATGAAGGAGGTCGACTACTATGGATTGCAAAATCAAGAACGACATCGGAACAATCTATATTACGGAGGATGTCCTGCTCAAGGTCGTGGGATACGCGGCGCTGGAATGCTACGGCATCGTTGCCATGTCCTCCAAGCGTGCCAAGGATGGCATCGTCGAATGGCTGGGAAGGGAAAACCTCTCCAAGGGCGTGCAGATTCGCAGTGTTGGCGATATGCTGGACGTCGATCTGTTCATCATCGTGGAATACGGCATCTCCATTGCCGAGGTGTGCAAGACCATTGTCGATACCGTGCGCTACAAGCTGGAAAGCATGACGGGCGTAAAGGTTCGCAAGGTCAACATCTCCGTGGAAGGTATCCGCGTGTAATGCAGGAAAGCCACACGGCAGCAGTTCCAAGGAGCTGACGCCGAAAGCAGGTAGGAGGAATTTACCTTTGATACAGCATAAAACCATTGACGGGCTGCTGCTGCGCGACATGGTCGTCGCGGGTGCGGCACTGCTCGAAAAGAACCGGGAAGCGGTGGACGCGCTGAACGTTTTCCCTGTCCCGGACGGCGATACGGGGACGAATATGTCCCTGACCATGCAGAGCGCGACCCGTGAGGTCAATGCGCAGGAGTACCTGCGTGCGGACGAGGCGGCGGCTGCCATTTCGAAGGGTGCGCTCAAGGGCGCGCGCGGCAACTCCGGCGTTATCACGTCCCAGCTGCTGCGCGGCTTCGCTACGTCCTTGAAGGGCGTGGAGAAGATTACCCCCGTGCAGTTTGCGCAGGCATTGAAGGCGGGCTCTGACAAGGCGTACAAGGCGGTCATGAAGCCCAAGGAGGGCACGATTCTGACCGTCGCGCGCGTCATTGCGGAGGACGCCATCAAGTACACCGAGAGCAATCCCGATGACTACGATGGGCTGATGAACGTCATTCTGACCAGCGGCGAGGCGATTTTGAAGCGCACGCCTGACATGCTGCCGCCCCTGAAAGCGGCGGGCGTGGTCGACTCCGGCGGACGCGGTCTCATGCTGATTTACACCGGCTATGCGGCGGTCATGCGCGGCGAGGAAATTGCTGACCCGGCGGCGCTGCTGGCGGGCGATAGTCAGGTGGAAGAGGATATTCACGACCTGTCCGGCGATCTGCCTTATGCCTACTGCACGGAGTACGACATCGTGAACTTCCGCGAGGACTGCACCGAGGGCGACGTGGATTCCTTCCGCCGCCGCCTGAACCGCATTGGCAACTGCGTCAAGGTGACGGGCGACCTGACCGAGACGAAGGTGCATGTGCACACCAACGACCCCGGCAACGCCATCCAGTATGGCATTGAGCTGGGCGAACTGGTGAATGTGAAGGTGGACAACATGCTGGCGCGCAAGCGTGCGCTGGAGGCGGAGAAAGCGCCCGCAGCGGTGGAAGCCCCTGCCGAACCCGCGAAGGAATTTGGCATGGTGGCAGTGTCGCTGGGCGACGGTTTCTCCAGCATCTTCCGTGATTTGACGGTGGATGTGGTGGTCGAGGGCGGTCAGACGATGAACCCGTCGGTGGATGACATTCTGAACGCCATCAATCAGGTGAACGCCAAGTGTGTGTTCGTGTTCCCGAACAACGGCAACGTCATTTTCGCGGCGAATCAGGCGGCGGAACTGGCGGAGAAGGAAGTGCACGTCATCCCCACGAAGAACGTGGCGATGGGCATTGCCGCGGCGGTCGCGTTCCAAGACGACGTGTCCGGCGAGGAGAACGCCAAGCGCATGGCGGAAGCGGCGGAGCACGTCAAGACCGGTACGGTAACGTACGCGGTGCGCGACAGCGAGTACAACGGCGTGCAGATTCACAAGGGTGACATCATCGGGATGCACAACGGCAAGATTGAGTATTGCGGCAATTCCGTGCATGACGTTGTGCTGGACATGATGAAAGCGGTTGTGACGGATGATGCGGAGCTGATTACCGTCTACTACGGCGCGGATACGACGAAGGAAGACGCGGAGCAGGTGGCGGCGGAAATCGCCGAGCAGTATCCGAACTGTGATGTGGACTGCCTGCTGGGCGGTCAGCCGCTGTATTACTATCTGATTTCTGTGGAGTAAAAAGCAAATGGAGCTTTCCGCCATCAAGGGCATTGGCCCAACCCGGCTGGAATCCCTTCGCGCAGTGGGCGTCTGCTCATTGCGCGATTTGTTGTATTTTCTTCCGCAGCGCTACGAGGACAGAACACACCCGATTCCCTGCGCGGACGCAAACGGCGGCGAGGTGCTGGTGATGGGCGTCGTGCAGGACGCACCGAAACTCAGCCGCTTCAACGGCTTGACGCGAGTGACGGCGTACCTCTGGGATGACAGCGGAAAATTGCCGCTGGTGTGGTATAATCAGCCGTGGATGATGCAGAACCTGCCGGTTGGGCAGACCGTTATGCTCTTCGGGCGTATGGGGCAGAGCCGGGGAAAACCCGTGCTCCAAAATGCGCAGCGGGTGACGGAACCGTGTATCCTGCCGGTGTACCGCGCCGTGAAGGGGATTCCGGCGAAGTCCTTCCGCGAAATGATGCAGCAGGCGCTGGAGCAGGTCGATGACTGCTGTCCGGAGACGCTGCCGAACAACCAAAAAATCAACCAAAAGCTGTTAGACCTAAAATTAAAAATACTGCAGGCGCATTTTCCGCTGAATGTAGAAAACCTGCGGCTGGCGCGGCGGCGGCTGGCGTTTGAGCAGATGCTGATGTATCAGGCGGCGCTGGGGCTGCTGCGCGGACACAAGGCGGATGGCACGGCACTGCCGATTCCGCCGGATGCGCCGGATAAATTCTGGCAGACACTGCCGTTCCCGCCGACCGGGGCGCAGAAGCGCGTCTTGGAGGAAATCGCGGCGGATTTGCGGTGTGACCGGGCGATGAGCCGCCTCGTGCAGGGCGACGTCGGCTGCGGCAAGACCGCGCTGGCATTCGGGGCGATTGCCATGACCTGCGCCTGTGGATATCAGGCGGCGATGATGGCACCGACGGAAATTCTCGCGCGCCAGCACTACGAATCCGCCAAGGCAATGCTGGAACCGCTGGGCATCCACTGCGGCCTGCTGATTGGCTCGATGCGCCCGAAGGCAAAGCGGGAGGCGCAGGAGGCTTGCGCAAACGGGGAATATCAGGCAGTGTTCGGGACGCACGCGCTGATCAGCGAGAAGGTGGCGTATCAAAAGCTCGGACTGGTCGTGACGGATGAGCAGCACCGTTTTGGCGTGATGCAGCGCTCGACCTTGCAGCAGAAGGGCGCGGACGGCACGAAAGCGCCGCATGTGCTCGTCATGTCCGCAACGCCGATTCCGCGCACGCTTGCGCTGATTCTCTATGGCGACCTTGACGTGTCCATCGTCGATGAACTGCCGCCGGGGCGCACGCCGGTCAAGACGCGGGTCGTGCCGGAAGAGAAGCGCGCCGGGATGTACGGCTTCCTGCGGCAGGAGGTGCTGAAAGGGCATCAGGCGTATGTGGTCTGTCCGCTGGTTGAGGACAGCGAGATGATGGAGGACGTTCGCAGCGCACAGGCGACGTTCGACGCGCTGAAAAACGGCGAATTGTCGGGGCTTCGCGTCGGATTGACGTGGGGCGCACAGCCCGCGGACGAAAAAGCGCAGGTGCTCAGCGAGTTTTCTGCCGGGAATCTCGATGTCCTCGTGTCCACGACGGTCATCGAAGTCGGCGTGAACGTGCCGAACGCGAGCGTCATGGTGATTGAGAATGCCGAGCGCTTCGGGCTCAGCCAATTGCATCAGCTGCGCGGGCGCGTCGGGCGCGGATCAGCGGAAAGCTGGTGCTTCCTGCTGGCAGCGGAAAATGAGCGATTGCGCATCCTGACGCAGACGAATGACGGCTTCATCGTCGCGCAGAAAGACTTGGAGCTTCGTGGGCCGGGCGACCTGATGGGTACGCGGCAATCCGGCGAAATGATGGCGGATTTCCTGCTTGACGGTGACATGAAGCTGCTGGATGAAGCTGCAAAGTGCATGAAGCGACTGCGGGAAAATCCAAAATTGGCGGCGGAGCGTCAGCAAGTGGAAGCGGAAGCGCTGCGCAATTATCGCGATAAATTGGAAGATATTGCAATGAACTGATGGAAAGGGGCAAAATAGGATGGACAACATGCTGACTTGCACGGAAAACCGCGAGCTTTCGTGGCTGCGGTTCAACGAGCGAGTACTGGAAGAGGCGGAGGATGAGCGCGTACCGCTGTGCGAGCGTCTGTCGTTCCTCTCGATCTTCCAGAGCAATCTGGACGAGTTTTTCATGGTGCGCATCGGCAGCCTGCATGACCAGATGCTGCTGGACAAGGAGGCACGCGAGAACAAGACGAACATGACCCCCGGCGAGCAGATTGACGCTGCCGGCAGCCGCATCCGCACGCTGTGCGACCGCCGTGACCGGACGTATGCCGATGTGCTGAAGAAGCTGGAGGACGAGGGCGTCAGCATCGTCAACTTCCGCCAAATCAGCTCGGAAAGCGAGCAGTATCTGGCGAAAATCTTCCGTGAAGACTATCTGCCATTGCTTTCGACCTATGTCGTGGGCAAAAAGCAGACGTTCCCGTTCCTCAAAAACAAGGAGATTTATGCCGTCGCCGTCCTGCGCACGGGAAGCGAGAAGGAAAAAATCGGCATCGTGCCGTGCGGGGAGAACATGTTCCCGCGCCTGATTGAAGTACCGGAGCGTACGGGCTGCTATATCCTCTCGGAGGAGCTGATTCTGCACTACTTGCCGCTGCTTTTTGGCAGCTACCGCATCGCAAGCAAGACGCTTGCGCGCATTACCCGCAGCGCCGACATTGATGCGGATAGCGTATACGACGAAGACCTCAACTATCGCGACCACATGGCGGAAGTCGTGCGTCTGCGCCAGAAACTTTGCCCGGTGCGTTTGGAACTCAGCCGAAAAATCGGGCACGACATTATCGAGAAGCTGTGCGATCAGCTGCGGCTTGACACCGCGCGCGTCTACGAGTACGATACGCCGCTGGATATTAGCTTCCTGTTTAATATTCAGGATAAACTGCGCAGCCATGCGGAACTGTTCTACGCGCCACGTCATCCGCAGGCAACGCCGGATATCGTGGACAATCGCCCGGTGATGGAGCAGATTCTGGAAAAGGATGTGCTGCTGCACTACCCTTACCAGAGTATCCGTCCGTTCCTGCGGATGCTGTCCGAAGCGGCGAATGACCCGCAGGTCGTCTCTATCCGCATGACGCTCTATCGCCTCGCGCGCGACTCGAAGGTTGTGGAAGCGCTGGTGGAAGCCGCCGAAAACGGCAAGCAGGTGGACGTGCTGGTGGAGCTGAAAGCCCGCTTTGACGAAGAAAACAACATCGAGTGGAGCCGCCGATTGGAACGCGCGGGCTGCCACGTCATCTATGGTGTGGATAAACTGAAGGTTCATTCCAAACTTTGCCTGATTACGCGCAAAACGGATGAAGGCATCCAGTACATCACGCAGATCGGCACGGGCAACTACAACGAGAAGACCAGCCGCCTGTATACCGACCTGAGCTACATCACCGCGCGCGACGAAATTGGCGAAGAGGCATTGCAGGTTTTCCAAGCGCTGATGCTGGGCGAAACAGTAGACCATATGTCCGTGCTGCTGGTCGCGCCGCACTGCCTGCAAGATAAGCTGATTGACATGATTGACGGCGAAATCAGTAAGGCGAAGGCGGGGCAGAAGGGGCTGATCCGCTTGAAAATGAACAGCCTGACGGACAAGATGCTGATTGACAAGCTCGTTGAGGCGAGTCAGGCGGGCGTGCAGGTCGAAATGATTGTGCGCGGCATCTGCTGCCTGCGCGGGGGCGTGCCCGGCTTGACCGACAATGTGCATATCATCAGCATCGTCGGGCGCTTCCTCGAACACAGCCGCATCTACATTTTCGGCGATGGCGACGCAGCCCGCTACTACATTGCTTCGGCGGACTGGATGACGCGCAACACCCTGCGCCGCGTCGAGGTGGCAACCCCGATTCTGCAGGACGACGTAAAACGCCGCATTGACCACATTTTCGACGTCATGTGGCATGACAACGTACAGGCACGCGACCAGCAGCCCGACGGCAGTTATACACGCCGCTATCCCGGCACGCAAACGCCGCTGGCGAGCCAGAACGTGCTGTATGACGAAGCCTACCGCATGGCAAAGGTCATCAAAGAACAATAAAAACCGACCGTCGGTTTCTTTGAAAAAGAGGCAAACAAAAAAAGACCTCCGGTCGGGAAAAACACCCGCCGGAGGTCGCCGGTCAGTCATCCATCAGTTCTACAAGAATCGCGTTCTGCACGTCCATCCCGCGACGCGTCAGCGACCATCGGTCGGTTTTGTGCTGAAGCAGCCCTTCATGCTCGAATTTCCGCAGCTTCTCGCCGTACAGCGCATCCAGCGAAACGCCGTGCCGCTCCTGAAATTCCGATTCGCTGACGCCGCGGGTCATTCGCAGCCCCAGCATCAGCGTTTCAAACCGACCGTCGGTTTTTGAGATGAACTCCCGCTCTCGCAGCGAATCGTCCTGCGACTGCACCATCCGCAGATACGCGGGCAGCGTGCGTGGGTTCGTCAGGCGAATCATCCCGTTCTTCGCGGGCAGATACGACGCCGCCGACACGCCCAGCCCGATATACGGCACTTGCTGCCAATAACCGATGTTGTGGCGGCATTCGCAGCCGGGGCGCGCGAAATTGCTGATTTCGTACTGCTGAAAGCCTGATTGCGCCAGCAGATCAAGCGTCAGGTCGTACATGCGGCGCTCGTCGTCCTCGTCCGGCAGAGTCAACTGCCCGGTCTGCAAGTCGCGGTACAGCGGCGTACCTTCTTCGGGAATCAGCCCGTAGCAGGACAAATGCTCCGGATTCAGCGACAGCGCCTTCTCCAGCGTCTCACGCCACATGCTGACTGTCTGACCGGGCAGCCCGAACATGAGGTCAAGGCTGATGTGCTGGAATCCGGCGTGCCGTGCAAGCTCGACGCTCTGCTGCACTTGTGTAAAGTCGTGGATGCGCCCCAGCATCTTCAGCAGTGCAGGCTGGGCTGCCTGCATCCCCATTGACAGGCGATTGATACCGCAGTTCAGCGCCGCATCAAGCCACTCGTGGGTCAGCGTGCCAGGGTTCGCCTCGGACGTAAATTCCGCACCGGGCGCAAGGGGAAAATGCGCAGTAACGCCTTCCAATAGCCGCGTCAGCAGTTCCGGCGGCAGAATCGACGGCGTGCCTCCGCCTAAATACGCGGTTTCCAGCGCGCCATGCGGGATTTTCGCCGCCTGCGACGCGGCTTCGGTCAGCACCGCATCCACATAGGCACGCTGTGTAGAT
>ERZ1023970.344-NODE-344-length-15475-cov-21.257069_pt1 | contig 15475 bp, 10 predicted proteins | sample MGYA00380430_ERZ1023970 | MGnify/ENA primary metagenome ERZ1023970 (study PRJEB33179, sample SAMN07449052) | human gut metagenome | biome: Human-gut; feature: Human associated habitat; material: Faeces | host: Homo sapiens | place: India:Kasaragod | collected... | reverse complement strand
TGTGCTGCGGTGCAGGGTTACGGCTGGCGGTCTATTTGCGTGGAAAAAACGCCAAAAAGTACCGGCACGGAATAGAGTACGGCTCTGCCCGGTGGGGCACCGCCAAGGATATTGAGCCGTTCATGGCTCCCAAGTTTTCCGACAACATCATCCTGACCAAAACGGAACGGCTGATGATGAGCAACCGCCCGCCTGACCCCAAGAACGCCCGGAACAAAAACGTGCTGGTGGTGGGCGGCTCCGGCAGCGGCAAGACCCGGTTTTGGCTCAAGCCCAACCTTTTACAATGTCACAGTTCCTATGTGGTTACTGACCCGAATGGCATCGACATGGAAAAGACACAGTATTCCAAGCTGATTTCTGCAATTCCAAAGCCGGATATCGCTATTTCCATGGGCTGCAATGTCAGCTGCCCGTTCATTGGCAGACCTTTTGATGAGAATTGGGGTCTGGATGACCCTACCGGAAAAAGCGATGATGAATTCAAAGCAGTCATAGAGCAGATTCGTCAGAACGTTCTTGCTTTGAAATCGAAACTTTGCGGTTCCAGTTTTTGAAACCCTCAAAAGTGAGGTCTTGATAGAACGCTTCGATTCATGCTATATTAAAACCAGTTTTAATTCCATAAGCGAGTGACCTGAAAAGGCCGCTCGCTTTTTTGTTTACAACGAGATTGAAGGGAGGAACGCTATGCCAAGCAAAACCGAAGAATATCTCGCCCTTGCCCAGCGCACGGCGAACGGTCTGACCAGGTATTGGAAAAGCTGGACGGACTACCTGACCACCGCATCCCGGCTGTACAAGTACAGTTTTGCGGACCAGCTCATGATCTACGCCCAGCGCCCGGATGCCACTGCCTGCGCCGATTTTGACATCTGGAACAATCGGATGAACCGCTATGTGCGCCGGGGTGCCAAGGGCATCGCCCTGCTGGATGAATCCGGCGGATTCCCACGGCTACACTACGTCTTTGACGTAAGCGACACCGGGGTGCGCCGCAATTCCCGTGACCCGGAGGTGTGGCAGTTTAACGACGACCTGAAACAGCCGGTTTCGCAGATGTTGAGCAAGACCTACGGCATCAGCGGAGAGCGTGTCAGCCAGCAGCTTGCGGATGTTGCCGGGAAACTGGTGGCAGATTACTGGGACAACAACGGCGGAGATATCCGCGCCATCGTTGACGGTTCGCTCTTGATGGATTATGATGATGCCGGGGTGGAGATGCAGTTCAAAAGCGCAGCAGCAATGAGTGTCACCTACACGCTGCTGGAACGCTGCGGCTTTGAGCCTGCCGGGTGGTTCGACAAGGACGATTTCCGAGCCATCCACGAGTTTTCCACCCCGGATAGTGTCTACGCCCTCGGCGCAGCCGTCAGCGACATGAGCCGGGAGGTGCTGCGGAACATCGAGCGCACCGTAAAAACCACCATTCGCCGCCGCAATGCAGAAAGGAGCCAATATGAATACGAACAGCAGGAACGTGACCTACTCGACCGTCGGGGATTACCTTCTCCCGAACCTGACCCTGAACCAGCCCCGGAAGCTGCTGGGCAAGTACGGCAGGCTGCGCCGGACGTACCTGATGAACCATCGCCCGGTACTGTACAACACGATGCTCCTGAACGGGAGCCTGTACCCGCACCTGATGGAGGTGGAGCAGACGGCAGAGAGCCAGATGCAACAGACCATGGCACAGCTCTTGAAACAGACCCCGGCCCCGGACAAGGAGAGCCAGCAGATGGCGTGGGTGCAGCACATGAACAGCCTGAAAGCGCAAGCCGAGGAACTGGTGCTGACGGAGCTGATCTACAGCTAAGTTTCTTCGATGCCGCCATCCCTACGGAAGCCCAGCAAATCGAGAAAATCGACCAAGCGGAGAGCGAAAAATTGCCCTCCGCTTTTTCGTTATCTCAAGCGGAAATTGAGAACGAACTGCGCAAGCACGGTTCAGGATTTGCAGGTGGTAAGCAGCGCATTATGGCACTGTACCAGAGCCAGCCTGATCGCAATCTCCGTGCCAAGGCACTGGCAAAGGAATACGGCATCGGTGGGCACTCCCACGATTTTCTGGACGGAAGCCGTGGTTTTGTGAATCACGACTGGAAGGGTCTGGAATTCGACCATTACCCCGACCACCAGAAAATCACCCTGAAATGGGCGCAGGTGGAAAAGTATATCGACCTGATGATCCAGTCCGACCGCTACCTGACGGACAAGGAGAAGGAGCATTATTCGCCGCCTGCACCGGTCAGCGCAAAGCCGGACGCCGACCTGACCCGTGCAAAGAACCTGATCCGGGAGTTTTGTCAGGAAGAGTATGATTCCGAGCCGGATTTTTCCGACCTGTCCAAGATCGACATCGCCTACACCTATGCCACCGACGAGGAGATCCCCATTCAGGTCAACGTAGATTTGATCGGGTATCGGGTGGAGCGGTATCTGGGTGATGTGCTGATAGACCAGCGGCAGTACGAAAGTCTGGAAGAACTGACCGAAACCGAGCTGGAGGCTCTGGATTTTTCCGAACTGGTCAGTGTCACGGATGAAGAATTGGAGCACTACCACAGCAAGGCGGAGGAACGTCCGGCACTGCTGCCGCTGGATGCCGCCACCGAGTACAACGCCCTGAAAGAGCAATACCCGGATGCGCTGGTGGGTTTTGAGCAGAACGGACAGTTTGAATTTTACGGCGAGGATGCCCGGAAGGTCTGCGAACTTGTAGGTGGAAAACTGCTGGAAAAGGAAACGGAATTGGGCACAGTCCCGGTCACTGGCTTCTCCAGAGGCCAGTGGGCGTACCGTGCCAAGCAACTGTGGCAGTGCGGCGAGAACGTTTATCTTGCTGGGCTGAATGAGGACGGCACTCATCACCAGACCAAGTATCTGCGCCGGGAGGATTACCTGCCGCTGGGTGCTACCATCCACATGGAAGGACGTGCCTTTCGGGTGGATAACGTCAATTTCGATAAGGACAGCGTGACCTTGCAGGATGTGGCACTGGCAGAAATGCGGATGCCCATTTTCCGGGAGGAACCGCTGGCTCTTGTCCGGGAGTTGTACGAGCAGGAACAGGACGACCGGCAACTTTCCGACGAGGAACTGGATGCACTGCCCATCTCTGCCGTGGTGGACGGAGAGGTGCAGACCTTCCCGGATGCCGCTGCCTTGGATGAAGCCCTGAACGCTGTGCCTGCCGGGAACTTCCACATCACGGACGATGATTTGGGTGTCGGAGGCCCCAAACAGAAATTCGCCCGGAACATCGAAGCCATCCGTACCCTGTTCAAGCTGGAAGAGGAGCACCGGGGTGCCACCGCCGAGGAGCAGCAGGTGCTTTCGCAGTATGTGGGCTGGGGCGGTCTGGCGGATGCCTTTGACCCCGGCAAAGATAGTTGGGCAAAGGAATACGCAGAGCTGAAAGGGCTGCTTTCCGAGGACGAGTATGCTGCCGCCCGTTCCAGCACCCTGAATGCCCACTACACCAGCCCCACCGTCATCCGTGGTATCTACGATGCAGTGGAACGCATGGGCTTCCGGTCTGGCAACATTCTGGAGCCTAGTATGGGCGTGGGCAACTTCTTTGGGATGCTGCCGGACACCATGCAGGATAGCCGTCTGTACGGCGTGGAACTGGATAGCATCACCGGACGCATTGCCAAGATGCTGTATCCGCAGGCTGACATTACTGTTGCCGGCTTTGAGACCACCGACCGCCGTGATTTCTACGATTTGGCGGTGGGCAACGTGCCCTTTGGTCAGTACAAAGTCAACGATAAGGCGTACAACCAGCTGGGATTTTCTATCCACAACTACTTTTTCGCCAAGGCCATCGACCAAGTGCGTCCGGGCGGCATCGTGGCGCTTGTGACTTCTCGCTATACCATGGACAGCAAGGACAGCACCGCCCGCAAGCACATGGCAGAACGTGCCGACCTGCTGGGTGCGATCCGTCTGCCGAATAATGCGTTCCGTGCCAATGCTGGCACGGATGTTGTCAGCGACATTATCTTTTTGCAGAAGCGTGACCGCCCTGCGGATATTGAGCCGGACTGGGTGCAGCTTGGCAAGACCGAGGACGGCTTTGCCATCAACCAGTATTTCGTAGACCACCCGGAGATGGTTCTAGGTGAACTGACGATGGAAAGCACTCAGTACGGCAAGGAAGAATGCACTGTGCGCCCCATAGAGGGTGCGGTGCTTGCAGACCAGCTTGCTGAAGCGGTACAGCATATTGAGGGGCAATACACCGAAGTTGAGGTAGAAACACCAGATATTGCGGATGCCGAAAACGAGAAGCATATTCTCCTGGCTGACCCGGATGTGAAGAACTTCTCCTACACGGTGGTGGACGGCGAAGTTTTCTACCGGGAAAATTCCGTGATGACACAGGTGGAACTGTCCGACACCGCCAAGGGGCGTGTCACTGGCATGGTGGAGCTGCGGCAGATCGTCAACGAGCTGATTGACCAGCAGTTGAACGACTACCCGGACGAGGACATCAAGGCAACACAGGAGCATTTGAACGCTGCCTACGATGCCTTTACTACCAAATACGGTCTGCTGAACGACCGCAAAAATGGGCGGCTGTTTGAGCAGGATTCCTCCTACTATCTGCTGTGTTCGCTGGAAAATCTGGACGAGCAGGGGCAGCTCAAGAGCAAAGCCGCAATGTTCACGAAGCGCACCATTCGCCCGGAGCGCACTGTCACCAGTGTGGATACCCCCAGCGAAGCGTTGGCAGTGTCCATCGGGGAGCATGGCAAAGTCGATTTACCCTATATGGCAGAGCTGCTGGGCACGCCCGGCGAGTATGGGCGCATTACCACCGAACTTTCCGGTGTGATCTTCAAGGACCCTGCCGCCGACCCCACCGACCCGGAAGCGGGCTGGCAGATGGCAGATGAGTACCTGTCCGGCGATGTCCGGGCAAAGCTGCGGATGGCGCAGTTTGCCGCCGAGACCAACCCGGAGTTTTCTGTCAATGTGGAGGCGCTGACCAAGGCACAGCCCAGAGAGTTGGAAGCCTCCGAAATTGATGTGCGCTTGGGTGCAACGTGGCTCGACCCCAGTATTATCCAAAAGTTTATGACCGAGACCTTCCAAATTCCCTACTATCTGCGCCGGGCGGTGAACGTGCGTTATTCTCCCTATACCGCCGAATGGCGTGTGGAGGGCAAGACTGCCACCGGGCGGAGTGACATTATTTCGTCCGAGACCTACGGCACCAGCAGAGCCAACGCCTACAAGATTCTGGAAGAGACCTTGAACCTGAAAGACGTCCGCATCTACGACACCATTGAGGATGCCGAGGGCAAACCGAAACGTGTGCTGAACAAGCGGGAGACCATGCTGGCACAGCAGAAACAGCAGATCATTAAAGACGCTTTCGCTAACTGGGTCTGGCAGGACCCCCAGCGGCGCATTGCGCTGGTGAAACAGTATAACGAGCTGTTCAACTCCACCCGCCCCCGTGAGTATGACGGAAGCCACATCAAATTCGTGGGTATGAACCCGGAGATCACCCTCCGAGAACACCAGCGCAACGCCATTGCTCATGTGCTTTACGGCGGTAATACGTTGCTTGCACACGAAGTGGGCGCAGGCAAGACCTACGAAATGGCGGCATCTGCCATGGAAGCAAAACGCCTTGGTTTGTGCCAGAAATCGTTGTTCGTGGTGCCCAATCATTTGACGGAGCAATGGGCAAGCGAGTTTCTGAACCTCTACCCCAATGCCAAGTTGCTGGTGGCACGGCGCAAGGACTTTGAGACCGCCAACCGCAAAAAATTCTGCGCCCGCATCGCCACCGGCGATTACGATGCCGTTATCATCGGTCATTCGCAGTTTGAAAGAATCCCTCTTTCTTTTGAGCGGCAGGAGCGCATCATTCAGGAGCAAATTTATGAAACGCTTGCCGCCATCAACGAGCTGAAAGTCCACGCAGGCGAGAATTTCTCCATCAAGCAGATGGAAAAGACCCGGAAAACGCTGGAAACCAAGCTGGAAAAACTGCGCTCCGATGAGCGCAAGGACGATGTAGTTACCTTCGAGCAGTTGGGTGTTGACCGTCTGTTTGTGGACGAGTCACACGCATTCAAAAATTTGTTCCTCACAACAAAAATGCGGAATGTCGCGGGATTATCCACCAGCGAAGCCCAGAAATCCAGCGATATGTTTGGCAAGTGCCGCTATCTGGACGAGATCACTGGCGGGCGTGGCGTGGTGTTCGCCACGGGTACGCCCGTGAGCAATTCCATGACCGAGCTGTACACGGTTATGCGGTATTTGCAGTACAGCACCCTCCAGCAGAAAAAGCTGACCCACTTCGACTGCTGGGCATCCACCTTTGGTGAGACCACCACCGCCATCGAACTTGCTCCCGAAGGTACAGGGTATCGGGCAAGAACGAGATTTGCCAAGTTCTTTAATCTGCCGGAGCTGATGTCCATGTTCAAGGAGGTTGCGGACATCAAAACCAGTGACCAGCTCCATCTGCCTGTGCCGGAGGCAAAGTTTGAGACCGTGGTGGCAAAGCCGTCCGATCTCCAAAAGGAGATGGTGCAGGAGCTGAGCAAACGTGCCGCCCGCATTCACTCCGGCACCGTGGATGCCTCCGAGGACAATATGCTCTGTGTGACAAACGACGGCAGAAAAATCGGTCTGGACGTTCGCCTGATGAACCCCATGCTCCCGGACGACCCGAACAGCAAACTCAACGTCTGTGTGCAGAACGTGCTGAAGATCTGGGAGGAGGGCAAGGATCAGAAGCTGACCCAACTTTTGTTCTGCGACCTCTCCACACCGAAAAATGACGGGAATTTCAATGTTTACGATGATATTCGCAAAAAGCTGATCGCCGCCGGTGTGCCGGAAAACGAGATCGAGTTCATCCACAACGCCGATACCGAAGTGAAAAAGGCGGCACTGTTCTCCAAGGTGCGCTCTGGCGATGTGCGGGTTTTGCTCGGAAGTACGGCAAAAATGGGAGCTGGCACCAACGTCCAGTCCCGACTTGTGGCGGTGCATCACCTGGACGTTGGCTGGAAGCCCAGCGACATGACCCAGCGCAACGGGCGCATCATCCGGCAGGGCAATATGAATAAGGAAGTCAAGGTGTTCAACTATGTCACAGAAGGAACGTTTGATGCCTATTTATGGCAGACCCTTGAGAATAAACAGCGGTTTATCTCGCAAATCATGACTTCTAAATCCCCGGTGCGCTCCTGCGAGGATGTAGACGAACAGGCGCTTTCCTATGCGGAGATCAAGGCACTGTGTGCCGGAAATCCGCTCATCAAGGAGAAGATGGACTTGGACGTTCAGGTGGCAAAGCTGAAGGTGCTGAAAGCCGACCACCAGAGCCAGAAATTCCGTCTGCAAGACAAGCTGCTGACAAAGTTCCCGGCAGACATTCAGGAAGCGAACGCCCATATTGCCGGGCTGAAAGCGGACGCACAGCTTGCCGCCGCCCATCCGCAGGGCAAGGAGGAGTTTTGCGGCATGACCATCAAGGGCGTTGCCTACGACGAGAAAAAGACTGCCGGTGAGCGTCTGGTGCTTGCCTGCTCCGAGCTGCCCAACGCCGAGGAAAAAGTCATCGGTAGCTACCGGGGCTTTGAACTGTCCCTGCGGTTCGATGCTTTCCGCACGGAGTATCAGGCACTTTTGAAAGGACAGCGGAAGTACACGGTGCCCTTGGGCACCGACCCGCTGGGCAACATTATTCGTCTGGATAACTCCCTGAACAATTTCCCGGAGCGCATCACTGCCGCAGAGAACGAGCTGACCACCCTGCATCAGCAGCAGGCGGCGGCACAAATCGAAGTGGAGAAGCCCTTCCCGCAGGAGGAAGAGCTGGCAGAGAAGTCCGCACGGCTTGCAGAGCTGAACGCCCAGTTGGATGTGGACGAAAAAAGCCACGAGCCGGAACAGGAGGAACAGCCGGACGAGGATGCGCCTCGCCGCCCCTCGGTGCTGGCGGCGCTGGAAGAAAAAACGGACAAGCCGGAGCCGGTGAAGCCCTTCCGCAGTTATTACGACAAGGACGGTGATGCCCGGTGAGGGAAAAGCGGGACGAGATCATCATCCTGAGAACCACAAAAGCGGAGAAAAACCGCATCTATGAAAAGATGCTGGACATGGGCATCCGCAGCCTGAGTGCCTATATCCGCAAGATGGCACTGGACGGTTACTGCTTGTACCTCGACCTGAAGGAGCTGCGCCGCATGGCGTATCTGCTTCAAATGTGCAGCAACAACCTCAACCAGTACGCCAAACGTGCCAACGAGTGCGGCAAAGTCTACGCCGCCGACATGGAGGACCTGCGGCAGAGGCTGGATGAGCTGATCGACATTGGCAGAAAAATTCTCGCTCGGCTGGCAGAACTCTAAAATTTTTCCCCGCAGTTGGAGGGCTGCGGGGGTACATAAGGGGTGACATCCTTGCAAAGCAATCGTTGACACCTTTATAATAGGGACGAAAGGCAGGTGCTGGATATGAGGTTCGTTATCAAGATGATTGTTTTCCCGTTTTGGCTGCTTACGGTTTTCCTTGCACTGATGCTGAAATGGACGCTGAACCTGTCGGCAATCGTGCTGGCGCTGCCTATGCTGTATATTTTCGGCTGCGGCCTTTATACGCTGTACTGCCGGGAGTGGCTGCAATTTTTGATTCTGCTGGTGGCAGAGTTTGGCTGCTTCCTGCTCATCACCGCCGGAACAGTCATTGTAGAAGCCGTGGAATGGTTCAGTGGCTGGATTGCTGAATTATAAAATTTTTATGCCGCCATTGTGCGGCATTTTCTTTTTTGTAAGGGGGGTGATGGCACTGGCGGCAACACGGTTGATTGCGCTGCACAAGAACAAGGGCAAGTCGGTTGCGGCCTGCCTGAAAAGCCGCACGGACTATGCACAGAATCCTGACAAAACGAACAAGGGAGAGTTGGTCAGCAGCTATGAGTGCAGCCCCTTGACCGCAGACGAAGAATTTATGCTGTCCAAGCGGCAATACGACCTTGCCACCGGACGCAGACAGAAAAGCGATGTAATTGCTTATCAGATACGGCAGTCCTTTCGTCCGGGTGAGATCACCGCAGAGGAGGCTAACAAGGTAGGCTACGAACTGGCAATGCGCTTTACCAAGGGCAAGCACGCCTTTGTGGTGGCAACGCACACGGACCGGCAGCACATCCACAGTCATGTGATCTTCAACTCCACAGCGCTGGATGGCACCAGAAAGTTCCGGGATTTTTTCTTTTCGGCGTTGGCAGTGCAGCGGTTGAGTGACCTGATTTGCTTAGAGCACCAGTTGTCCGTCATTGAAAAGAAGCCCTACCGGGAGCGGCAGAAGCGCGTTCTCTATCCGCCGAAAGAAAGCAATCGTGCCCGCCTGTGCGGAATCATCGACACCATCCTTGCAGAAAAGCCGGAGGATTACGAAGCGTTTCTGCAAAAACTGGAGCAGCAAGGCTATGAGGTGAAGCGTGGCAAGTACACCTCCGTCAAGGGTGCACGGCAGAAACGTTTTATTCGGTTCCGCACTCTGGGCACCGGGTACAGTGAGGAGGAAATCAAGGCGGTGCTGGAGGGCAAGGCGAAACACCAGCCGTACCAGAAGCAGCCGCCGAAAGAACAGCCCTTCCAGTTGCTGGTGGATATTCAGGGAAAAATGGCACAGGGCAAAAGTGTCGGCTACAAAAAATGGGCAACGAAGTTCAACCTGAAAGAGATGTCCAAAACGCTGCTATTTTTACAGGAGCAGAAAATCGGCAGCGCCGAAGAACTGCGGGAAAGTGCAGCAGCGGCAACGGAACGCTATCATGCCATGGGCGATTCCATCAAGGCAGCAGAAGCAAGGCTGACAGAAATTGCTGTCCTGAAAACTCACATCATCAACTATGCTAAGACCCGTGAGGTGTACGCCGCTTATCGGAAAGCCGGGTACAGCAAGGCATTTCTGGAAGCTCACCGGGAGGAAATCACCCTGCACAAGGCGGCGAAAGCTGCCTTTGACGAGGCAGGGCTTCAAAAGCTGCCGAAGGTCAAGGCGTTGGATGCGGAGTTTACAGAACTGCTGACCAAAAAGAAAGCAGCCTACCCGGACTACCGCAAGGCACGGAATGAGATGCAGGAACTGGTTCGGGCACAGAAAAACGTAGAACGATTTTTTGCGGAGGAAAAGCCAGCACAGGAGAACGAGCAGGCTCGATAAGAACAAATTGCCGGGAGTTGACCGCAAGAGGTCGGCACCCGGCAATCTTTTTTCGTTGGTTCAATCTTTAACGGAATGGTTTATCTCTTTCGATTGTGTATGTTGGTGTAACCAACAGGTTTGCTGGTAACTCACTCCGTACTTCTCAATCGTGGCATGGTAGTCATTTCCATGCTCGATGCAGTAGCTGACAATTTCAATCCGTTCTTCGTATGTCGTAGTCCGTCCTTTGGTCATATAGATATCACTCCCTCGGTCTCTGCTGGGCCGTAATTCCTTATGACCATTATACATCTTAATCCAGTTTTGTAACTGTGTTCTTGATGAAATTCCGTACTTTTTACAGATTGCTGCGTGACTTCCTTCTCCGTTAAGGTAGGCTTGTACAGCAGATAGTTTTAGTTCCTTTGAATATCGTCGGTTCTCTGTACGCAAAAACCCGCTTTCCCCATAGGTTTCATATATTCTAACCCAATCCTGAAATGCCTGTTTGCTTACTCCTAACCGTTTCGCTTCTGCTCCCTGACTTGTTTCTCCCTGTTGATATCGCTTCACTGAATGGATGATCTCTTCTGGTGTCCGTTTTGACATAATAATGCTCCCCATAGTGTAGTCTCGAATTTTTGTTATTTCGAGTGTCTACTCTATGGGGAGCATATCAGCTGTGCAGGGGCTTGGCAAGCTGCAAGGCGCAAACGCAGCCATGAAAAACTTCATCCATAGCTAAAGCGCAAGCCGGGGCGAACGCCTCGGCTTGCTTTTTTATAAATTTCGTTTTTGCTTTTACTCAAAGAGGTTGCAAAAACTATCTCTCCGTGCTATAATGTCTACGAATATTAGAGAGGTGAGCATTATGAAGCACTATGAGAAGCTGCTGGAATTAGGCTGCTTCAGCAAAAACGATCTGGAGCAGATCACCGGCAGCGAAGCTGCGGCCAAATGGCTTTGCCGTGAGTATCAAAAGAAAGGATACATCGAGCGCGTAAAGCGGGATTTGTATGTTGCCATCAGTCTGGAAAACCAACAGCCCATTGCCAACCGCTATGTAATCGCCTCTCACATCAGTAACGATGCCGCTGTGTCGTATCACAGCGCGTTCGAGTTTTACGGTTACAGCAATCAGGTCTTTTACGAAACGCAAGTGACCAGCGAGAGCCGGTTCCGGGATTTTGAATACGACGGCGTGACATACCGGCGGATTGCTCCTCGCATTACTGGCGGTATCACCGAAATAAACGGCACCCGTGTCACAACGCTGGAGCGGACGGTGATTGATTCTGTCAATCTGTTTGAGAAAATCGGTGGGCTGGAAGAACTTTTGCGCTGCCTTGCGCTAATCCCCACGCTGGATGAAGCAACGCTTTTGGCCTGCCTTGCGGAGTATGAAAGCGGCTTCCTCTATCAAAAAACGGGCTATATCCTGTCCACCTTTGCAGGCGGTCTCGGCCTCTCGGATAGTTTTTTCGCCATGTGCAAATCGCACCTCCCGAAAGGAAAATCCTATTTATCAAGCGAGAGCCAAGGCTTCATCTGGCACGAGGAATGGAAGCTGTATGCACCGAAAAATCTGATGCACACGATAGATAAAGGGGTAACAGACTATGATGCAATTTGACAGAATGACTTTGGGCAAGAAAGCCCGTAAGACAAAATAATGTATAATGCGCGGACATTTGATTCCTTTATTGAAATTGTTCTTGATGGAAAGCACTCCATTAATGATATCGTGAAGCAAAATCCTCAGTATAGTACATATGTTGAACATGGACTATTTGCAGGGCATGATACAAATTATTACCATGAGCTGTCTGAAATTGATTTCTTAAGTGGATGCAAAAGCATCTCTTTGCCATTACTTTTGCTTATAGGAAGTCGAGATTGCGCAATCGACTTTAAACAACATCTGTTTTTTTTTTTTCGATTCAATTAGTTCTACTGAAAGTGATATAATTCATAAGGAAGTCTTTAGCATTGATCATTCCTTTCGTAATGAAACTGGTTCAATTGATTCCGAATGTATTAAATGCATTTGTGATTTTATATTTGAGATTGTGATGAAGCACATCCCATTTGATGGCGGAAGGGCATAATAGTTATGAATATCAATTCGTCTTATAGGAAAGTTTGGTTTGCAAGATTGATTTCCATTTTGGGGACAGGATTAACGTCATTTGGGGTAAGTGTCTGGGTTTACACGGTCACAGGAAAAGCGACCCCAATGGTTTTGATTCTCCTTTTCTCTATATTACCAGCGATATTTTTAGCACCTTTCAGTGGTTATTTATGTGACAAATACAATCGTAAGGCTATCATTATTTGCGCCGACTCCATTGCCGCTTTGATAAGTGTGTTTATCTATATTTGCGTCAGTTATTATGAATTCAATTATTTTGTTCTTTGTGTTTTTACCTTTCTTGATTCTTGTGCAAATTTCTTTGATAATAATGCATATCAAGCATCAATTACAACTTTGGTTTCTCCTGATGAAGTAAAAACTGCTAACGGCATGAGTCAGATTATTGATTCATTGGATAGTATTGCTTCCCCGATTGTTGCCGGAATGCTCTATCCATTAATTGGACTAAATGGGATTATAATAATTGATTTAATAAGCTATCTTGTTTCTTTAGTAATTCTTGTTACGATAGATTCAAGCAAGTTTTCAATGGACAACGAAAATCAGAAGAAACGAAATACAAAAAGAGAAATTTTGCTTGGATTCAAATTTATTTTTTCTCAAGGAAGTTTACGTGTACTTTTGATTTACTTTACTATTTTAAACTTTACGTTTAATCTCGCAACCTCATTAATAGAGCCTTTCGGCTTGACACTTGGGAATACATTTGACCTAGGCATTATTAAGGCTTGTGGTGGATTCGGGATTTTATGCGGAAGTTTGGTTGTTACATTTTCAAAGAAAATACATTTTACTTATAAAACGATCGTTATTGGTGGCTTGGTTGCTGGCATAGCTTTGCAACTTATGGGGTTCACACATATTACTTGCATTGTTGCAATCGGAAGATTTTCCTTTTCATTTGTTACGCCAATTTTGAATACGGTTGCCGGCACATTGTGGATGCAGGAAACACCACGGATTCTTCAGGGGCGTGTGTTTGCATCGCGTTCCATGATTGCAAGGTGTTTTGTTCCTTTGTCATACGTTGTCGTAGGCCCGCTTGTTGACATTGTTTTACCGAAGCTGTTGCAATCAAATCTTGGACTTATTATTAATGTAGTCGGCACTCAAGCACTTGAATACCGTCTCGTTTTTTGTGGAGCGGGGGTTTTGTGCGTTTTAATAACTTGCTGTGTTGCAGCAAATACAAATTTCAGAAAACTTTAACTTTTCCGCATCAAATTGTTTTATCAATGTTGTAAGAATTGTTATTAATATGCTTCAATTTTTTGTATGTTCTTTTCGCTATGCTATAGTCTTGGGGGATTCAAAATCTTTTGTCTGTTTGCGATGTTTGCACTTGTAAACATCAAATATAAAAGAAAGCCGGCCGAGAACGAAATCAACGTATACTCGGCCTGTTTGTGGTTCATAACTCTATTTCATTGCGTTTGGGTATTTGCCTCGGCGGATCTTCAGCCATTGCTTGACGATTGCGTTTTTCTTCCTGAACAGACTGCGGCGGTTCGGCTCTTTCATTGAGAACTTTTTCAACATCACGCCTGCCATGAAGCATTGTAGCAGGAGTAAACTGTTCTCCATACGCCTTTTGCAGTTGCTGAACAGCGTTCTATTCTTTCTCGTTGCGAATAGCCAGCCTTGCTTCATATAACTCTCCTGCGTCCAAATCTTTTGCCTGTTCCTGTAAGTCGGCAAAAGCGTTTTTTGCATCATCCAGCGCATAAGAATACTTTGCCTCGCTGACTTCGAGCTTTTCAAGCATCGTCTCTGCGGCAGTACACCTTTTCTTGACTTCGGCGGTATCCCTACTTTCTTCACAGTCAAGATACATGAGGATTATTGCCCGCTCCGAGCGCAAATCTTCGAGCTGTTCCGTCAAATCCTCGATGCGGCTGGTCAGCTCACGATGCTTCAAAACATTAAGAATTGGCGTTGCCTTTTTCTCGGCCTGTAACTCTTTCCGCGTTTTGATAGCAGCCTTGATTTGCTTTGTCAAAACATCGTATTTTTCAAGCTCAGGCTTGGCAGCTTCAAGATACGATGTCTCCAAAATGATAACATCGGCAGTCGTGGTGCTATCGTTACGGTTGTGGTAAATGGACAGAATGTCCGTTTGCTGCTAAGCAGAATCGTTTTGAAATTTCGTTACGGCTCTACCATGTGTCTTTTTTGATCGCATGATTTATCCGTAACGCTCTGGCGGTAGGATTTCTGACGGCAGGCATTACTACAATAGACAGCATCTTTGCGTTTAGGCGTAAATGTTTTGCCACAACACCTGCAAACAAGGCCGGTGCGCTGTGCAAGCCGCTTCTGTCGCTGGCGTTTCCAGTTGCCAAGTTTTCCGCACGTGTAGTAGTCACAATATTTTTTCGATTTGACAATTGTATAAAACGTTTTTCCGCAGCCCTTACAGATGATTTTTCGCACAGGGTACATATACTCATGTGCATTATGTTTTGCCTGTTGCTCGTCGTACCGTGCTTTTATGGCTGCGAATTCTGTGGAAATGGAGGATGCAGTGGGAAGTACAACATAGATTGACTTCACTTGCAATGTGGAATGACGCGACAAGAATTATTTACATGGATACACCAGCAGTACGGCACAGAGCCGGAATATCCCAGGCATGACTGGAATGCTGTGTTGCGGCACAACGACAATAATAAATGGTATGGTGTAGTTCTGGAAGTATCAGCTGATAAGTTGGGACTGCCGGAGGCAGGCATCGTTGATGTCCTTAATGTGAAAAGCGATCTGCTACTGATTGGCTCTCTTCGCGGGCAGAAAGGCTATTTTCTGGCCTATCACATGAACAAGGAAAAATGGCTCAGTATTCAGCTTGGCAAGCCGGAACTGGATGATGCTATCAAAGATCTGCTTTCTTTGAGCTATGAGCTGACAGCACCGAAAAAGCGCAACTTAAAGTCATCAGGAAAAAATCCGGGAGATTCCGCAAATGGCAAAGAAAAAGAAATTGACGAAGGCTGAGCGAAAGGAAGCACGCCTCCGAAAAGGCAAGCAGTGGCTGCTCACCTATACCGGTTCACCGAAAAAGATGAACAAGCATTACCGGGAACGCTTTCATGTGGATGCTGTGACTGCCGCTAAAGATTTGCAGGAGCT
>ERZ1023970.332-NODE-332-length-15791-cov-10.119217_pt1 | contig 15791 bp, 17 predicted proteins | sample MGYA00380430_ERZ1023970 | MGnify/ENA primary metagenome ERZ1023970 (study PRJEB33179, sample SAMN07449052) | human gut metagenome | biome: Human-gut; feature: Human associated habitat; material: Faeces | host: Homo sapiens | place: India:Kasaragod | collected... | reverse complement strand
AAAGTTCTACAAGTCTGCCGGAATTAAGGCGTCTGAGGTCCTTCTCGTCCGAAACAGTCACACCCTGCAACTCATAAGCCAACGCCTCTTTCAGAAATCCACCATGAGCTACAATCCGAAAATAAAGACTCCCTTTACCTTGGGTTAATACTGTAAACTCCTCATAATATCTCTCAACGTCCGTTCGGGTCAAGGGGCGAATATTCCAAACTTCTTTCGCAATAAAATGTACCATTCCCGGCTTGAATCCGACCCATAGGAAGCCGTCCGATTCTATTACGTGATAAGTAAGTTTTCGATAATAAACCGATAACGAAGAAACCATGTTATACAATCAATGTTTTCAAGATATCAAAAGAACAAAAAGTGATGTACCAGACGCAGTTTGTTCCAACACTTCTTGTTCTTTCTTCATTCCCATACGAAATAGCATAAGATAAATTCTTAATGGATTAACACCGGAATATTTTGATACTGTCCACTGAACATTTGCATTTTTGGAATGCAATATAAATTTTGATTCTCCCATAAACTCGATTTTCATAATCAATGGAAGAATCATAAAAGCCCTTACCTTTTATAATTCTGAATTTTGTGTAAGATATTTAATCGAATTTGATTATCTGGAAGTTCTCGCCAAACTTTGTATCTACTTTTGCCAATTCCAATCAAACAATTCCACATCATCTTCAAGAAGATCGCTTCCGGTTTGCGTTTCTATCAGGGTCAAGTCATTTATGGCTTTTAGACCGTGGCGCATATCTTGAAGGATACAAACAGTATCTCCCCGTTTAGCTGGGGTAATTTTTCCTTCTATAGCCAACATTCCCTCTCCGTCAACAACTGTCCATACCTCTTTCCGTAGATGATGAGCTTGATATGTGAGACTTTTTCCTGCCTTTATAATCAATTGCTTCGTCAACGACTGAAAGCCATCTGAATATTGAACATTATGAATAATCTTGTATTCTCCCCAATGTCTTTCCTCATACATTGGACAACACTGTAGCCGGTCTGCATATTTTTTTATGTTCTCGCTCTTGCTCTTTTCGGAAATTAAAATACCGTCATTCGATGCTGCAATCACCAAATCTTTGGTTCCTATACACATAATCGGAAGATCCAATTCATTAATGATATGTGTATTTTCCGCCTCTCCATCTGTGATAACATTACCTATTACATGGTCTTCCAACTCATCTGTAAGTGTATTCCAAGTCCCTAAATCTTTCCATTTGCCAGAGAAAGGAACTACTGCTACCAATTTGGCCTTTTCTGCCACCTCATAATCGAAACTGATTTTGGGGAATTCACTATATCTGTTACGGATTTCCGAAAAAGAAACAGCCCGGATATATTGCTCCATAATATTCATCATATATCCCAACTTAAAAGCAAATACGCCACCGTTCCAAAATGCATTTTCTTTTATAAGATATTCCGCTGTAGCTACATTCGGTTTTTCCGTAAACCGTTTGACCGAAAAGATTCCACCTTTCAGTTTCGATTCATCAGGCACTACATATCCATATTTAACAGATGGATAGGTTGGAGTAATCCCCATAAGAACCAGCTCAGCTACATTGTCATCCACCGCATGTACCATCTGCTCAATAACTTTGAAATATCCTGCTTCCGTAAAAGGATCACAAGGCATAACAACAACTACTTCTTCATCGGCACATGATTTCTCATATTTCAGATATGAAGCAGCCAAAGCAATGGCTGGAAATGTATCACGTCTTTCTGGCTCCACCACTACATCAATGTATTCACCCAGCTGATTGTAAATAACATCAGCCTGAGACAAGCTGGTAGCCACGGTTACATGACCTTTTAAATCGGATTCTCCCAATTGACGAATAACCCGTTGTACCATCGACTCTTTTTGACCATCGGGAGAATTGAGTAATTTTATAAACTGTTTGGAACGGCTGTTATTTGACAGAGGCCAAAGGCGTTTCCCAGAGCCTCCGGATAATAAAAGAATTTGCATAAATAATGTTTTAAATCGTTACCTTTCTGCCCGCATGGGATTATGCAGGAAATCATTATAAGCCAATCGGATACCATCTTCCAATTCTGTTTGGTAAGACCACCCCAAAGCCAAAGCTTTCGATACATCCAAAAGCTTTCGGGGTGTGCCGTTCGGACGTGACATATCCCACTTGATTTCGCCTGTAAATCCTACAACCTTAGCCACCAATTCTGTAAGATCTTTAATGGTCAATTCTTTACCGGTTCCTGCATTCACAGTTTCATTCCCCGAATAGTTGTTCATCAAGAACACGCACAGATTAGCCAAATCATCTACATATAGAAACTCCCGGAGCGGGCTGCCGTCACCCCAGCAAGTCACTTCATCCAGACCCGCCTCTTTCGCCTCATGGAAACGGCGAATCAAAGCAGGAAGTACATGACTATGTTCGGGATGATAGTTGTCATTGGGACCATAGAGGTTAGTCGGCATCACGCTGATGAAGTCTGTGCCATACTGTCGGTTCAAAAATTCGCAATACTTCAACCCCGATATTTTAGCCAAGGCATACGCTTCATTCGTTTTCTCCAGTTCTGATGTCAGTAAACAAGATTCCGGCATGGGCTGAGGGGCTAAACGCGGGTAGATACATGAAGAACCTAAGAACTCCAATTTTTTACATCCGTTCTTCCAAGCTGCGTGAATCACGTTCATCTCCAGTATCATGTTGTCATACATGAAATCAGCCAATGCAGATTGGTTGGCAATGATGCCACCTACTTTGGCAGCAGCCAAAAAGACATATTCCGGTTTTTCTTCCGCAAAAAACTTTTCCACAGCTTCTTGCCGTGTCTAATCCAATTCTGCATGAGTACGAGTGGTAATATTCATATACCCTTGCCGATGCAACTCACGGACAATGGCAGAACCCACCATTCCACGGTGTCCTGCCACATATATTTTTGCGTTCTTATCCATCATTTTACAATCCCTTTCTCCAGGTATTCAGCTAAGTTGATATGCATTACACTGGCTACATGCTCCGCTGCCACCTTCCGCATATCATGTGCGACCATAATTTTCACCAGTTCCTCGAAAGAAGTAGATTGCGGATTCCAACCCAATTCATTCTTAGCTTTCGTAGGATCGCCCCACAAATTAACAACATCCGTAGGACGATAGAAATCTTCACTGACAGCTACCAGTACTTTTCCTGTTTTCACATCAATACCTTTCTCTTCTATACCTTCACCTTCCCAACGCAGTTCAATGCCGGCATAGTGGAATGCCAATGTCGCAAATTCACGAACGGTATGCTGTACACCTGTTGCAATAACGAAATCCTGCGGTTTGTCCTGTTGAAGAATCAACCACATACATTCTACATAATCTTTAGCATATCCCCAATCACGTAGGGAATCCAGATTACCCAAATACAGACAATCCTGTTTCCCTTGTGCAATACGGGAAGCAGCCAATGTAATCTTGCGCGTTACAAAGGTTTCGCCTCTGCGTTCCGATTCATGGTTGAACAGGATACCCGAGCAGCAGAACATATTATAAGCCTCGCGGTACTCTTTTACAATCCAAAAACCATAAAGTTTAGCGATAGCATAAGGACTATAAGGATGAAACGGTGTATTTTCATTTTGAGGAACTTCTTCTACCTTGCCATAAAGTTCAGAAGTAGAAGCTTGATAAATCTTACAAGTTTTCTCCAAATGATTGGTACGAACCGCCTCTAATATACGAAGCACTCCCACCGCATCGACCTCGGCTGTATACTCAGGCGCATCAAATGACACCTGTACATGGCTTTGAGCAGCCAAGTTGTAAATCTCAGTAGGCTGTACTTTACCCACTAATTTCACTAAAGACATAGAGTCCCCCATATCCGCATAGTGCAAGTGAAAATGAGGTTTCCCTTCTAAATGAGCAATACGTTCCCGATAATCAACTGATGAACGACGGATAATACCATGAACATCATACCCTTTCTCCAATAGAAACTCCGCAAGAAACGAACCGTCTTGCCCAGTAATACCTGTGATTAATGCTGTTTTCATCTCGTCTTATTTCCTTTTGTTGTTTTTGTTAATAATATTTCATGAATCTTGTAAATATACCTTAATGATTCCAAAAAGATATTACTGTATATACCATTACGTTTAAATGCCTTTTGATGATCGGATATAATTTGTTTATGGCTGGTAAATCCACTGGTAGAAGCACCTCCTGTACGCATGGTTACAAAATCCATCGGGATATATGTTGTCCGTATTTTATGTACGAAAATAAACCGTAAAAGACATTCAAAATCGGAGGCAATCTTATAAGACAAATCAAAGCCTCCATATTTGTCATATATAATTTTACGACAATAGAAACTGGGGTGGGCAGGCATAAATCCAAGTCGCATCCAACTACGTCGGAAAGTCCTTGACGAATAATAACGTACACATCGTTTCAAATCATTATCATGTACAAAATGTATGTCGCCATACACAGCATCTATAATTTTATTATCCAGTGCTTTGGATACTTTTTCAAGGACTTTTTCGTTTGTATAAAAATCATCACTATTGAGTATCCCAACAATATCTCCAGTTGCCATTTTAAGCCCCTTGTTCATGGCATCATACAACCCTTTATCTTGCTCGCTTACATAACGTAAACGCCCGTGATATTGCGGTTCCAACTCCCGTACAATTTCCATTGTGTTATCCAAAGAGCCACCATCCACAATGATATGTTCTATATCTGGATAAGTTTGCGACAGAACGCTTTCCATTGTGTCACGCAAAGTCGCACCGCTATTCCAAGTAGCAGTGATAATACTGATTTTCATACTAAAAAGTTAGGAAAGTTATGATTCGGATATAATCCTTTTGGTTACAAAGGTGGCAGGATTGCCACGATAGACGGAATATGATGCAAGATCTTTGGATGCTACTGAACCGACAGACAATACGCTGTGCGAGGACATAGTTACGCCAGGACAAACGGTAGACTTAGCACCTACCCATGCTCCGTTTTCTATAACAATAGGTTTAACAATCAAGTCAAATGTTGGAAGTTTGTAATTATGATTTCCACATAGAAGCATTGCTCCCTGGCTTATGCAGACATTAGAACCGATGGTTACTTGAACTAAATTGTCTATCCATACATTTTCTCCAATCCAAGAGTAATCACCTATAGATAAATTCCATGGATACTTGATATTTACCGATGGCTTAATTACAACTCCTTTGCCTATATTTGCTCCAAAAATCCGTAGTAGTCTTACCTTTAGCCCCGATGATGGGTTCCAACTACAATTCAGAAAAAAGACATTGATAAAATACCAAACGACAACTTTCAATCGTCTGGCTCCAATGTGGAACCATGAATTATCATACTTGGAAAGATCTGTTTGTACCATTCTTATTATAATTGAAACATATTCAGATAACGTTTTCGGGTTTCGTCATTGCTAAGATATGCACTGATAAAAGCTATAACACAACTTCTCATCTGCAAATATTCATCACTGCCCACACGTGAAAGGTGGTCTATAACCAGTGCATATAGACTTTCATCTAACGGCAAGTCCCAGCCAATATTCTTTTTCTCCAAACCCAGCCATGGTGTTTTGTTACTAATCACAACCGGACATCCGTTCATAAAACTCTCTAAAATGGCATGACCATAGTTTTCACCGGTAGAAGGAAGATACAGAGCATGATAATGGGTGTATATTTTCTGCATGTCGTGAGGAGAAACACAACCTTTATATTCGACAGTAACATTCGTTGGCAATTCGGCTATTGCCTTTTGACATTCCTGCCAATAGATTTCTGAATTTATCTGCCCATAGATATGATACACAACTTTCTCTTTACATTTTCTCAATGCTTTTAATGCAAACAATGTGTTTTTCTCCGACGATATACGTGCAAAACTCACTAATCGGACCTCACCCTTTACCTTGACACATCCATTTGCCTGCAAGTCCATTTTACGGGGAAGATTTTCGGCTACATCCACAATGTTTTTCTTGGATATAGCGGATTGTATATATTCCTTCTCCTCTTCATTCGTGGCGTGAAAAATGACATTCCTGTAAAGATTTACAATCTTAGCTAAAGTCAAAAAGATCTTTTTACTTACTGATTTCACAGCCAAAGCATGAGGAGACAACATACCTCTGGCACAAACGATCACCTTCTTAGGTTTTAGAATCTTCGCAAGCAACAACGGATATAGGCTATAATACCGTGAATATATACCATTGATGTACCAAACATCGCAAGCAGCTTCCTCAACAGCCTTTTTCAAGACGTTCCACGATAAACAAGACGGATTGATATATATGACCTTTGCTCCTTGCCAATCAACCCACTTATTTTCCTGAATATTTTTATAGGGTGCCGTTGCATGATAGTCGAAACTGCTTGTTATGACATAAAAATCCAATTTATCCGACAGGTGCTCCACTATATTTACATTGGATGTAATCGGACCTCCCGCCTTATATCCCGGAGCAAACCAATCAATGAAAATCAATACTTTACTCATCACTCAATTCTTTATAAACTTCGTTGTATTTTTCAGCAATTGCTTTCGGAGAAAAACGTTCTATATTCTTCAATCCCTTTGCCACCAATTCCTCCCTGTATTCGTCATGCTCTATCACTTTGACAAAGCCACTTCTGATACTATCAACGCTATATGGATTTACAAAACAAGCTGCATCATTAGCCACTTCATGCAATACAGGAATATCTCCGGCAATAATCGGTCTGCCAGCTGCATTTGCCTCCAATATCGGCACTCCAAATCCTTCATAAACGGAAGGGAAACTCACTATATCACATCTTTGATAGCATTGGATTATCTCTTCATAGCTAACATCATAATGGTTTTCATAATCGATAGTAGAACTTTCCAATAACAACAATTGCTTCTCGCTCATTTTACCCACAATGATCAACAAGCAATCCATTCCCTTCAACGCTTCTACCACACGTTCAAGATTTTTGTTGGGCTTTGTACCCATGTGAAGAATAACAGGGCTGCTATCCCTTATTTTTTTTACATACCCTATTGTCGGATTAAAAGCATTGTGTATGACAAGTATCTTATTCTTTGCAAAGGGAATGATTTTTGAAAGCTCGTTTTTTGTAAATTCTGAAATTACAGTGATACGCCTTACCGTCAATGCCGGCAGCCAAAACCAAAACAATTTGACATATAAGCGTTTCAGAGGATTATTGATTTGCATTGCCGATTGCACATCGTGAACGGTTAAGACAGTGTTTCTCCCCAGCCCTAAAGCTATATAATGAGCATCACCTGTTATATGATTAATCTTCGCTTTGTTCCGATAGGCAAAAAGAATATTCTTAAATAATACTTTAGGAGATGCCCCTTCGCAGGGTAATTGAATAGAAGTATGCAATGGCAATAGGCTCTCAATTGTTGAAAACACCATTTCAATACTGTTGACCCCTTCGCGTTTCTTTCGAAAAAAATATGTTATCATTATTCACCAAAATATATATCATCGTCTTCTTTTTCAACTATTGGTTGCAACTGCATAACCAAATGGCGCAGTAAATAAATTACAACCCCTACAAATAGTACTGATTTTACTGTCCAATTCAGAACTGACATCATGCTTATTTCAGCTTTAATCAAATTGAAACAAATAATGGGAAGGAACATAATCCACAAAAAATCCTTCATGGACAATCTATCTATGAAAGATATAAACTTGGCTATAAATACCCCCCAAATGAACATGAAAACAGCCCCTCCTAAAAGACCGAAATTTCCGTAAGATTCACCTAAAATGCTTAATCCCATTGATGTCCCTCTTGATAAATGATAACCTGTCATTTCTATAAAATCTTCCCTTGACTGTGCACCTGCACCTTTTTTGTTTGGAAATAAAAATCGAGGTAAAATAGCAGAATTAAGAGCATCCACATAAGTTCGTCCTCCCAAGAAATCATGATTTTGCGGAATATTGTTATATATACGACTGATTATCCATCCTTGATTGTACCGAGCAATAGTTGTTTCTTCTTTTTCCGACCGGACTTCATTTATATTTATGGCATTATTAACCAGTAAAGAGAAGAATAATTCCACTTTACTTCCTGTGTAACCATTGTACCATATAGCTTGGCGATAAGAAGCTTTTACTGTTTGCAATAAAAAAATACCCACAAATGACATGATAAAAATAAATATCCTTTTTTTAAGTAGAACTTCATTAACATTAAACCATGTCATAATCATAAAAATGCCCCAAATTAGCAGTTCGTGAAACATTCCTGCCCGAATACTATTTAACAATTGTATGCCTAATCCAAGCAACAAATACATTGTAGATTTTTCGGGATTCACATACATTCGTATAATAAAGCCAATAAAAAAAAGATAAGAAGCCAATGTTTTAATAAACAATAATGCGGAAATTGATGCAGGTAAAAAAATAAATAACAGGCCGATACATATAAGTATAGTACTCAGTTTTTCAGCAGTACTACAACATTTTATTAAATCTATCCTGCTTAGTAGCAACGAAGGTCTGAATGCATAGTAGCCTATCATAAATGCAATATACATAGGAACTGTGTACATCATATATTCGTTACAAGGCTGTGACATACTATACACATTATTTTCTGTCATATATGAGAAAAATGGAGAAATTACCCACTGTAGTCCACCTAATAACAAAGCCAATTCTCCTATGGGCAACCAAACTTTTTTTTGGGTAATAAAGTCATATACAACAAATCCGACAGCACCAACACCCAAACTTCCGAAGATACCTCCTTGAGTGTAAGCCCAACATACGCATATAATTATAATAAGATAACCGAGTCCCTTATCTATTGTCATTCCATTCAATTTAAAAATTTATTCATACAAGTATTAGCCTTGTTGCATATCCAAAAATTGCATAAACGACTCATACACCCCTTCACTAAACCTGTCATACGACGAGTTATCAACCTCTCTGGGCGATAGCTCTACATTAGGGAATAAGCCTTGAGTAATATCCATTTCTACAATCTGCGGAGCAAATACACTCTTATCCATTTCGTGGAGAAGAGTCATTTCTTTAGGATACCACACATCCAAGCCACTTATCAAGTATTCATAGAATTTATTAGTTTCGCAATATTTTACATTCATTGTCTTAGCTTTATAAAGTAAAACCCCCACATCGTATCGATCAAACAAATCAGGTATCTCTGAGTATTTTACACCCTCTTTGTGAAATTCAATATACGGACATCGAAGTTTCTCTATGGCATCAAGCGTATTCTTATGGAAATTGAATGAATAGATATCAAATTGGACCTTGCCTTGTTGTTTCGCAATCCATTGGCAGAATTCCAATACGTAAGTATCCGTCAAAGATAATGAACCCACATACACACACTTCACAATCTCATTGGCATGCAGTTTACGCTTTCTGAACCAACTGGCAGGCGGATAATTGGGCAAAATGCGGCAAACACCTTCGGACAATTGCGGCTCATCATTCATAAAGAGTTCTTTCCGGTATTGGTTGGTTTGAGAAACCCATGTTGCCACGTGATATAAATAAGAAGTTTCGAGCGAATGATTCAGTTTTGACAGCCTCATCCCCGTCCGACAGTACTCGGCAGGCGTCATGTATTCGTGATAGTGGATGCAGAGTTTTACCTTACGACCAACAAATCGCTTATAGAGATAGGCTGGGAAAGCCGAAATCGACTCATAATAAAGCACTGCGTCAGGCTTATATCGTATAAGCTGATATAGCGTAAATAAGCTAAAGAAGATATACTGAACCAAGACAAAAAGGGAGCTTCTCTTTTTGTTCTCCTTAAATCGACGATAAATCTTTGCCTTTTTATTACCATATGCATCCAACGAATTAGACTTCTGCAATGTCGATACCCTTATCTCCACTTTTTCTCCCAGCGAGTCTATCAGATTCATCACCGGGGGGAAATAATCTATTGGATAATAATGTATAACGAACAGTTTATTCATAGAATATTTTCTCTAATTTTCGGGTATATATTTGCGGACTACAGACCACCTTCATCCTTTCTTTTGCTTTTTGGTAATCATTGACAAACCTATTTGGCTGTTCAACTAATCTATTGATTTGTTGGCAGAAAGATACCTCCCAACCTGTTTCATAGGGAATCATGTAATCTGTAATTCCAAACTGCTGTGCCAACTCCCCAATACCTCCAGTATTGAAACCGAAAAAAGGTATTCCAAAATCAAGGGCTTCCATCACAATACGCCCTAAGGCTTCTACCTTATTGAAATGAAGCAATACATCTATTGACTGATATATCTGTTTCTTATCATTAACAAACCCATGAAACTTACAATTTATATTTTTATAGGTTCCAGCTTTTACAACAAAATCTTTCACTTCAGAAATATGATTATCTATTCCGCCAAAAAAATGGAATTCTAAATGCACTTTGGTCTGATTATTTTCACAATAGTTACAGAAGTGCGAAATATCATACAAGCCCTTCGTTGTGGTAAGACGCCCCACAATACCCAATCGTACTATATCATTTTCTATACGAAACTCTTTGATACCGGCAATGCCAGATGATGGCTTGTAAATGTCATACATCGTATAGCATTGTATTCCTGTGTTTTGCTTTACCTCTTTCGTAATATAGTCTGAAATAGAAATATAAGAAACGTTTTTATGCATTTTTCTCAATCTTGCAGCCGAGCAATCCTCCAAAAGACGTATGTGAACATAAAAGTTTTTATTGGGGAATAAGCTGGCAAGCAAATTTAAATATTTGATATGCCCACCCTCATTGATATAAATCCCATCAAACTCTCCGCATAGTAACATCCAAGCTAAATGCAAATACAATTTCTTTACTGATGTAAATAAATGCGGAGTATGAACACCTGGATTTTTTATTTTATCGTAAAAAGTACCCTCAGGCACATATATGACATACTTGTGTTGCGTGGTGCAGAGGAAGTCGAACAATACCTGCTCGCTTCCATAAAACTTACCCGAAGGACTAATGATTGCTATTCGTTTCATATATTGATTTGATCAACTTTTTCAAGTAGATATAGAAAATTGATAATAACAAGCTCTCTAGAAAGATTATACCTGTTTTGAATAAGGGATAATCATCAAGATTACTCACTAAAAGATATTGTCCCACAAATATGTGGAGGATGTATATAGAGGGAGAATATACGCTACCGATTTTCACGGCAATCGTATTTTCACCTATTGATGGATTTTTGACTGCCAGACAAATTAAGCAAACTGACATTGGTATACTAAATATGTATATTTCGCTAACGATTTCCCCCCCCATATAAATTTATGTGATAAAAATTCAAAAGAACAAAGCATTAAAGAAAATAATGTAAAAACAATCAGTTGAGTGTCTGTGAAAAGACTTTTTATTTTCTCTTCATACTCCCTGATAAGCATTCCTATGGATATACAAGGCAGCCCCTCAAACAACCAGTTGCGGTAATAACAGTTTGGATAACGTAGATATCTTAACAGAAAAAAAGCAAGAAGCAACAAGGGAATAGCATAATATAGATAATGCGTTTTTTTCTTTCTGGTCAGAAAATAGATAATAAGAAGGTCATATGCTAATGCGTAGAAATACCAAAGATGAATCTGAAACAGATCAAGATCAAACAGGGTATAAACCGCTATTGTCTTTAAATTAAACTTCGAATCAAACCAATTATCAAAAGTCCCAAAGTAGATTGCCGAGGAAAAAGAGAGAAACCCATAAAACAAAGAAGCAGAAATCGTCATGATCAAAATTTTCCTGAAATGCTTACGGAATTTTGAAATTGCTGAGAAAGTAACGAAATAATAGCCGGTTATCATAAAGAACAGAGGGACCGCTATTCTGGAAATTGGATTAATCCAATAAGGTCCGTAATGGATGGCTACTACCAAAAAAGCAGCCACGCATTTCAGCACATCAAAACTACTTTGTCGGATATGAGCAGGATGGGATATTAAAGATAATTTACAATCTTCCATAAGTTAAAGCACTTTGATTTTTTCTAGCAGGTTTCGAATGATTGATTCATAATCAAACCCACCGGTCTGTACTTTATGATAGCCTTTCTCTACAAGAGTTTTTAGCTCCTGCGAATGCCCATTATAGTATTTTATCTTTGCTATCAAATCCTCAATACCGTCGTAATAGATTACCTCATCTTCGGAAAAGAATCCTTCAATCTCATCATTTCGTTCGGTAAGCAAAGCTGTCTTGCAAGCCGGAATCTCGAATGTACGAGTGGTATGTTTCTCAGGAATCCATTTAGAAACAGAACCCCAAGCATACAAGCAACCACTGAGTGCACGAACATAATCTTCGCCAAATACACCATGTCCCAAATAATTCAGACAGGGGGAAGGGTAAGATTTGACAAACTTATCCCAACCTATTCCGGCCAGCGTCACATCTATTCCACTTTGTAACAGCTTTACTATAGGCATCCTTCTTTCTTCTTCGTAATGTCCGATAAAAGCGACTCCTTTTTTCTTCTCCCATTCTACGAGTGGACGGTGTAATGCCTTATCAAAACCTTGAGTTGCATATAGAACTTTATCCTTACTGCCCATAATTCTAATGAAGTCTTCCATTTCAAAACTTTTTGTAGTGATCATGTAATCATACAAAGGCATGCTCTCATAGAACAAATCCGAACGATGGAATGAAAATGCAGGGTCAGGCGTAAAATGCACTAAGGTAGATGCATGCTGTCGCAACTGCAAAGCAGTTTGCTTTTTCAGGTAGATAGCCTTATCCACCCATATCAAATCGTAATGTTTATCTTCCAAATTATTCAGCACATAACGATTGACTTTATTTATCAAAGGCCCTTTTTTATAACGAAAGCCGATAGACTGCCACACACGCCACATCGCCCGTTTAGGAATATCCGTGTTTATCACATTCATATTCCAATCAGAAAGAATGCCTTTAAGCTTATCAGCTCGCATCTTAGAGGTAGATCCCTCGTTGTATATACCTATATATAGTATGTGGTTCATGTTATTTCAAAGAATTACAGGAACAAATCCTAATAAGATGAATTTCCTTTTTATTGAAGTTATAGAAAATAATATTCTGAAACCAATATATCCAACTATTGGTGGATATTGAGCCAATTTAGCCTTAAAAACTAAAGGTGATACTTCTTGTTTTAATATTATTTTATAATAGTTTACATAAAGTTTATTCTTTATAATTTCTTTGTATTTTTTATAACCTTCTATAAACCCAAGACGACGCAAATACACGTAAGTACCAAGTATGTATTGATGGCAAAAAAGAACATATTCTGATTTTAAGCTATATGCTTGTATATAATCAGCAATTTTATTTGCTATAGTCAAATAGGAATCAATATGTACGATTTGCTTTTTTGCAGTTGTAATAGAGTTCCCTCTTATTATATAATTATAAGTAGATTTGCGGACTACATAAAAATTGTCAGCTCGTAATGACAACATAAAACTCCACAAATCATCCTCATGAATTAAACCTTCTTCAAAATATAGATGAGCTTTTCTTAGAAAATTGGTATTACACAATTTATTCCATGCCATCATATACCATTTATGATTAAGATAAGTTTCGCGAACAACTTCATTACCCATATATTCTCCTTCATCCAAAAAGAGTGATGGTGATTCTGATACAAGCCCCATTGTATTAATCTGACCTAATACAAAATCATAATGGTAAAACTCAAGCGGTTTTGACAAATTATATAAACTATCTTCAGGTAAAGTGTCATCACTGTCAAGAAATAAGATATAATCACCCATGCATTCGCTTAATCCTGAATTTCTTGCAACAGAAAGCCCCCTATTTCTTTCATGTACCACAATTTTAAATTCAACATCCCCACTATATTCCTCAATAAAGTGTTTGGCAAGTTGCATTGAATTATCTTGTCCGTGATCATCAACTAATATGCATTCAACAGAATGAACTATTTTTTTTTGGTTGACTATAGAACTTAAACAATTCAATATATATTCTTCTACGTTATATATTGGAACAATTATAGATATCTTCATGATTATAATTTTATGGTGTCAATATCTGACAACCAAGCTTTATACAAATTCAAGTTCTTTCCGTAAGAATTATCAATTAAAGTAAAAGGTTTACCTAATAAAACAGATAAAATAGCTACATGCAAACGCGAAGTATAGATGTAATTATATTGAGAAATAAACCTGACAGCCTCTTTAACTATATGCGGTCTCAAAATTTTATCAGCATATAAATCTGTCAGACCTTGCAAAAGGAAATTACGGCGATTATAAATTCGATAAAAGTTAATCTGAACAAAATCATACGACATCATTGTAGGCCAATCTTGTATATCCAAAGTAGTATCATCTACATCAATCTTCAAATGACTGTAATCTGGCATTTCGGAATCTTGTCTTTTTACCCAAAGCACTCGTCCATTATTAGACCTCTCAAACTGTAGAAGATATTTAGAATTAATACAAAACGCCATATCTGGAAGTAAATATACATTCTTGATGTTTTTATCCTTTACAAGTTCGCAACTTGGCATATCTCTTACACATATATGCAAATCCGGATGCTTGAATAGTTCTGTGGCATCTTTTTCCCAATTATCCAATTCTTTATAATATATTGATTGGGGTAAAATAATTATTCGGTGATTCTTGTATTTTTGGATTACTTTTAATCTAAACTTTTGATGTCTATCCCATAAATCCCCCCAATTTCCACCTCCTTGCAATAATATGATTGTATTTTCTCTCAATTTAGGGAATTTAAAACATTCTTCAGCTGTTTTCATCAAGCATTTATATGAACATTCTTTCAAAAGACATTCTGTCCCTTCCCATATTAAAGTATCTCCAGGATTACTATAATACGGAATATCAAGAAAGATATAATCATTGTTAATCAAAGGTAATAAAGTGTCACACAACAATGCTCTCAGTTGAGCTACTTTTTCTGCACTCGTCATTTTCTTAACCTATTCATTCTTAAATACCATCTTCTTAAAAAAGTTTTCACTCTCCTCATGTAGGGGATACATAACGAAAATAATCTCTCATATTTTACACGTTCATTCTCCCCATTTAATTTTTTTGATAAAAACGATTCTAATTCTTCATTATACCAAGCTGCTATTACTCGATTTCTCAATTCTGCATACGAAGGTGTAGAAATTTGAGGTATAACTCCCAACGACAGAAAATGAGAAGAATTTACACAATAATCTGCACAGCAACAACCTAATGGCTTAAAAACTATTGGGGCATTCAAGTCATGATATATATTTTGATGTATTCCTTGTCCATAACAAGCTGTCATTTTACCTGTATACAAATCCAATGTTGCAGCCCAACTACCAGCATAGCAATATCCGTTCTGCTGTTTATTAAAATTACGCAATGTAAATTCAAACAACGGAGATTCCATTTCACGCCCTTTCTTTACATAGTTTTCGACTGTACCATCAGTCATTATTCTATACCCAGGATAATTTTCCTTTCTCGTTAATGCAACTTGAGGTAACGCCCCAACACGTTCCAATGAAACAGATTTGATTTCATCCCAATAAGGAAGATACTCATCAACTAAATTGATTTGCAAAACAAAAGAACATCCTGCAGATCTAACTTTGTCTATATTAGAAAAAAAACGATTAAGCATATTATGCTTTTTAAGATCAACATAATGACAGCTAAAATAAATATTTAAATTACGAAGTA
>ERZ1023970.330-NODE-330-length-16029-cov-7.064855_pt1 | contig 16029 bp, 9 predicted proteins | sample MGYA00380430_ERZ1023970 | MGnify/ENA primary metagenome ERZ1023970 (study PRJEB33179, sample SAMN07449052) | human gut metagenome | biome: Human-gut; feature: Human associated habitat; material: Faeces | host: Homo sapiens | place: India:Kasaragod | collected... | reverse complement strand
CGGGGCCTGCACCACCTCGTGTCTGACATCGTCGACAACTCCGGCGACGAGGCGCTGGCGGGCTATGCCTCGCATATCGAAGTGACGATTCTGCCGGACGGCGGCGTGCGCGTGGTCGATGACGGACGAGGCATTCCGGTCGACGAAGTGCCGGGCGAAGGTGTTTCCGGTGTGGAAACCGTGATGACCAAGCTGCACGCAGGCGGCAAGTTCGGTGGCGGCGGCTACGCGGTTTCCGGCGGCCTGCACGGCGTGGGCATCTCCGTGGTGAACGCGCTGTCCACCCGCGTGGACATCGAAGTGCGCCGTCAGGGCTTCCACTGGACCCAGACCTACATCGACCAGAAGCCGACCGCGCGTCTGCTCAAGGGCAAGCCGATGGAGGAAGGCGAGTCCACCGGCACTTCCGTGACCTTCTGGGCCGACGGCAAGATCATCGAAACCACCACCTACGATTTCGAGATCCTGCGCAACCGCTTCCAGCAGATGGCGTTCCTGAACAAGGGCCTGAAGATCTCCCTGACCGATTTGCGCGAGCCCGACCAGGCCGGCGACGAGGTTTCCGGCGAGGAATCCGAAACCGAAGACAAGTTCCAGACCGTCACCTACCAGTACAACGACGGCATCAAGGACTACGTCGACTACCTGGTGAAGTCCCGCAAGGCCACCCCGGTCGAACCGGACGTCATCGACTTCGAGGCCGAGGACCTGAAGATCGGCATCTCCGCGGAAATCGCCATGCAGTGGACCACCGCGTATTCCGAAGCCGTGCACACCTTCGCCACCACCATCTCCACCACCGAAGGCGGCACCCATGAGGAAGGCTTCCGCGCCGCGCTGACCTCGCTGGTCAACCGTTACGCCCGCGAGAAGAACATCCTCAAGGACAAGGACGAGAACCTGTCCGGCGACGACGTGCGCGAAGGCCTGACCGCCGTCGTGTCCGTCAAGCTCACCAACCCGCAGTTCGAAGGCCAGACCAAGACCAAGCTCGGCAACTCCGAAGCGAAGACCTTCGTGCAGCGCGTCATGACCGACAAGCTCGGCGACTGGTTCGACGCCCACCCGAACGAGGCCAAGAACATCATCCAGAAGGCCATCGAGGCCTCCCGTGCGCGTCTGGCCGCCAAGAAGGCACGTGAGAACACCCGCCGCAAGTCGATCTTCGAATCGGCCGGCATGCCGGACAAGCTCAAGGACTGCCAGTCCAACAACCCCGAAGAATGCGAGCTGTTCATCGTGGAGGGTGATTCCGCAGGCGGCTCCGCCATCCAGGGACGCAACCCGATCACGCAGGCCATCCTGCCTCTGCGAGGCAAGATCCTCAACACCGAGCGCGCAAGCCTGGACCGCATGATGAAGTCGGACACCATCGAATCGCTGATCACCGCCGTCGGCGGCGGCTACGGCGAGGACTTCGACCTCAACAAGGTGCGCTACCACAAGGTCATCATCATGGCCGATGCAGATGTGGACGGCGCGCATATCGCAACCCTGAACCTGACGCTGTTCTTCCGCTACATGCGTCCGATGATTACCGCCGGCTACGTGTACGTGGCCATGCCGCCGCTGTACCGCCTCAAGTGGACCAAGGGCCCGCACGACTTCGTGTACACCGACGCCGAACGCGACCGCGTGCTCGCCGAAGGCAAGGCCGCGGGCCGCCAGCTGCCGAAGGGCGAAGGCATCCAGCGCTACAAGGGTCTGGGCGAGATGAGCTACCAGGAACTGTGGGAGACCACCATGGATCCTGACCATCGCATTCTGAAGCAGGTGCAGATCGAAGACGCGGCCGCGGCCGACGAGACCTTCTCCATGCTCATGGGCGACGAAGTCGAACCACGTCGTCTGTTCATCCAGCGCAACGCACGCAACGTCAGCTGGATCGACGCGTAAACGCGTAGGGTTTCGCAGGACTTCAAAGCAAGGATTAGAAATTGGCAGACGAAAACAACAGCAACGAAGACGGCCAGTTCGTGCCTGACGGCTCCATGGAACCGTTGAGCCCGCAGGAGGCCGACAACACCGATTATGGCCTGATGGTCGGCGAACGCGTCCAGAAGAAGGATCTGCAGCAGGAAATGCGCGAATCCTATCTGGCGTACGCCATGTCCGTCATCGTCGATCGTGCCCTTCCGGACGTGCGAGACGGCATGAAGCCGGTGCACCGCCGCGTGATCTACGCGATGTACGACGGCGGCTACCGCCCCGACCGCGGCTACTCCAAGTGCGCACGCGTCGTCGGCGAAGTCATGGGCAAGTACCATCCGCACGGCGATTACGCCATCTACGACACGTTGGTGCGTATGGCGCAGTCGTGGTCGATGCGATACACGCTCGTCGACGGCCAGGGCAACTTCGGCTCCCCCGGCGACGACCCGGCAGCCGCAATGCGTTACACGGAATGCCGTATGGCGCCGCTCGCCATGGAAATGGTGCGTGACATCGACAAGGACACCGTCGATTTCCTGCCGAACTACGATGGCAAGACGCAGGAGCCGACCGTGCTGCCGGCCCGCTTCCCGAACCTGCTGTGCAACGGCTCGTCCGGCATCGCCGTCGGCATGGCGACCAACATTCCTCCGCACAACATGCGCGAGGTGGCAGAAGGCGTGCATTGGGCGCGCGACCATCCGGACGCGAGCCGTGAGGAACTGCTCGACAACCTGATCCGCATCATCAAGGGACCGGACTTCCCTACCGGCGCCACGATTCTCGGCCATAAGGGCATCGAACAGGCGTACCGTACCGGCCGTGGCCTCATCACCATGCGAGCCGTGGTGAACACCGAGGAGATCAAGGGCCGCATGTGCCTCGTGATCACCGAACTGCCGTACCAGGTTAACCCGGATCGTCTGGTCGTGTCCATCCGCGAAGCGGTGCGCGACGGCAAGATCCAAGGCATCGCCGACATGCGCGACGAAACCTCCGGCCGTACTGGCCAGCGCCTCGTGCTCGTGCTCAAGCGCGACGCCGTGCCGAAGGTCGTGCTCAACAACCTGTACAAGCATTCCCAGCTGCAGCAGACCTTCGGCGCGAACATGCTGGCACTGGTCGACGGTGTGCCGCGCACGCTGTCCCTGGATGCGTTCATCCGTCATTGGGTAAACCACCAGCTCGAAGTCATCGCACGCCGTACCGCCTACCTCAAGCGCGAGGCCGAGGAACGCGACCACATCCTGCAGGGCTATCTGAAGGCCCTTGACATGATCGATGAGGTCATCGCCCTCATCCGTGCCTCCGAGTCCGCGGAGACCGCCCGCACGGGCCTTATGGACCTGCTTGACGTGGACGAGGTGCAGGCCGACGCCATCCTCGCCATGCAGCTGCGCCGACTGGCCGCCCTGGAACGTCAGAAGATCCTCGACGAGCACAACGAGCTCATGCGCAAGATCGCCGACTACAACGACATCCTCGCCAAGCCGGAACGCCAGCGCAAGATCGTCGGCGACGAGCTGGACGAAATCGTCGCCAAGTATGGCGACGAACGCCGTACCAAGATTCTGCCGTACTCCGGCGAGATGAACGTCGAAGACCTGATCGCCGAAGAAAACGTGGTCGTCACCGTGACCCACTCCGGTTTCATCAAGCGCACCAAGGCCGACGAATACCGCGCGCAGCACCGCGGCGGCAAGGGCATCAAGGGCGCCAAGCTGCGCGAGGACGACGTGGTGGACCACTTCTTCCTGACCAGCACGCACAACTGGCTGCTGTTCTTCACCAACAAGGGCCGCGTGTACCGTCTGAAGGCATACGAGCTGCCGGAAGGCTCCCGCGATTCCAAGGGACAGCACGTGGCGAACCTGCTGCAGTTCGGCCCGGACGAGACGATCCAGACCGTGCTGTCGATTCCGAACTACGACGTGGCCAAGTACTTGGTGCTTGCCACCCGTTCCGGCAAGGTCAAGAAGACCGCGCTCGCCGAATACGACTCCCCGCGTCAGGGTGGTCTGATCGCGGTACGACTCATGACCGACGAGAACGGCGAGAACGCCGACGAGCTGATCGGTGCCGCGCTGTGCAACGCCGACGACGACATCATCCTCGTCTCCAAGCAGGGCATGAGCCTGAAGTTCGAAGCCAACGACGAGCAGCTGCGCCCGATGGGCCGCCAGACCGCCGGTGTGCAGGGCATGAAGTTCCGCGACGGCGACGAGCTTTTGGCCATGGATGTGGTGCAGGGCGATTCCGACAGGGATCTGCTCGTGGTCACCAACGAGGGCTTCGCCAAGCGCACCGCCATCAGCGAATACCGTCTGCAGGGCCGTAACGGCTACGGCGTCAAGGCCGTGCAGCTCGCCGAAGGCCGTGGCTCCCTGGTGGGTGCCGTGATCGTGGAGGAATCCGACCAGATTATGGCCATCATGAAGTCCGGCAAGGTCATCCGCTCCAACGTCGCCGAAGTCAAGCGCACCGGACGTACCACCCAGGGTGTGACGCTCGCCAAGCCTGACAAGAACGACGAAATCATCTCCATAGCACGTAACGAGGAGACCGACGAGGATGACGCCGAGCAGGCCGCCGCGGAAAACGGAGCAGTCCAGAACGACGCAGCCGCGCAATCGCAAGCCGAAACCACTACTGAAAACTCCGCTGAAACCGGTACGGAAGCCACTTCCGATGCCGGCGATGGCGAGAATGTAGAGGCCTGAGACACAGGCGGGGAATCGTCTGCGAAAACTGGTAGCCTCGGCTAGAAGTAGGCAAGATTCTGCAAGGAGCAACGATGAGCGAGAACAATGAAAGCCATCAGGCGCAGGCAGGGGCGCAGGCCCCACGCGTGGCCCGTTCCGCATCCAGCCAGCCGTTGAGCGGTACGGAACAGTCTCAGGCGCATGAGAACATGGCCGCCGCGTCCGGCGGTGTGAAGGTTCGTGAAAAAGCGCGTCGTGGCGCGCCTCGCGCCCGCCGCATGAGCCTGTCCCTGACCCGCATCGACGCATGGTCCGCGGCCAAGGTGGCGTTCATGCTTTCCATCGCGGGAGGCATCATCCAGATCGTCGCGGTGACGCTGCTGTGGCTGCTGCTGAACGTGGTCGGCGTGTTCGATCAGGTGACGCAGATCGTGTCCTCCACCGGTCTTGACGCCGGCGGATTCGACCTTGCCAACGTGCTTTCGCTGAGCACCGTGCTGAGCGCGGTCACCATCTTCTCCATCATCGAAGTGGTGCTGTTCACCGTGCTGGTGGTGATTCTCACGCTGCTGTACAACGTGGTGAGCACGCTGGTCGGCGGCATCCACGTGACGCTCGGCGACGACTGATCGATTCGTCATACGGCGTTCGTACGGCGCTTGCGCAACGTAAGCCGTTCGTGCAACATAAGAAGACGGCGCTTCCCTACTTCGGGAGGCGCCGTCTTCTTATGTAATCGCGATTATGCGGTCGTTTATGCAATCGTCATACTGCGTTGCGCGTTATGCCGTAAACGCATATGAAAACGGTCCGTGCGAACGAATCGCACGGACCGTTGAAACGGATTGTGAAAGACGATCAGAGCACGCCCTGGGCGACCATGGCGTTGGCGACCTTGACGAAGCCGGCGGCGTTGGCGCCGAGCATCAGATCGCCCTCATGGCCGTACTCCTTGGCGGCGGCCAGGGAATTGGCGACGATGTTCTCCATGATGGACTTGAGCTTGTTGTCCACCTCTTCGAACGTCCAGGAAAGGCGGTAGGAGTTCTGGCTCATCTCAAGGCCGGACACAGCCACGCCACCCGCGTTGGCGGCCTTAGCCGGGCCGTACAGCAGGCCGTTGTCCTGATAGACGGCGATTGCCTCCGGGGTGGACGGCATGTTGGCGCCTTCGCACACGACCTTGCAGCCGTTGGCGACGAGGGCCTTGGCGGACTCCTCATCGATTTCGTTCTGTGTGGCGCACGGCAGCGCGATGTCGCACGGCACGGTCCACACGCCCTTGCTGCCCTCGTGGTATTCGGCACGCGGAACACGCTCCGCGTACTCCTTGATGCGGCCGCGGTGGCCGAGCTTGATGTCCTTGACGATGTCGAGCTTGATGCCGTCCGGATCGTAGACGTAGCCGTTGGAATCAGAGGCGGTGACGACCTTCGCGCCGAGGGCCTGGGCCTTCTCGGTGGCGAAGATGGCCACGTTGCCGGAGCCGGAGATGACGACGGTCTTGCCTTCGAAGGAATCGTTCTTCAGGACGCGCAGGGCTTCCTGGGTGTAGTAGCACAGGCCGTAGCCGGTAGCCTCGGTGCGAGCCAGGGAGCCGCCGAATTCGAGGCCCTTGCCGGTGAGCACGCCGGAGTATTCGTCGCGGATGCGCTTGTACTGGCCGAACAGGTAGCCGATCTCACGGGCGCCGACGTTGATGTCGCCGGCCGGAACGTCGGTGAACTGGCCGATGTGACGGCACAGCTCGGTCATGAACGCCTGGCAGAAACGCATGACTTCGGCATCGGACTTGCCCTTCGGATCGAAGTCGGAGCCGCCCTTGCCGCCGCCCATCGGCAGGCTGGTCAGGGAGTTCTTGAGAATCTGCTCGAAGCCAAGGAACTTGATGACGCCCTCGTTCACGCTCGGGTGGAAACGCAGACCGCCCTTGTACGGGCCGATCGCGGAGTTGAACTGGATGCGGTAACCGCGGTTGACCTGCACCTTGCCCTCATCGTCCGTCCAGGCGACGCGGAACTTCACCACGCGCTCCGGCTCGACGAGGCGCTCGAGCACGCCCGCCTTCTCATATTCCGGGTGCTTCTCAACAACCGGCTCGAGGCTTTCGAAGACCTCGCGAACGGCCTGCAGGAACTCCGGCTGGTCGCCATCGCGCTTCTCGACCTGCGCGTACACGCGCTTGACGTACTCATCAGTGAGCATATTTTTCCCCTTCGGGATAGTTGGGTTATCAATACGGCGATTTCATTCTATGTGCTTGATTGTGAGACGCACAAGATATTGCTCAAGATTTGGCTGGAGGCGTTTGGAACGCCATAGGATAGTGTGTGGAAGGCGAGGAGAGAGCGTCGTCCGCAACATCAACTCCCTCATTTCCCATAGGAGAAAAACCATGCTTGAAGGATTCAAGAAGTTCATTGCACGCGGCAATATGATCGACATGGCCGTCGGTGTCGTCATGGGCGGTGCCGTCACCACCGTGGTCAATTCGATCGTGAACAGCGTGATCAACCCGTTCATCGCCATGATCTTCGGCAAGCCGAATATGGACGGCCTGCTGGCGATCACGTTCAACGGCGCGACCGTCTCGTTCGGCGCTGTGCTGGGCGCGATTCTGAATTTCCTCATCATCGCCGTCGCCGTCTATTTCTGCATTCTGGTGCCGATTAACAAGTTCCGCGACATGACCGAAGCGCTGCTTGCCGAGACCAAGCTTGCCGAGCAGAAGGAAGCCGAGGAAAAGGCCGCTGAAGAGCCGTCTGCCGAAGAGCAGACCGTCCAGCTGCTGCAGCAGATTCGTGACGAGCTGGCCAAGCAGAACGCGGCCCGCAACTAGTTGCGATTCGTGGTGCCACTCCCCTATTGATTTGATGATTCCGGCCGCTTGCGGGTATGCAGGCGGCCGTTTTATTTGGTTTGCGGGCGATCGCGTCCGTTGGATGGTCGACAAGAGGCTGAATACGAAAAAGGCTTCCGATTACTCGGAAGCCTTCAATTCTGTGGAGCTAAGGGGATTCGAACCCCTGACCCTCTCCATGCCATGGAGATGCGCTACCAGCTGCGCCATAGCCCCGTGGAGCTAGCCGGGTTCGAACCGGCGACCCTCTGCTTGCAAAGCAGATGCGCTACCAGCTGCGCTATAGCCCCATAGGTGAAAAAAGCGGCTATGCCGCTTCCTTACCATCTACGTGGGCCCGGGAGGACTTGAACCTCCGACCTCATCCTTATCAGGGATGCGCTCTAACCACCTGAGCTACGGGCCCAACTTGCTGTGTCTTGAACACAACGAATTGAAATGATACTTGAATCACAGGGAAAGTCAAGTGCCGCCGTGTCATCGGCGTGTCGTGGCATAATGCAGGCATGACATACGGGCAGCGCAACGGCGGTAACGGCCGTTACGGCAGGGGAGTGGGGCATCGCAACCGCAATCGCGTGATTTCCGAAACGACGGCGAGCATCGCCGGCATGCGGGTGGCCATCGTGCGCAAACCCATCAAAAACATGTACCTGCGCATCAAACCGCCGAACGCGGATATCGTCATCTCCGCGCCGCAACGAATGTCGCAAAGCGCTATCGAACGGTTTGTAACGGAACGCAAGCCGTGGATCGAACGGGCGCAACGCAGCATGCGGCAGGCCAGAGACGCGCAACTCAACGCGCAGCGTGCGCAAAACGGCAATATTGGCGATACTGGCGCTTCCGCCAACCCGCCCGCTTTCGTATGGACGGACGAGGCCAAGGCGCGGGCGCAACGCAACATCGAATCGCAATTGCCTGTGTTGCTTGCCAAATGGGGCCCGATCGTTGGCCGTACGCCGACGCATATCACGTTGCGTCTGATGAGTTCGCGTTGGGGATCGTGCACGCCGAAGACCGGACGTATCCGACTTAACCTGCAGCTTGGTTTAATGGCCCCTAGATTCCTCGAATACGTGCTGGTGCATGAGATGACCCACCTGTGGGAGAACGGCCACGGAGAGGGCTTTCAAAGGCGTATGAGCGCCTATCTGCCGCAATGGAGGCAGTTGCGCCGCGACATCAACCGGCAGGTGGTGCTGTAAGAGGCCGCTTGGGTTACTTGGCGTCCGCCGCGGAATCGCCAGCCGCGGAACCGTCCTCATCGGCGGTGTGCCGGCGCACTTCCAGCGTTTCGATACGACGGCCGTCCACTTCGGTGATGACCATGTCATAACCGTCATCGGATGACAGCACGTCGCCGACCTCGCCCATTTTGCCGGTGTGCGCCAGGAAATAGCCGGCAACCGTCTCGTACGGGCCGTCTTCCAGCTCGATGCCGGTCAAATCCGCGAAATCCTCGATCGTCATGCCACCTTCGATGGTGGCCACGCCATTGACGAAAGCGGCGCGTTCTGTGCGTTCGCCGCCCTTTTCCTCCGGCAGGTCGTATTCGTCGCGGATGTCGCCGACCAATTCCTCGGTCATGTCTTCCAACGTGACGATGCCGTCGGTGCCGCCGTATTCGTCGATTACCACGGCCAGGTGAATGCCTCGTTTGCGCAGCAGCTCAAGGCTTGGCAGCAGCTTCGACGTGCCCGGCAGGGAAATGCCCTCACGCGTCACGTCGGCAACGGTTCTCGCCTTCGGATCGCGTATGTCGAGCAGGTCGCGCACGTGCACGAAGCCGAGCACATCATCGAAATCCTTGCCGGTGACGGGGTAACGCGAATACGGCATTTCACGCACGTACGCGGCGGCTTCCGCAATCGGCATGGAGCCGTCCAGGAACGCGACGTCGGCACGCGGACGCATGACCTCCGCCACGATGGTTTCGGATGCGTCGAACACGTCGTCGAGGATGGTGCGCTCGTCCTTGCTGAGGTTGGTGTTGGTGTTGACGAGCACGCGCAGCTCGTCGTCGGACACCTCGCTGTCGGTTTCGTTCGGATCGAAGCCGAGCAGCCGCACGATGCCGTTCGTATTCTTGCCGATCAGCCAGATGATCGGCTTGCACACTTTGGCGAACACATGGATGGCCGGCACCACGGCACGCGCGATCTGCTCGTTGCGCTGCATGGCGATACGCTTCGGCACCAGTTCGGAAATGACGATCGAGCAATACGAGATGATCAGCGTCAACGCGATGGTGGTCAGGGGAGCGGCGACGTTATGCGGCACACCCCAGTCTTCGATGACCGGCACGATATACGGGGCGATTGAGGATTCGCCGAACGACGCGGACAGGAAGCCGCACAGCGTCACGCCGATCTGCACGGTGGACAGGAACGTGTTCGGGTCGCGTGCGATCTGCGCCACACGCTTGCCGCGCGCATCCTCCTGTTCCATCTGGTCGATCTGCGATCCGCGCAGGCTGACCAGCGCCAGTTCGGTGCCGGCGAACACGGAACCGAGCAGCAGGAAAATGAAAATCAGAAGGATGTTCAAACCAAGCGACATGATTCCAATTTAAAGCAACGGCATGTCAAAACAGCGCGACGCAACGGATCCGGAAGCCGTCTTTTCCGGAAAATCGTCAGAAGCTCAGCACTTCCACCTTGCCGGTGTCGAGCTGGTAGCGTGCGCCCGTGATCATCAGCCGATCCTCGGCCAGCGCGTGCTGGATCACTTCGGAACGTTCCACCAGCTGTTCGATGGTGCGTGCGATGTGCACGCGCTCGAAATCCTCCGCCGATTCCAGTTCCGATTCGTGCGCCTGCCAAATCGAAAAACCGACCGTGCGCAGCATCAGCGATTCCGCGTTCATAATGCGTTCGTCGATGTCGGCGATGCTGTCGGCGGCCATCAGCGAATCCTCCGCGTCGGCGGTCAGCTCGTGCAGCAGCGCCTCGTATTCCTTGCTCGCCTGCTTGATCGCACCGCAATTCTGGTGGCCGAGCACCACCAAAAGCCGCACGCCGAGCACGTCCACCGCGTATTCCAAAGAGGCGATCACAGCATCGTCTATGACCTGCCCTGCCGTGCGCACGGTGAACAGATCGCCGATGCCTGCGTCGAAAATAATATCGGGGCTTACGCGCGCATCAGAGCAGCTCAATACCGCCGCATCCGGCTCATGCGTGTCGATAGTCGCCTCGCGCGCTTCCACGCTGCGGTTCGGATGCTCCAGCTTGCCTTCCGCGAATCTACGGTTACCGGCCAGCATACGGCTCCACACGCCGCTTGCGGTGCCTTCCACGTCGTTCTGGTTCACAAATGGTTCGTCCGTCATTGATTCCACCTCTTTGTCATTTCATCACAGGCTATGGTTCATCATAAACGGTGTTTCTGAAGTTGTTTCGATTGAATCGCCATCTAAGGCAGGGGCTGCGGACGTTTTCTTGGAGATAATCACGCAGCTATTCCTTGGCTCTGACGGTATCGTGCCGGACTCATCCAACCGAGCGACTGCCCCGGGTTCTAAATAGACGTGCAACGCCTTGTCTAGGTTTGGAAGTGTTCAGTTTCTAATTTAAGAAGGCGTTGCGCTTACAAGTTGAATCCGGGCTTTGCGTCACTTTAATTGTATTTATTTTATACTGATTATCGTTGTTCTCATAATTTTGTCGGCGAAGGTTTGTCCTTTGGTGTCCCATAAAGGCCAAAGAAACCCAATGAAACATGGCACGAAATCAACGCAGTGAGCTATCTCGCGTAAACCCATCCTTACTCCCGATATGGGCAGGTTGGAATATTGATCGACTACCTGCAGTCCTAGAAAATGATGCGACCAAGCTTGTCCGTTGCGCGTAGAACAGGCAGAAATCACGCAAACTATGATTATGGAGACGCAGTTAATCCAGATTCCCATGGTTCCATCTATGGAAGATCTCCCATATAAAACGCTGTTTATTAATTGTGATAGCAATGAAGTTGGCAATATTATGCGAAGAATATATGACGCTGCTCTGCGACACCATATTTTCCCCATTGACGGCCTCCTTGACGAACCCGGCCAGATTGGAAACAGTATAAGAAAAGGTTCAGTGTAATGCTGTAGTTCCCCTTCTAAGTTATTTCAATCTTATGTTTGATTCCATAAGAATAGGACAAAACGCCGGATAACGCGAGCGGGGAGGCCCGCGCTGTCAACGGCGTAGGCCTCCCCGTTCATCGAGCGGTCGGTCAGCCGAAGATCAGCCGGTGTTCTGCAGGCCTGCTGCGACACCCGACACGGTGCACAGGATCAGGTAGGTGTTACTGCAGTCTGCAGAAGATGAAAAGAATAAGAGCTAAAACAAGAAAGGCGGCACCGCTTATTCTCATTAAGGATGTGTATAGATTGCTCGGATCTCCTTTTTGAGTCCAGAGGAAATTGCTTATTTTCCAGAGTTGCCTTGGAAAAATAAGCATACATAATCCTAGCAGGGCAAGTGCTGTGAGATATATGTACTGCACTGTTCTCCTTATTTTAGGTAGTCGGAGATGCAAGGGTATGGTCCTTGTTTATTTATTAAGAGTATTCTAATGGAAAATGAGTAGGGGTGCACTTTAGGGTGTGATTTTCTAGTGAAAATAGCAAAGGTTCTCTCTCGTGGAAGTTACAAACGAGGGCTTCGCTATGTGTCTGTGTTTCAGGAGTCATGCAGTTGTTACTGAATCATGAGTGGATTGAGGATAAGTATGCTAGTGCTGCATGTTAGGCGCTGAACAAAAACCTTCGAGTGCGGCGTCTTCCGTCAACAACACAACTCGTTCAGAAATACACCCAATATGGTCAAACAGTAAGACAGCGCTATGATGCGAACAATCTTCTTCCAAGACAGTTTGTCATGAAGGAAAGCCGTAACCAAAAGGGTTGTCATTGGGGTTATAAGCAGGACGAGGAAGAAATAGAGAAATGTGGACTAGGCTCAATCTGCCGAGAATATAAGTCTGACCGAACCAGTTGTATAAGCCCACGATGGCTGTCGGTGTCGCGGCGTGGGTAAACGCGGACAGGCGCCGGGTTACGTCGGATGATCGCGAGTCTGTTGCCCGGTCCAGTGTCCGGCTTGCCGTCTTCGCCATCCGTCCCAGCGCCGTCCGCGGGCGTGTGGTCCCCCTCGTACGCGTCCGTCGTCCCGTCCGTGTCCCTTTCCGCGTCCATATGTCCCCTCCGATCATCCGAGTCTGTCGTTCGGTCCCGCACCCCCTCGCGTGCTCCGCCGCGGGCCAGTCTAAGGCCGGACAACGCGAGCGGGGAGGCTCGCGCCGCTGATCGGCACGGAGCCTCCCCGCTCGTTCATCCAGGCAGTCAGCCGAACGATCAGCCCGTGTTCTGCAGGCCTGCCGCGACGCCCGAGACGGTGCACAGGATGAGGTAGGTGTAGCCCTCCCTCTTGCCGTGGCTGAGCTCCTCCTTGTCCACCTTCTTGCGCAGCGACTTGAGGGCGAGCACCTGGGTGAGCGAGAGCACGTCCACGTACGGGGAGCGGATGCGCACGGCGCGGCCGAGCACGTGGCGGTGCTGCAGCGGCCACTTGTCTCCGACGATGGCGAGCACCCACTTGCGGGTGAGCTTCATCTCGGTGAGCACCTTCTCCGGCAGGTCCTCGCGGTCGTCGAGGGCGAGGTACATGCGGGCGATACGCTCAAATTAGTCCGGTCGAATGTCTTTGGAAAATCATGGGGAGGCCGGCTGCACGGGTTCGCTCCTCGATAAGGTGACTTGTTTGGGATCGCTGTTAACTTTCGTCAGACACATCGTAAACCCCGTCCAGGTATCCGTATCGTCCATTGTGCTTGTCTTTTGAAAATTCGACGATATTGAATTGGGCATCCAGTCCACTGCCGATAAATTCGGTCCTTCCCCCCAGCGGGTATTCATGAAGCGGTATCCGAATGGGGTCCGGCAGCAGGCGGCTGCGGACAAGAGCACTTCCAACGTGCATTCCATCATTCAGGGGGCGCTGTGGTGCAAGGGCTACTCCACTGGTGGCAACATCTCACAGCATTTCTACGACGGAACAGGTTCCGCGATCAGGAAGCTTAAAACCGATATGGGCATAGAGGGAGACTCCAGCGTAGACGTTGAGATCATGGGGGCGTTGCTCTCGATGAAGCAGTTCGTGCTGCTGGCCTCTTATGGCGGTATCGACTCCGTCCGTAGGGCACAGCAGTTCATCAACAAAGCATATCGTCCATACACGGGCATCATTCCGACTGATGGACTGTACGGCAGGGAGATGAACACGGCGCTCATCCAAGTGCTTCAGTCACTTGAAGGTTTTTCGCCCAGTGAGGCAACGGGGAATTTCGGCAACGGAACTAGATCTCGTTTGAAGACGATAACAGCAAATAACGCATCCTCTAATGAGTCGTGGGTCTGGCTCGCCAGCACGGCTTTGGCGTGTAATGGGATCGGGGGCGGGCCGACCTTCGTATGGACGAGCACGTTCGCCAATATCGTGAAAGCGTTCCAGGAGCGTTATGCCATTGCTGTGACGGGCTCTATTGATTCGACCACGTGGATGAGCCTGTTGACATCTAAAGGTGATCCTGATCGCCCGTGTGTGGCCTGTGACACTAGGTTCGAAATTACCGACGCTAGGTTGGCGACGTTGAAGGCAAACGGGTATGAAATCGTGGGACGTTATCTGACGGAGCCTGGCCAGTCGTCATTGGCGCCCAAGGATTACTTTAAGGCCATCCGTCCGGGTGAGCTCGAGCGCATCACTAAGGGCGGCATGCGGTTCTTCCCGATTTTTCAGGAGTACTCCACGAAGCTGGAACATTTCACCCCGGCAAACGGCGCTGCTCATGCCAAGACCGCTCGTGAGGCGGCGCAGCGTCTTGGCATCCCTCCCACCCATATCTACTTCGCTGTAGACTTCGATGCGACCGATGACCAAGTGACCAGCAATATCCTGCCGTACTTCAAGGCTGTCCGACAATCCCTCGGAGGCCGTTATGGTGTGGGCATCTACGCTTCGCGCAACATCTGCAGCCGTGTCGTCAATGCCGGCTACGCAAGTTCCTCCTTCATCTCCGATATGTCGACGGGGTTCTCGGGTAATCTGGGATTCCCAATTCCCAATAATTGGTCCTACGACCAATTCACTGAAATCAGCAACTACAAGGGCCAGGGCTGGGATCTGGACCGCGTCGCCAGTTCCATCAACTCGCAAGGCTGTTCTTTCCTGCTCCCGGCGACAGCCTCCTCACCTGACCCCGATCCGGAATCGCCCGATTCCGACCCTCTGCTGAAATGGACTGTCACTACGGAAAATGCTTGCGTCAAGACGCTCTCTGATTTGGGGACGCAAGCCTCGGCATATACAAGCCTTATTGGAACATTCATCCTGCAATGGCTCCGCAAACCTACGTACTGGTCGGAAGGTAGTTCCGGCACGCAGGCACTATGGCATGCGTACACGCCGGAGCCGGTTACTCCCAGCGAATTGGCCTTGTCGCGTCAGGCATGCGGTGTCGCATGTGATGCGCAACCTGTCATCAAAGGCACACTGCCCAATCGGGACATTGCCCATATGGCTGCCACGTCCTTGGGATACTTGACATGGGGCGTTACGAACGATCCAATGGACTATGGTCTCGGTGATCTGGGCGGATGGGCTCTGGATTTGTTGCAGATCTGGGGAAGCTACCTGGCGAATACCCCGAAAGAGGACCTGGCGTCATGGCTGCACACTCATCTCGGCGAGCAAGACGCCCGTATGGGATTCAGTTACAGCGATGTTCTCGCGGACTGTGATGCATGGTTGCTGGCGCAGTCCATGCAGAGCAATTCCTCCGAAAGGTCTTTGTCCACCGCTATGCGGGACATGTTCGCGCAAAGCGAGACGAATCGAATTAAACGGTTCTATCAGTCCCGGTTCAAGGGAAGTGCGGACAACCTGGTCATCGCATTTCGAAAACTCGTTGATGGAATCGATCTTGGAATATTCGATAACGTATCCGGAAGTAAAAAAGCACTGCTCATTGCGTCACATGCAGACCGACTCCCGAGTCAAGCGGAGGCTGGTATATTGGCATTATCCTATGCTGAATCTCTTGAAAATCCGAACCGTTAATCAATCATGATTGTGATCGCACTGCGTGGAATGATTCAGCCATTCCACGCAATGCGCCTCTGGTAAAACGTCATAGAGTCATTAGAGCGGAAAGTAGCGTTATCACAAGAACGGGAAAGACCATGACCAGCACGAGAAACGATATGATTCCCACAAGGACATGCGAGGCGGAAGAGGAATGATCACGAAGTTCCGGATATACAGATCGCATATATGAACGCACGCCAAAGATGACAAGCGCCGCAATCCAGCAGACTACCCCCATAATCAATACTAAGGTAAGTCTACGTACATACTCAGTTGCCGTAGTTAAATTCATGCACGAAGAGGAAGAGAACGTTAAGACTCTGCAGATTATCAGTCTCTTATACACAACTCCCAGCCCACGAGACACTAACACCAGTCCTATGCCGGATTCTGG
>ERZ1023970.321-NODE-321-length-16350-cov-7.323044_pt1 | contig 16350 bp, 14 predicted proteins | sample MGYA00380430_ERZ1023970 | MGnify/ENA primary metagenome ERZ1023970 (study PRJEB33179, sample SAMN07449052) | human gut metagenome | biome: Human-gut; feature: Human associated habitat; material: Faeces | host: Homo sapiens | place: India:Kasaragod | collected... | reverse complement strand
CATCGCCGCGAGAGCAACTGTCCGCGACTGCCCTCCGCTCTCTGCGAAAAGGGCTTGCGCTACGACCTCACTGTGCCATTTGCCCGCTTCGTGTTTCAACACCGCGGCGAACTGCAATTCCCGTTCAAGCGATTCCAGATTCAGCCAGTATGGCGCGCCGACCGCCCTCAAAAAGGACGCTATCGCGAATTCTATCAATGTGACGCCGACGTTATCGGCACCGACTCTCTGCTCAACGAAATTGACTTGCTGCAGATTATCGACGACGTATTCCAACGCTTCGGCATAAACATCACCATAAAGCTCAACAACCGCAAGGTGTTGTCGGGCATTGCCGAAGTCATCGGCGAACCAGACAAGATTGTCGACATAACTGTGGCTATCGACAAAATCGACAAAATCGGCATCGACAATGTCAATGCCGAACTTATTGAGAAAGGCATCAGCCAGGCCGCTGTCGACCAGCTGCAGCCACTGCTTACGCTTTCAGGTTCAAACAACGAGAAACTTGAGAGTCTGGAACAGTTGCTTGCCACTTCAGAAATCGGCAAAAAGGGTATTGAGGAACTGCGTTTCGTAATCGGTCAGACTGATGAAATCGGCATCAACGCCACATTGGAACTTGACCTCTCGCTGGAACGCGGGTTGAATTACTACACCGGCACAATCATCGAAGTGAAAGCCAATGACGTGCAAATCGGCAGCATCACCGGCGGCGGACGCTACGACAACCTTACCGGGGTGTTCGGACTTCCAGGCGTGTCGGGCGTGGGCATTTCTTTCGGCGCAGACCGCATCTACGACGTGCTCAACCAGCTCGACCTATACCCAACAGGCACACAGGCTGGGACAACAGTGTTCTTCGTAAACTTCGGAGACAAAGAGGCAGCGGCTTCGCTCAAACATATCAAATCACTGCGTGCCGCCGGCATCTCTTGCGAGTTGTATCCAGAAACTGCCAAGATGAAAAAACAGATGGGATATGCCAACGACAACCACATCCCTTACGTGGCAATCATCGGCGAGACAGAATTGGGAAAAAGCACCGTCACACTGAAATGTATGGAAACTGGCGAGCAAGAAGAATTGACCATTCAGCAGATCATCGACAAGCTTAAATAGCCTCTACCAAATAGCTCAAAACAGAATGTCGACAATAAAAAATTTTTATTGTCGACATTCTGTTTCCTAAAGGTTTGATACATCAGAAGCATCCCAACGGAAGTTTATCCAATTATCTCTTCGTGTATATACATAATTATTGCTGTCCGGTAAAACTTTGTAGATTCCAAAACGAAATGCGAAAAAATCATAGTTAAAAGACTATGAAAAACACTGCGGGGGAAGCAAAGCGGCGGGGGCGCAAAGCCCACAAGAACGTCCAACAGCAATACAATACAAAAAAGGAGACCAATGTCTCTCCCAAGATTAATTAATTTTGTGTTGCAATGTACAAACAATTAACGCCATCAAATCACGAATAATGAGAGTGTAAAACAAACTGTGTCAGGCTATAATAATAGTTTAACACAGTTCAGTTTACACTTCCAAAGTTTCTGTTATAGTGCTACTCAAAGTATTTATCGATGAAGTTTATCTGTTCATTATTGAGAACAGAATACTGAACATATCTGCTGATGCCTATCGATTCCAGTTCATTATATCCAAGTTCTTCGCCTTCATACATGGCTGCAACGGGAGTGAACTCAAAACAATCATTATCAGGAACAAATGGAGCCAACCAACATTTTTCGTCTTGTCTTGGTACGCTTGTGCTGGTTACTTCTAATTTGTATCTTATTTGATAATGTCCTTTACCTGACATAAAAAGATACACGATGTCACCAACATTAAGCTTCTTGTCAGACTTGCGCCAATAGAGCTTGCCGTATAAAGCAACACTCTTTGTATGATCGAGGAAACGTTCATTTCCTTTAAGTAATACGTGCTTAATTGTATTCATATCAATCTTCTGAACCTTTGTGTTTAATATCTTTGAAAAATTTTGCCATGACTATCAATCCTGGATATGCTCTATCATTGTCATAATAAACCATATCTTTATCCATCTCCCATACAGACATAAAATCTGGAGATACAACTGTCTTTAAGTCTTTGTAAAGTCGGTCAAGCATCACTCTTTCTTGTGAGATATAAGTCTCGCGTATATTGTCAGAGGGATTTGTGCTGCTGTGAGACGTAACGAAATGCAGACCAAGGCGAATTACACCTTTTGTTTTTTCCTCAAAGTGTTTTATCTCATCTTTCACATTTCCAAGTTGAACAATATTCATGGTTCTCCATCTTTGCAGTAAGCGCTCATCGTTTGTGCATGGTGTTTCGAAATTGTCGTAACTATGCTTCACTTCAATAACAACGCTGTAGTCTTTATAAATACACCAATAGTCAATACGTCCTTGAGAGTTCTCAATTTCTAATCCCTTCTTTTTGCTGTTTCGAGTCATCGGATATTCAGCAAACGCAAGTCCTTTGCAGAGTGAAACCAATACCGGCATAATCAGAGTGTCTAATTGACGTTCTCTAAAGACAAATGGTGGCTCATAAATATCATACTTGGTAGAGTTGAAAGCCAATGCATGTTTAGCCATACCTATGAAAAGTTTCTTTGTCAATTCATAGGCAACATCATAATATGCTTCATCAGATTCCTTTGCCGAGAAAAGAAAGCTTTGGGAGTTTCTTATTGAGTGACGAAATTTCATACCAACTTGAAAATTAGGTTATTCTACTTCTATTAGTTTTTTGAGCGTACTATATTCAGGATCATCTAACATGAAAATAGTGCCATTACTTCCTAATCTAATTGCATTATAGCACAGTTTCAATCGATGTAGCATAGGTTCAATTATCCCTTGTGTTTTTTTTATGAAGTCTTCGACCTCGCTTTTCTTGGATGGTAACTTGTAACCTTTATTGCTACTTGCTATTATCACACCATAATCTCGGAGTTTGGCTATAATTCTATTTTGGAAAGACTGAGTTGAAAGTCTTTCAAATCCCTTTCGTTCCAAATCATTTTGCAGTTCTTGTGTTGAAATGTATCTTCTCACAGAATTGTTCATGAAACGGAATAAAAGATAGTCAAGAACTGCAATTTGCATTTTTGAATTTTCATCAGCGTCTTTATTCTCGAATTCCTGCTTGAATGCCAACGCTTTTCTAAGACATAAGTTAGTGACAGTTGCATCATCCCGACTATCAAAATTAATCTGATCTTCCACACGGAATGTTACTTGGTCTCTTGGAAACTCCTGTATTCCTATTATTTTCTTGCCTAAATATGTTTTGTAGTTAGAACCCTCAGCCTTACTTTTCTTGTTTTCATCATAGCAGAATGCTAAACATCCAGACATAATGTCTGCTAATTGAACAAGAACACCTTGTTCACTTTTATTAAAACGGAAATTAAACTCATCAAATAAAGAAAGAGCAGGATTATGGTCCTTAATATATTCTGAAAATGATTGCATAAACTCATTGCTACCAGTTTCATCAGCAACTATGGTGAGTTTCTGAAAACTTTTTTGGAGAGCATTATAAGCCATCTGGTTCAAGAACTTATAAAACGATGTTTTTATTCTAAGTCCACTCTGTTCATATATCTTTCTTTTGTCAACAACAAGATTGTATATATTAAACGGCAATGGCATCAAATCGTCGAGAAGTTTTCTAATACGAGTGTGATTGTTTTTAAGATGACTTGATTTCATCTCTCCTGTCTGAAAATGTTTTTTACGTACTGCTTCTACGGAGTCACGTAGAGCAGGCATGTCGCTGTCATTCACTATGATGGCAGTGATAATGAAGTGAGTAGAGACGTTTGGTTTTTCAAAAGTAAAGCCAAAGGCTCCGAATTCATCACAGAAAGCGTATTGCATATAATACTTCAGAGTTTGATTATTAGACAAACATTTCATAGTAATAACAGTCGTGTACAACTGGCAAAACAGCTGACCAACAACCATATTCATTTACAAAAATACTAATAAAAGATGAGTAATATGCAAGAAAGTTGCAGTGTCCAAATAGAAGTGCAACGATTTTCGTGGTAAAACAATGAAAAACACTGAGGGGGAAGCCAAGCGGCGGGGGCGCAAAGCCCCCAAGAACGTCCAACTGCAATACAAACAAAAAAAAGGAGACCGAAGTCTCCCAAGATTAATTAATTTTGTGTTACAATGTACAAACAATTAACGCCATCAAATCACGAATAATACCGAAACAAAAGAAAACGAGGTAAGCCTCTGTTTATAACAGGCTTACCTCGTTATTATAGATTCATGCTTTTCGCAAATTATTATTCCTCTACAGCAGCCTGCGCCGCAGCCACGCGTGCGATAGGCACACGGAACGGAGAGCAAGAAACGTAGTTCATGCCCAATTTAGCGCAGAACTTGACAGAAGAAGGCTCGCCGCCGTGCTCGCCGCAGATACCCACCTTGAGACCTGCCTTTGTCGAACGGCCTTTCTTTGTACCCATTTCTACGAGCTGTCCTACACCTTCCTGGTCGAGCACCTCGAATGGATCTGTCTTGATGATACCCAATTCCTTGTAGTATTTGAGGAACTTAGGAGCGTCGTCGCGAGAGTATCCGAATGTCATCTGAGTCAAGTCGTTTGTTCCGAACGAGAAGAAGTCGGCATATTCGGCAATCTTGTCGGCAACGAGAGCGGCGCGAGGCACCTCAATCATTGTACCAATCTTGTAAGCCACTGATGTACCTCTTTCCGCAAACACTTTTTCCGCTGTGCAACGGATGATTTCGCTCTGCATTTCAAGCTCTTTTACTACACCTACCAATGGCACCATGATTTCCGGATGCACGTCGATGCCTTTTTCCTTGCAGTCGATTGCTGCCTCGATGATGGCGCGGGCCTGCATCTCTGTGATTTCTGGATAAGTGTTGCCAAGACGGCATCCACGGTGACCGAGCATCGGGTTGAACTCTTCAAGAGAGTCGCACTTGCTCTTCACCTCTTCGACGGTGATACCCATCTCGTTTGCCAATTCTTTCTGAGTGGCAAGCTGATGAGGCACGAACTCGTGCAATGGTGGGTCGAGCAGACGGATTGTCACGCCGAGACCGTCCATAGCCTCGAAGATTCCTTGGAAGTCGGCACGCTGGATAGGCAACAGTTTGTCAAGAGCTGCACGGCGTCCTTCCTCTGTGTTGGCAAGAATCATCTCGCGCATGCCTTGATTCGGTCGCCCTCGAAGACCATATGCTCTGTACGGCAAAGACCGATACCTTTGGCTCCGAATTTGCGGGCTACGAGAGCATCGCGTGGAGAGTCGGCATTTGTGCGGACATCAACCTTGGTGTATTTCTCAGCAAGGTTCATGATTGCTGCGAAGTCGCCTGAAAGCTCTGCGTCGACTGTAGGCACCTGACCGTCGTAAACGTCGCCTGTAGAGCCGTTCAATGAAATCCAATCGCCTTCCTTGTATGTTTTGCCGTCCATGATGACGGTTTTCTCTTTGTAGTCAACCTTGATTTCGCCTGCGCCAGACACACAGCACTTACCCATACCGCGGGCAACTACGGCTGCGTGCGATGTCATACCGCCACGGGCTGTAAGGATACCCTGTGCCACCGACATGCCGCGGAGGTCTTCCGGAGATGTCTCGATACGCACCATAATGACTTTCTTCTTCATTTCCGACCATGCCTCTGCATCATCGGCGAAGAATACAATCTGACCGGTAGCGGCACCCGGAGATGCTGGCAAACCTTTAGCCACTGTCTGTGCACGTTTCAAATCGTCCTTGTCAAACACTGGGTGAAGCAATTCATCGAGTTTCTGTGGCTCCATACGACGGAGCACTGTCTTCTCGTCGATTTCGCCTGCGCGGAGAAGGTCCATCGCGATTTTAACCATAGCGGCACCTGTACGCTTTCCGTTACGAGTCTGGAGCAGCCACAGCTTGTTGTCCTGGATTGTAAACTCGAGGTCCTGCATGTCTTTGAAGTAGTCTTCAAGTTTCTGCTGAGTCTCGATAAGCTCTTTTGCACATTCAGGCATCGACTCTTCCAATGAAGGGTATTTGCTTGCGCGCTCTTCTTCCGAGATGCCCTGGAGAGCAGCCCAGCGGCGTGAGCCTTCGGTTGTGATTTGTTGCGGAGTGCGCACACCGGCAACCACGTCCTCGCCCTGTGCGTTGATAAGGTACTCACCGTTGAAGATGTCCTCGCCGGTAGCGGCGTCGCGGGTGAATGCCACACCTGTAGCCGACGTGTTGCCCATATTTCCGTAAACCATGGCCTGTACGTTGACTGCCGTACCCCACTCTTCCGGAATCTGGTTCATGCGGCGATACAGGATTGCGCGCTCGTTCATCCAGCTGTCGAACACTGCGTAGATAGCGCCCCATAATTGCTCCCAAGCCGATTCTGGGAAGTCCTTGCCTGTCGACTTCTTCACAGCGGCTTTAAACTTCACAACAAGGCCCTTGAGGTCGTCAACGGTAAGCTCGGTGTCGTTCTTCACGCCCTTCTCTTCCTTAACTTTGTCAAGGATTTCCTCAAAAGGATCGATGTCTTGTTTCGACTTCGGCTTCATGCCGAGAACAACGTCGCCATACATCTGCACGAAGCGGCGGTAGCTGTCCCATGCGAAGCGTGGGTTGCCCGACTTCTTGGAGAGAGCCTCCACTACGGTGTCGTTGATACCGAGGTTGAGCACTGTGTCCATCATACCTGGCATCGAAACGCGTGCACCCGAACGAACGGATACGAGAAGTGGGTTCACTGCGTCGCCAAACGTGTTGCCCGTAAGTTTCTCAATGTGGGCAACAGATTTCTTGACATCTTCTTCCAATATTTTCACAACGGCTTCACGGCCGAGGGTGTTATATTCTGTGCAAACTTCAGTTGTGATTGTAAAGCCCGGAGGAACAGGTACGCCGATGAGGTTCATCTCAGCGAGATTGGCACCCTTGCCGCCAAGCAAGTTCTTCATATCGGCACGACCTTCTGCCTGGCCATTACCGAAAGTGTAAATCCGTTTCATTTAATGAAATTAAGTTTAAGTAATATTATAATTTAAAGTGATTGACAATTCAGTCTTTGCAAATTTAGAAAGAATCTCGTAAATTAGAAAATAATCACATGTTTTTTTATTTATGTTATAGAGCATTGAAATGGAACGGCAAAAAAAACGTACTTTTGCATAAAATTTCATTATATATATGGGAAGAAAACGCAAAGAGCTCCCGGTTGTGGAGAACGTTGAGATAACAGGTGTGGCAGCCGAGGGCAAAAGCATTGCCCGCGTCGACGATATGGTGGTGTTTATACCATACGGGGCACCTGGCGATGTGGTCAACATAAAATTGGACAAGAAGAAGCGCAGCTATGCGGAGGCGCATATCGTTGATATGGTCAAGCCGTCGCCCGACCGCGTGACGCCGGCTTGCGAGCATTTCGGCGTGTGCGGCGGATGCAAGTGGCAGCACATCCCCTACGAAAGTCAGTTGCGCTACAAGCGCGACCAGGTGGTCGACGCTCTGACACGCATCGCAAAGGTGGAGATTCCGGAAGTAAACCCCACGCTCGGGTCAAAAGAAACTTTCTGCTACCGCAACAAGTTGGAATACACGTTCTCATGCAAATGCTGGATCACGTTTGAAGACCTGCGCAGCGGACGCGAGATTGCCGACCGCAACGCTCTGGGATTCCACATCCCGGGCGCGTTCGACAAAGTGCTCGACATCAAGAAATGCTGGCTTCAGGACGACCTGTCAAACCGCATACGCCTGTTCGTGCGCCAATACGCGCTGGGAAAAGGATATGAGTTCTACGACATCAAGGCGCAGCAAGGACTCATGCGCACGCTGATGGTGCGCATCGCAAGCACGGGCGAAGTGATGCTGATCGTGGTGTTCGCACGCCCCGAACAGGAGAAAATCGACGACATGATGGGCGCCATCGCGGCTGAGTTCCCGGAGATTACATCGCTGCTCTACGTCGTAAACCAGAAGGTGAACGACACCATCGCCGACCAGGAAGTCATCACATATCGCGGACGCGACTACATCAACGAGGAAATGGAGGGACTACAGTTCCGCATCGGCCCGAAATCATTCTATCAGACCAACTCCCTGCAGGCATACGAGCTCTACAAAGTGGCGCGCCGCATGGCATGCCTCAAGCCCGACGACCTGGTCTACGACCTATACACCGGAACCGGCACAATAGCCAACTTCGTGGCGCGGCAGGTGAAAAAAGTGGTGGGCATCGAATACGTGCCCGAGGCGATTGCCGACGCGAAACTCAACTCCGAGGTCAACGGCATCGACAACACCATCTTCTTCGCCGGCGACATGAAGGACGTGCTCACCGACGGATTCATCGAAGAGCACGGACGTCCCGACGTGATGATCATCGACCCGCCACGCGCAGGAATGCACGAGGACGTGGTCAACGTGATTCTAAACGCCCGCCCGGAACGCATCGTCTACGTCAGCTGCAACCCGGCGACACAAGCGCGCGACCTCGCCCTCATGGACGAATTCTACCGCGTGGAGGAAGTGCAGCCTGTCGACATGTTCCCCCACACCCACCACGTTGAAAACGTAGTGCGGATGACGCGCAGATAAGCGTCTGCCCCATTATAGTCAAAACAGTAGCCTCGGAGAAACTTCAAAATCCTCCGGGGCTGCTGTTTTTGTGTCTGGATCAAGGGTTAGACTCAACACTTTTCGTGAAATCCTACACCAAAGTCCGATTTGGGTTTAATCATTCACACGGGCAGCAATGTTGCCCATCGGAATTAAACTATCCTAACCGTCGCGATGGGCAGAAAAGCGCCGGATACGGCAAGCAGACGCCCTAAAGATTTGAAGCCGTGCAAGCAGCTGTTTTTCACGGCTTTCCATCACCATTTTCAATCCTCGCACCTCATTTTACACCGATATTTTTTGCCTCTCTGAAATAATATGATTAATTTCGCACACAAAATCTTCATTTGTGCAGTCTGAAGACAAAAAGTAAATATGGTGAAAACAAGAGATAAACTAATCGACATTGCCCGTCAGCTCTTTGCCCACAAGGGCATCGAAAACACGACGATGAACGACATCGCCATCGCCGCCGAGAAGGGACGTCGCACCATCTACACTTATTTCAAAAACAAGCGCGACATCTACAACGCTGTGGTAGAGACAGAAAGCGACAAGGTGCTGAGCAAGCTCAGCGAGATAGCGAAACTTCAGATTCCCGCCGACGAAAAGCTGATGGAATTCATTTTCCAACGCTTTGACGCGATGAAAGACCTCGTGCATCGCAACGGCTCGCTGCGCGCCGGATTTTTCCGCGATGTGCGCAAGGTGGAGCGCGCCCGCAAAGCCACAAGCCCCAAGGAAGTGCACATTCTCGAAACTATACTTCAGGAAGGCGTCGACAGCGGCATTTTCCGCATCAAGCACGTCGATAAGACGGCCATGGTGATGATTCTGTGTCTGCAGGGTCTCGACGTGCCCTACATCCGCGAGAATTTCCGCGAGCTGGGCATCGAGAAAGACAAGCTGCGCGATTATCTGAGTGATTTTATTTTATACGGCATCAAGCAGTGACAGGCGCGTGCCGGACATTTGAATTTTAAATAACAACTTTTTAATTATACAGTTATGAAATTATTGGAAGGAAAAGTTGCACTCATCACAGGTGCAGCAAGAGGTATCGGAAAAGCAATTGCATTGAAGTTCGCTTCTGAGGGTTGCGACATCGCGTTCACCGACCTGGTAATCGACGAAAACGGAAAGAAAACAGAAGAAGAAATAGCAGCTTTCGGCGTAAAGGCTAAAGGTTACGCCTCAAACGCAGCCGACTTCGAGGCTTGCCACAACGTGGTGGCTGAAGTGGTGAAGGACTTCGGCCGTCTCGACATCCTCGTAAACAACGCCGGCATCACAAAAGACGGCTTGATGATGCGTATGTCGGAGGCTCAATGGGACGCTGTGATCGGCGTGAACCTGAAGTCTGCGTTCAACTTCGTTCACGCGGTGACTCCAGTGATGATGCGCCAGCGCACAGGCTCTATCATCAACATGGCATCGGTTGTTGGCGTACACGGCAACGCCGGTCAGGCAAACTACTCTGCATCAAAGGCCGGCATGATCGGCTTGGCTAAGTCGGTGGCTCAGGAGCTCGGCTCTCGCGGCATCCGCGCCAACGCAATCGCTCCTGGCTTCATCATCACCGACATGACTGCCAAACTCTCTGACGAAATCAAGGAAGAATGGTGCAAGAAAATTCCATTGCGCCGCGGCGGCACTCCGGAGGACGTTGCAAACATCGCCACATTCCTCGCTTCCGACATGTCTTCTTACGTGTCGGGACAGGTTATCCAAGTGGACGGCGGCATGAACATGTAGCAGCATCCGAAACCTACGTTATAGAAAAACCGGAACAGCAGTTCCGGTTTTTTTTGTTTTGCGCAGACGCCAAGTTTCACTATTTATATGTAAATTTGCGCGATTATTTATCATTCTGAAAAATGGAACACAATCTGTCGAACATCCAATTATACGCCTACGCCTGCCTGATTTTCATCATCACCGGCGTTGTCTGCGGAATTGTCAGATGGAATCACATGTGCCGTCCGTTCAACGAAAATGGCGACTTCCACTACCCTGCCCGCCGCCTGGTGTCGTTCTTCTACATCGCCATCGCGCTTGAATTACCATACGTTCTGAGTCCGACGACTCCCGACTACTGGACATACGTGAAAATTTTCGGCATAATCTTCTATCCCGTCTGTATGACAACCCTGTTCAGCAGCTACTTCTTTCGGAAACGGCTGCGCGACAGCATTCTGCTGAAAACATATCTATTCTCTGCATTTGCATTGCTCCTGTCGCTGCTCGCAATAGCTCTGACAATGGGCGGACACGTCCTGACCGACGCCGGAACGCCTCTGATGGCTGCGATGGGCGGCTTCAGCCTGCTGTTCTCAACGCTGTCGGTGCACATCACCAACCAGCTGAAACGCACCATCGACAAATTCAACACCGACAACTACTCAAACGTGGAAGACTTCCCCTACAGATTCGCCCAACTGGTGCTCTACCTGCCGCTCTGCTGGATTGCACTGATGTGGGCTGTGTTTGTCTCCGACAGCCGTTGGTGCAAACTCGCCGTCGCCCTCATCACGTCGGCAGCGATGATCTACATGCTGTGCATAATCCTGCACCCGCAACAGCTGTTTACAAACAAACAGGAGCCCGACCCGGCAAACGACGGCAGTAAGGACACCGCCACGACCGATTCGCCGTCGGAAATAGACGCCATCGGGAATGACGTGCTGTCTATAATACTCCGCCGCTACCGCGAGCCGCATCTGCAGAAATCGGAAGTGCTGTCGGAAATCCCGAAAGGCAAAGTCAACGCCGCAAGCAAATACATAACCCAACTGGGATACTACAACCTCGTGAACATGTTCCGCCTGCAACACGCCGCACTCTACAAGGAGGCGCATCCGGCGGCAAAACAGGAGGAAATTGCCGAAGAGTCGGGATTCTCGTCGCGCACGGCGTACTACAAGGCGCGCAAAAGCGTGGCGGCAATCGACGACAAAATCGTGAAGAGTGTGAAACTTTAAACCCGTTGTACAGACATGACTTTCGAACCTTTAGCAGAACGCTTGCGACCGAAGTCGCTCGATGAATATATCGGACAGAAACACCTCGTCGGAGAAGGATGCATACTCCGCAAGATGATTGAGTCGGGACACATCTCCTCTTTCATCCTGTGGGGACCTCCGGGCGTGGGAAAGACCACACTCGCCAAGATTATCGCCTCTCAGGTGCAGGCTCCGTTCTACACGCTCTCCGCCGTGCATTCCGGAGTAAAGGACGTGCGCGACGTGCTGACGCTATGCAAACGCGACGCCTCGAGCATGTTCAGCCAGCACCGCCCAATCCTTTTCATCGACGAAATCCACCGATTCAACAAGTCGCAACAGGACTCGCTGCTTGCCGCCGTGGAAACAGGCACAGCCACGCTGATTGGCGCCACCACCGAGAACCCGTCGTTTGAAATCATCCGCCCGCTGCTGTCGAGAGCGCAGGTCTACGTGCTGAAGCCGCTGACAGACACCGACTTGAACGAACTGCTGCATCGTGCCATCACATGCGACAGCGAGCTGAAGCAACGCAAGGTGGAGGTGGTCGAGACCGAAGCACTGTTCCGCTTTGCCGGAGGCGACGCCCGCAAGATGCTCAACATCCTCGACCTGCTGAGCCAGTCGGTGGGCGACGACGAGCCTATCGTGGTGCGCAACGACATCGTCACCGAACGGCTGCAACAGAACCCAATGGCATACGACAAAGGCGGAGAGATGCACTACGACATAGTCTCGGCATTCATCAAGAGCATACGCGGAAGCAATCCCGACGCCGCGGTCTACTGGCTTGCCCGAATGATTGCAGGCGGCGAGGATCCAGCATTCATCGCCCGTAGACTGGTCATCTCAGCTGCCGAGGACATCGGACTTGCCAATCCAAACGCACTGCTGCTCGCAAACGCCACCTTCGACGCCCTGCAGAAAATCGGCTGGCCGGAAGGACGCATAATCCTCTCGGAATGTGTCGTGTATCTCGCCACATCACCCAAAAGCAACTCTGCATACAACGCCATCAACGAGGCGCTGGATTTTGTCGACCAAACGGGCAACCTGCCTGTACCGCTGCATCTGCGCAACGCTCCGACAAAACTGATGAAAGAGATGGGCTACGGCGCCGACTACAAATATCCGCACTCCTATCCCGGAAATTTTGTGGAACAGGACTATCTGCCTCACGAAATCAGAGACAAAAAGTTCTGGAACGCCTGCCAAAATCCGCAGGAAGCAAGAATGACGGAAAGAATGGATGCTTTATGGAGTAAACATAAATAAAGAAACAAAAAATATAAAACTACTATGCTTACAAAGAAAATAACAGACGGTATATATTACGTTGGTGCAAACGACCGCACCACAACAAGATTCGAAGGATTGTGGCCGCTGCCCTACGGAGTGTCGTACAACTCATATCTTGTGGCTGGCAACGACAAAACCGCAATCATCGACGGCGTGGAAATATCCCACGCTTTCGAGCAGATTGCCAAAATCAAGGAAATCCTGCACAACAACGCTCCCGACTATCTCATCGTCAACCACATGGAGCCTGACCACACTGGTGCCGTGCAGACACTGCGCGCCGCGTTTCCCAACCTGACAATCGTGGGCAACGCAAAGACAATCGACATGCTCAAAGGATACTACGGCATCTGCGACGGCACGCTGACCGTGGCAGACGGCGACACCATCGACCTCGGTGGCAAGACTCTGAAATTCGCGCTCACTCCGATGGTGCATTGGCCTGAGACTATGATGACCTACGCCGTAGAAAACAAAACCCTGTTCTCTGGCGACGCCTTCGGTTGCTTCGGAGCCCTCAACGGAGGCATCATCGATGAAGAGATGGACACTTCTCTATATTTCCCCGAAATGACCCGCTACTACTCAAACATCGTCGGAAAATACGGACTCCCCGTACAGAAAGCACTGCAGAAACTGAGCGGTGTGGCAGTGGACTACATCTGCTCGACTCACGGCCCGGTATGGCACCGACAAGCCACGGAAGTGATAGGCATCTACGACCGCCTCAGCAAAGGCGAAAGCGAGAACGGAGTGGTAATAGCATACGCCTCAATGTACGGGCACACCGAAGAGATGGTCGAGGCATTCGCCCGCATGCTCGCTGAAGAAGGAGTCAGAAACATCCGCATCCACAACGTTTCATATGCCGACGAGTCGTTTGTCATCAGCGACATCTACAAATACAAAGGGCTTGTCATCGCATCGCCAACCTACAACGGCTCTGTCTTCCCCCGCATCGACTCCCTGCTTAAGTCGCTCGCGCTGCGAGGCGTAGGAGGCAAAGTGTTTGCGCGCCTCGGGTCGTTCACATGGGCAGGTGCCGCCACCAAGACCATCGACAGCATGACAGAGAAGCTGAAACTCACCGTCGTCGGCAACCCCGTGGAGATGAAACAAAGCTGCACAGCCGACACCGTCGAGGCCTGCCGAGCACTTGCCAAAGAATTTGCAGAAGCACTCAAAGCGTAATCCTTTGAGATTTCCCATATTTTGACTACTTTTGCAAAAATTATCTAACTTATGGCAGAATCTACACTTTTGAGCAGACTTGACGGCATCGACGCCCGCTTTGAGGAGGTAAGTCTACTGATTACCGACCCATCGGTTATCAGCGACATGAAGCGCTTTGTCAAGCTTACCAAAGAATATAAAGACCTTGAGAAGCTGACCAAGGTCACTTCTAAATACAAACAAATGCTGCGCGACATCGAGGAGGCACGCGAAGTGCTCGACACCGAGACCGACCCCGATATGCGAGAACTGGCAAAAGAAGACCTTGACGCCAACACCGCCGCCCTTCCGGAAATCGAGGAAGAAATCAAACTGTTGCTTATCCCTGAGGATCCAGAAGACGACAAAAACGTGATTCTTGAAATCAGAGGCGGCACTGGTGGTGACGAAGCCGCCATCTTTGCAGGCGACCTTTTCCGAATGTATGCAAAATACTGCGAGACAAAAGGCTGGAAGATGGAGATTATGAGCTTCAGCGAAGGCTCAGCCGGCGGATACAAGGAAATAATCTGCTCAGTAAGTGGAGAGAAGGTCTACGGCACGCTGAAATACGAGTCGGGCGTACACCGCGTACAGCGCGTGCCAGCGACGGAGACTCAAGGCCGCGTACACACATCGGCGGCTTCGGTTGCCGTGCTGCCAGAGGCTGAACCATTCGACGTGGAAATCAACGAAGGCGAAATCAAGTGGGACACGTTCCGAAGCGGCGGTGCCGGCGGACAGAACGTGAATAAAGTGGAGTCGGGCGTGCGCCTGCGCTACAACTGGAAGAACCCCAACACCGGTGTTGTGGAGGAAATCCTCATCGAATGTACGGAAACGCGCGACCAGCCCAAAAACAAGGAACGCGCCCTCGCCCGTCTGCGCACGTTCATCTACGACAAAGAACATCAGAAATACGTTGACGACATCGCGTCGCGACGCAAGACAATGGTGTCGACAGGCGACCGCTCCGCTAAAATCCGCACCTACAACTATCCGCAAGGACGAATCACGGACCACCGCATCAACTACACCATCTACAACCTTGCGGCGTTTATGGACGGCGACATCCAAGACTGCATCGACAATCTGATTATCGCCGAAAACGCAGAGAAACTGAAAGAGACAGAATTGTAAAAATCAGATACGAAACAATGACAAGAAAAGAACTGCTTGACAACATCCGCCGCAAGAAATCATTTCTTTGCGTAGGCCTTGACACTGACATCAAGAAAATCCCGGAGCATCTGAAAAACGACGCCGATGCGATTTTCAAGTTCAACAAAGCAATAATCGACGCCACTGCTCCTTACTGCGTGGCATACAAGCCAAACCTCGCATTCTATGAATGCTTCGGCATCGAAGGCTGGACCGCTTTGGAAAAGACAATAAAGTATCTGAAACAAAACTATCCCGACCAGTTCATCATCGCCGACGCAAAACGCGGCGACATCGGCAACACCTCCGCCATGTATGCCCGCAGCTTCTTCGAGCATCTTGATGTTGACGCCATCACCGTAGCTCCATACATGGGCGAAGACAGCATTTCCCCATTCTACGGCTACGAAGGAAAATGGGTAATCGTTTTGGGTCTCACATCAAACAAAGGCTCGCACGACTTCCAACTCACCGAGGATGCCGACGGCACTCCTCTGTACCAGAATGTGATGAGCAAAGTGTCTTCATGGGGAACAAGCGACAACACGATGTTTGTTGTCGGCGCCACACAAGGCAAAATGTTTGAAGAGGTGCGCCGTGTAGTCCCCGACAAGTTTCTACTTGTGCCTGGTGTCGGAGCCCAGGGCGGAAGCCTTGAGGAAGTTGCACGCTACGGCATGACCGACGACTGCGGTCTGCTCGTAAACTCCTCACGCGGCATCATCTACGCCTCGACCGGAGAAGATTTCGCCACCGTTGCCGGACAGAAAGCAAAAGAACTGCAAGTGCAAATGGAACAGCTGCTTGCAGACAAAGGCATTATTTAACCCCGACAACAAACTTTAATACGGAAATAATTCTGTATTCAAAAATCTTTAACTAACTTTGCACAGTTACAAAGCGAAAATATTAACTTATTAATTTTCAATAAAATGACAATCGAACAATACAATTTCGCAGGTAAAAAAGCGATTGTGCGCTTTGACTTCAACGTGCCATTGGACGAAAACGGCAAAATCACTGACGACACCCGTA
>ERZ1023970.317-NODE-317-length-16556-cov-7.245440_pt1 | contig 16556 bp, 10 predicted proteins | sample MGYA00380430_ERZ1023970 | MGnify/ENA primary metagenome ERZ1023970 (study PRJEB33179, sample SAMN07449052) | human gut metagenome | biome: Human-gut; feature: Human associated habitat; material: Faeces | host: Homo sapiens | place: India:Kasaragod | collected... | reverse complement strand
GTCCCGGCGGTTATTCCGGATTAACCACTTGACTTTTCATAGCCGGTCTTAAAAAATTCCGATTTGTCGCTTTGTTTATGATGCAGATTCTATCATATTGGTTTTTTCTTTATGGAACGGAAGCCCGAAGGCTGCCCCACACGTCAAGCTGCTCCTTTTTCCACAGGTTCACTATCACCTTCGTCGGCGGATCTATCCGCATCATCAACATCCAGATTAGGCTCTGCCGCTTCCTGTTCTTTTTATGCCAGCTGAAGCTCATACAGCTTCTTGTAAATGCCGTCCTGCTTCAGCAGTTCCTGATGCGTGCCGGATTCGCGAATTCGCCCGTGGTGCATCACGATAATGCGGTCAGCGTGCTGAATGGTCGAAAGGCGGTGCGCGACCATAATCGACGTGCGGCCCTGCATCAGCCGCTCCAGTGCTTCCTGAATCCACTGTTCCGTCTCCGTGTCGATATTCGCCGTCGCTTCGTCCAATATCAGAATTTTCGGGTCATGCGCCAGCGTCCGGGCAAACGACAGCAATTGCCGCTGCCCCGCGGAGAACGTCGCGCCGCGCTCCGTCACATGCTCATCGTAGCCGTTCGGCAGCCGCTCAATGAACCGCGACGCATTGGTGTATTCCGCTGCCTGACGTACCTGCTCATCGGTAATTTCCTCGTCGCGCAGGCGGATGTTGCTCTTGATGTCGCCCGTGAAGATGAACACATCCTGCTGCACCTGCCCGATGGCGGCACGAAGCTGGTCGCGGGTCAGGTCGCGCACATCCACGCCATCGACGCGGATGCTGCCCTTCTGCACGTCATAATAGCGCCCTATCAGGTTCAGGATGGAGGATTTACCCGCGCCCGTCGCGCCGACGAACGCCACCTTCTGCCCCGGCTCGATGGTGAAGGACACGTCCTTCAGCACCCAGTTCACGTTATCATACGCGAACCAGACGTGGTCGAACTCGATTTTGCCGCGCACAGCGGGCAGCTTCTTCGCGTCTTCCTTGTCGGACAGCATGGGCTTTTCGTCCAGCAGGGTGAAGATTTTCTCGGCGGAAGCAATGGCGCTTTGCAGCGTCGTGAACTGCTCTGCCAGCTCCTGCACGGGCGTGAACAGCTGGGAAATGTACTCCGTGAATGTGTACAGCATACCGATGGAAATCACGCCGTCCAACACCAGCGCGCTGCCGCCGCCCAGAATAATCGCCATTGCGATAACGGACAGGAAGTAAATCGACGGGCGGAAAATGGCGAACACCATCATTTCGCGTACGCCCGCGCGGTAGAGGGATTCGTTCTTTTCCTCAAACTCGGCGCATTTCTCCTTCTCACGCGCGAAAATCTGGATGACCCGCATTCCCGACAAATGCTCGCTCAAAAAAGTATTCAGCGTCGTGATGCGCGTCTTGACGATTTGGTACGTCTTGCGGCTCAATTTACGGAACACCACCGTCAGCGCCGCCATCACCGGTACCAGCACGAACGACAGCATTGCCATGCGGAAGTTCATCACCATCATAATAATGGCAAGTCCGATGATTTTGACGACGTTGCGGAACAGGCGGACAATCGTGTTGGCATACAGGTCATTGACCGCCTCGGTGTCGTTTGTGATGCGCGTAACGATTCTGCCCACAGGCGTCAAGTCGAAAAAACGCATGGAGAGGCTTTCGACATGCGCCATCAGCTCATTGCGCAGGGTATAAACGATGTTCTGCCCGGTTTCCTGAATCTTCAGGTACTGCAGGCGATTGCAGACAAATTGCAGCAGCAGAATCGCCACATACAGCCCCGCCGCAATCAGGATGCCCTGAAAGCGCGTTTCCGGCGGCAGATCCTGTGCGCTCTGCTGGGTGATGTACTTGTCAATCGCGTCGCCGATGATGCGCGGGCGGGCAATGTCGAACACCGTCAGCAGCCCCACGAGCACGCAGCACAGCACAACCGTTTTCCAGTAGGGCTTGATGTAGCCCATCAGGCGCAGGAAGGCGTTGCCGTGATACGAAACGTCCTGCGGCTCGTTATCCCCGAACTTACTCCGCATGTGCAGCGCCTCCTTCCTCGTGAAGTTCCTTTTCCAGCTGCTGCTTGCGGTACAGGCTTGCGTACAGCTTGCCGTTGTTCAGCAGCTCCTCGTGCGTGCCGTACTCCTCCACCTTGCCTTCGTCCAGCACAAGAATATGGTCGGCGTCCTGAATGGTAGAAATGCGGTGCGCTACGATGATGGTCGTGCGACCCTTGCGCAGGCGGCGCAGATTATCCAGTATTTGCCGTTCCGTGTCCGTATCAACAGCAGAGAGCGCATCGTCCAGCAGCAGAATCGGCGCATCCTTCATCAGCGCGCGGGCGATGGAGGAACGCTGCTTCTGGCCACCGGAAATCGTCACGCCGCGTTCGCCCACCAGCGTCTGGTACTGCTTGGGGAACTCCATGATGTTATCGTGGATGCAGGCGTTTTTCGCCGCCTCCTGCACCGCTTCCAGCGACTTGTTGTCCGAGCCGAACGCGATGTTGTTCTGCAGCGTGTCAGAAAAGAGGAAGTTGTCCTGCGGCACACAGGCGATATTCCTGCGTAGCGCCGCCAGCGGGATTTCGCGCAGATTGTGTCCGTCGATGGTAATCATGCCGTCCGGTACGTCGTACAGGCGCATGAGCAGGCTCGGCAGCGTGCTTTTGCCCGAACCGGTGCGCCCCAGCACCGCCAACGTCTCGCCCGCCTTCACATGCACCGACACATCTTCCAGCACCGGCACGGTCGGCTGGTCGGGATAGGCAAAGGACAGGTGTTCAATGTCGATATCGCCCTTGAGCGTCTGAATCGAAGGGTCCACCATGTCGCCATCCACGATTTCCGGCTTCGCGTCAAAAATCTCCTGAATGCGGCGCAGGCTTGCCATGCCCTGACTGACGCTCGTGATGCACTCGCCTACCGCCATCATCGGCCACACCAGCATCGTCACATACGAGTTGAAGCTGATGAACTGCCCGATGTTGATTTCGCCGTAAATCGCCAGATAGCCGCCGTAAGCCAGCGTCAGCAGACTCGCTATACCGACAATCAAGTCCAGCAGCGGCATCACCAGCGCCTGCAGACGCACAACGCCGAGGTTCTTTTCTTTCGTGAACAGCGTCGTCTTCGCAAAAGCGTACAGCTCCTTGCGTTCCTGCACGAAGGATTTAATCACGCGGATGCCCGACACCGTTTCCTGCACTTGGTCCGTCAGCGTCGAGAACGCCTGCTGCTTGGCCAGAAAGCGCTTGTGCATCACCTTGCCATAGAAGTAATCGCCGAAGATGATGAGAATCAGCGGCAGCACCGCCACACCCGTCAATTTCGGGCTGACATACGTCATCATCTGCCACAGCACCAGCAGCAGCATCACCGTCGCGTCGAATGTGCTGATGACGTTCATGCCCACCAGCGCGCGAACCGCCTGCAGGTCGTTGATGAAGCGCGCCATCAGGTCGCCGGTCTTGTGCTCGTTGTAATAGTGCGGCGAGAGCGAGGATAAGTGCGCGAACAAATCGCTGCGCAATTCCTTCTCAATCGACCGCGCCGACCCGAACAGGAAAAAGCGCCACGCAAAACGCCCCACCGCGATAATTACGCCAATCAGCACAATCTTCCAGACCAACCCCATCACGCCGCCCATATCCAGCGTGTGCTGATCCAGCCCGTTGGTAATTTCGCCCGTGAACCGCGGCACATAGGTATTCACCGCGTCCACAATGAACAGCGCCAGAATGCCCAGAATGTACTGCCACCAGTGGCGGCGGACATATCGCCACGCCAGCTTCAGCTCCTTCATTGCTGCCTCCTTATGCTTCGTAACGACTCATTGTAGCACATTTCGGCGCAAAAAGACACACATTCGCCGAAAATTCCGCGCAGGTTTACAATCCGGGCGGGCGTTTGTTTCCTTGCGGGATGGAAATGGAAAAAGATGCCCCCGGAACAGCGGGTTTGCGCGTTCCGGGGGATTATTTTTTACTTCGCCACGTTGTTGCTTGGCGTCCCATTCAAGAAGTTCCTTACATTCTCCACTGCCGTATCCATCAGCCGCTGGCGCGCCTCGTGGCTCGCCCACGCGATGTGCGGCGTGATGATCATGTTGTCCAGCCCCAGCAGCGGGTTGTCCGCCAGAATCGGCTCGGTGGACACCACGTCCGACGCGGCAGCGTACACCTTGCCGGACAGCAAAGCATCCCGCAAATCCGCTTCGTTGATGAGCCCGCCGCGCGCGGTGTTGAGCAAAATCACGCCGTCTTTCATCTTCGCCAGCGCAGTTTTGTCAATCATGCCGACGTTCTCCGGGGTCTGCGGGCAGTGCAGGGACACAATGTCGCTGCGGGCGTACAGTTCATCCAGCGGCACATAGCCTTCGCCCGATCCGTGGCGGCTGTAATAAATGACATTCATGCCGAACGCGCGGGCGAGTTCCGCCGTCGCCTGACCGATGCGCCCATAGCCGACGATGCCGAACGTCTTGCCCGCCAGCTCCATCAGCGGATAATCCCAGAAGGAGAAGTCTCGGCAAGCCGTCCAGCGCCCCTGCTGCACCGCGTCGTTATGATGGCCGATGCGGTGGCAGATTTCCAGCAGCTGCGCCATCACGAACTGCGCGACCGCCTGCGTGCCATAGGACGGAACATTTGCGACAACGATGCCCTTTTCCTTCGCCGCCGCAATGTCAATGACGTTGAAGCCCGTCGCCAGCACACCGATGTAGCGCAGATTCGGACATTCATCCATCGTTTGGCGGGTAATGGGCGTCTTATTGGTGAGGATAATCGGCGCGTCGCCGATGCGGGGGAGAATCTCCTCCGGCGCGGTGTAATCGTAGACAGTCAAGTCGCCCAAGGCGGCGAGGGCTTCCCAGCTCAGGTCGCCGGGATTCTCCACAGCGCCGTCCAGAATGGTGATTTTCATGGGTGTGTACCTCCTGCGGTGGTTTGTTTCGGTTCCTATTATATAGCAGGGTGCGGCAGGATTGCAAGAGGATTTTGCGGATGCGCAAAGCAGAGAAGGATATACAGCCGCCTCTTGTGGGGGACACCATTCCAACGGTTCCTCGGCGACCCATTCAAAGGGAAAATTCAAACAGGTCGCGGCAGCGAAGCGTTCTGTGCCAAATGAGTGCGCCTCGATAGCCCGACCGCCGCCGTCCTTCCACCTAATTCGCCTTTTTTCGCGAAAAATCCTGCTTTATACTATTTCCAGATAAGAATGCGCAAGCAGATGGCGCAGGTGAATCTGGAAATCGTATTACGTCCATTTTTCCCGGACAAGCAGGGATTCCCATTATGCGCTCCTCCAAAGCCGGGCAGACTGCATCTCGGAAGGAGGAATGCCGCATGGACAGAAAACGGCCTTTGCACCCCAGTCCGCTGGTGAAAACGCTTGCGGACGCTCAGCGCCGCATGAGCCACACCGACGTGCTTGGCTCGTGGACAGGCGTGCCGTGGGAGGACGCGGACGAAGAACCCGTGCAGGACGCTGATGACCTGTGACGTGCATTTGACGCGCGTGCTGGGGCTTCCCGCCGTGCTGCGCGGGCGCTCACAGGGGCATGTGGAACGCGCCGTGCTCGAAAACGACGGTCACGCGCTGCGCGGGCTGATTGTCCGGCGCGGGTTCGGCGGCGCAAAGTGGGTCGCGAGGGACAGCATCGCCTTGCTTGGCGACGTGTCTGTCATCCTCCGTGCCTGCCCAACGCACCTGCCCCGCAAAACGGATTTCCGCCTGCGCACCGTCAAGGACACGCGCGGCTTGACCCTCGGCTGCGTGACGGATGTACTCATCAGCGCGGACAATCTGCTCGTCAGTGAGCTGGAGGTCTCCCTCGGTTTGATTGACGATTTCCGCGACGGACGGCGGCGCATCCGCCACTTTTCCGCTTCACCAGACGGCGATGTTCTCGTTCCGGAAGGCGAAATTCTCTTGGAAGGGAGGGAAACGCAGTGAACAAGCTGCTGATTGGCTCGGCGGTCGGTTTGGCGATGGGCATTGGGCTGATGATGCTGCCCCGCGTTCGTCAGGATGTCCAGAAAGGCGCAAACAAAGTCAAGGAAGCCGTGCAGGACATGACGGAAGGGAAGCAATAATGGAGGCGGGCAGGATTGCACCATCATGCATCCTGCCCGTTTTCCCATCCGCTGCGAAAGGAGGAAAAGCGCATGGAGAAAGCCGTCACGCGGCGCAAATGGACGACGGGGCTGATCATCGCCGGAGCAGCTGCACTGGTAATTACATTCTGGTCGCTGATCATGTCGATGCTGTCGCTGCTGGCAGTCGCGGGCGTTTTGGCGCTGCTGTCCCTGCCGCTGTGCAAAGTGCTGGAAAAGCGGCTGCCCGGCGGTGCGGCGGCGGCGATTGCCCTGCTGACGCTGCTCGGCGCAGTGCTGGGAATGCTCTGGGGGCTGATTCCGCCGCTCTTGCGGCAGAGTGCGCTGCTCATGTCGCGCCTGCCCGCGCTGCTCGACAGCCTGCGGGGTCTGCTCGCCCGATGGAGTGCTGCGCTCGAAGCGCGCGGCATCCCCCTCGGCGACATGCAGGTGGAACTGTTTTCGCGCATCAGCGCCGCCGCAGGGCAGCTTGCCGCAACGCTCGTCAGCGGGATTCGCCGCCTGACCGGGAGCGTCAGCCAATGGCTGCTTGCGCCGCTGCTTTCGTTCTACTTTTTGCGCGACCGCAAGCGCCTTTGCCTCCTGCTGTCGCTTGTTCTGCCCGTCAAGTACCGTGCGCGCGGCATCCGTGCCGCCCGCGAAATGCGCCGCGAATCCGCCCTGTACCTGCGCGGACAGCTGATTCTCTCGCTGTTCGTCGCCGCCATGACCGCCCTTGCGCTGCTGCTCACGCATACGCCCGGCGCGCTGCTGCTGGGGCTGTTCATGGGCGTGATGGAGCTGATTCCCTATATCGGCCCGTTCATTGCGGGCGTTCCGGCGGTGCTGCTGGCGCTGCAAAGCGGCTGGACGGCAGCGCTGTGGACACTGCTGGCAATTTGCCTTGTGCAGCAGGTGGAAGCGAACCTGCTCTCCCCGCGTCTGCTCTCCGGCGCGACGCGGCTGCATCCATTGGCGGTGCTGCTGGCGATTGCCTTCGGCGGCATGGCGGGCGGCGTGGTCGGAATGATGGCGGCGCTGCCGCTGGTTGTGTGCGTGCGCGGCGCAGTTAGAGGGTGGCGAGAGTGAGAAAAGCACCTTGTATACAACCAGTCCGCAAAAAAATTATCGCCGCAGGGAAATTTCTTTCTCTGCGGCAATGATTGTATGCAATCAGGTTACATTGTGCGGGTTACTTCGCAATGAAGTTCACCAGACGACCCGGTACGAAGATGACCTTCGTCACAGTCTTGCCCGCGAGGATCTTCTGGATTTCCGGCAGCTGCTGGAGTTCCGTCTCCGCGCGTTCCTTCGTCATATCGGCAGGAATCATTACACGGCCGCGAACCTTGCCGCAGACCTGCACGGCGATTTCGATTTCCGACTTCACCAGCGCGTCTTCGTCCCACGTCGGCCACTTCTGATACGTCATCGTGCCGCCGAAGCCCTGATTCTCCCACATTTCTTCCGTGATGTGCGGCGCAACGGGGTTGAGCAGCAGGAGCAGGGTTTTGAGTTCCCCACGCGTCACGCTGCCAGCCGCGACCATTTCGTTCACCAGCGTCATCATCTGCGCGATGGCGGTGTTGTACTTCATGGCTTCGTAATCCAGCGAAACCTTCTTAATCGTCTCATGCATGAGCGCGTTCAGCTTCTCGCTGTACCCTTCATCCGGCGTCACATTCTCCTGCAAGCGCCACACACGGTCAAGGAAGCGGCGGCAGCCCTTCGCGCTCTGCGTGCTCCACGGAATCGCCTGATCGAACGCGCCCATGAACATCTCGTACACGCGGAAAGCGTCCGCGCCGATTTCGTCGATGATATCATCCGGGTTGACGACGTTGCCGCGCGACTTGGACATCTTCTCGCCGTTCTCGCCCAGAATCATGCCGTGGCTGGTGCGCTTCTGGTAGGGTTCAGGCGCGGGAATCACGCCAATGTCATGCAGGAACAGATGCCAGAAACGGCTGTACAGCAGATGCAGGGTCGTGTGCTCCATGCCGCCGTTGTACCAGTCCACAGGCAGCCAATAGCGAAGCGCTTCGGGCGAGGCAATGGCTGTTTCGCAGTGCGGGTCGCAGTAGCGCATGAAGTACCAGCTTGACCCTGCCCACTGGGGCATGGTGTCGGTTTCGCGCGTCGCCGGGCCGCCGCAGCACGGGCAGGTGGTGTTCACCCAGTCATGCATGACGGACAGGGGGGATTCGCCGGAATCGGTCGGCTCGTAGTTGTCCACCATCGGCAGCGTCACAGGGAGCTGATCTTCCGGCACAGCCACCATGCCGCACTTGTCGCAGTGAACAATCGGGATGGGTTCACCCCAGTAGCGCTGGCGGCTGAACACCCAGTCGCGGAGCTTGTAGTTGACCTTCTTCTCGCCCAGCCCTTTCTTCTCCAGATACTCAATGATCGCTTCCTTCGCCTGCGCGACCTTCATGCCATCAAGGAAGCCGGAATTGACCATCACGCCGTCCTGAATGTCGGTATACGCTGCTTCCTCAATATTGCCGCCCGCGACGACCTCAATCATCGGGATGCCAAACTTGTGCGCAAACTCCCAGTCACGGGTGTCGTGCGCCGGAACAGCCATGATTGCGCCCGTGCCGTAGGTCATCAAAACGTAATCGCTCAGCCAAATCGGGATTTCCTTGCCGGTCACGGGGTTGACGGCGCGGACTCCCTCCAGCTGCACACCCGTCTTGTCCTTCGCCAGCTCGGCGCGCTCAAAGTCACTCTTCTTCGCGGCCTCCGCGCGGTACGCCATGCACGCATCGTAGTTGGTGATTTGGTCCTTCAGCTTGTCAATCAGTGGATGCTCAGGGGACAAGACCATGTACGTCGCACCGAAGAGCGTATCCGGGCGCGTGGTGAAAACGCGCACCTTCTCGCCCGGCACGGTCAGGGAAAAATCCACTTCCGCGCCGACGCTGCGGCCAATCCAGTTGCGCTGCTGCACCTTCACCTTGTCGATGAAGTCCACCGTGTCCAAGCCGTCGAGCAGCTTCTGGGCATAGGCGGTAATCTTCAGCATCCACTGCTTCTTAACCTTGCGGATGACCTGCGTGCCGCAGCGCTCGCACACGCCGCCGACAACTTCCTCATTCGCCAGACCGCACTTGCAGCTGGGGCACCAGTTGATGGGCATTTCGGACTTGTACGCCAGCCCGTGCTTGAACAGCTGAAGGAAAATCCACTGCGTCCAGCGGTAGTAGGACGGATCGGTGGTGTTGACCTCGCGGGAATAGTCGAAGGAGAAGCCGATTTTCTGCAATTGCTCGCGGAAGTGGTCGATGTTCTTCTTCGTCACGATGGCGGGGTGAACTTTGTTCTTGATGGCGTAGTTCTCCGTCGGCAGACCGAAAGCGTCCCAGCCGATGGGGAAAAGGACATTGCAGCCCTCCATGCGGCGCTTGCGGGCGATGATGTCCATCGCGGTATTGGAGCGCGGATGCCCGACGTGCAGCCCCTGTCCCGACGGATACGGGAACTCAATCAGGCCGTAGAATTTCGGCATGGTGTAGTCGTTCTTCGCCTCGAAAACGTGACTGTCCGCCCAGCGCTTCTGCCACTTCGGTTCGATGGCTTTGGGGTCATAGGGTTTGAATTCCATGATGCTTCCTCCCTGCTTTTCTCGGACGGAACAAAAAAACGTTCCGCCCCTGCAAATTCTGCAAAGACGAAACGGATGTTTCGCGGTACCACTCTGCTTGTCCGGACGTGCCGAACCTCTCTTGCGCGTAACGTGCGCCATTCGCCGAACCCTTCGTCCGGTTTGCGCTCCGGGGCGAGCGGCTGACAGGCGTCTGACCGCGCTTCCACCAGCACGCGGCTCTCTGGAACAGACGGGACTTCCAGCGTTCCCCTTCATTGCGGGACAAGGTCAGTATAATGCTTTTGGCGGGCGTTGTCAAGGGTTTCGGTCTTTGCTTTTTCGGTGTTTTTACACGCAGAATGGTTGCTTCAGCGGAATTTTGTGCTATACTGTTAGCAATTATGCTGCGGCAAGGAGGAAAGGCGTTATGCACCTGATTATCCCCAAGAATTACAATCCCGTGCTGAACCTGCGGGATACGGAAATCGCCATCAAACTGGTCAAGGATTTTTTCGAGACGGAGTTAGCCCGCGCGCTGAACCTGACCCGTGTGTCCGCGCCGATTATGGTCACGCCCGGCAGCGGTCTGAACGACAACCTGAACGGCGTCGAACGACCGGTATCCTTTGACGTTCTTGAAACCGGTGAAACGGCGGAAATCGTCCATTCGCTGGCGAAATGGAAGCGCCAGGCGCTCAAAACGTACGGCTTCCAGCCCGGTGAAGGGCTGTACACGGACATGAACGCCATCCGCCGCGACGAAACGACCGACAACATCCACTCGATTTTCGTCGACCAGTGGGACTGGGAGAAAATCATCACCCCTAAGCAGCGCACGATGGAGACGCTGCAAGCGACCGTCCGCGCGATTTACCTCACCCTGCGCAAGACGGAGGGCTTCGTCTGCGCGCATTATCCGCACATCAAACCCGAACTGCCCGACGACATCACGTTCGTCTCGTCGCAGGAATTGGAGGATTTGTATCCCGACCTGCCGCCGAAGGAACGCGAATACCGGGCGGTACGCGAATACGGCGCGGTGTTCCTGACGGGCATCGGCGGTGCGCTGCGTTCCGGACAGATGCACGACGGCCGCGCCCCGGACTACGACGACTGGTCACTCAACGGTGACATTCTGCTCTATGATCCGCTGCTGGACATTGCGCTGGAAGTGTCGAGCATGGGCATCCGCGTTGACCCGGACGCGCTGCGCCGTCAGCTGGCGATTCGCGGCTGCGAGGAGCGCGCGGAGCTGCCATTCCAAAAGGCACTGCTCAACGGCGAGCTGCCCCAGACGATGGGCGGCGGCATCGGGCAGAGCCGCATGTGCGTCTACCTGCTGCGCAAGGCGCATGTGGGCGAGGTGCAGGCGAGCCTGTGGCCGCTGGACGTGCAGGAGGCGTGCAGGAAGGCAAATATTCAGCTGCTGTAAGCAAAGCAATGAGGGCAAGCCTGAAATGCGGCTTGTCCCCCTGTTTTATTATCCCGTATGAAATTGCCCCATCATGCAGAGACTCTCGCCGCTGCCCCATCTGCTTCATACTGCACGATCCACCGCCGAAATGTTTCCTGACTTACGCCTGCCTCTGCTGCTGCGTCACGCATGCTTTTCTTTCTGAATTTGCCTTTTGCTGATATCCCATAAAATGCTCCCTCCATGATTGACAGTTTGGTTTTTTACTGTCTCTCATAGAGGGAGCATATCACATTCCCAGCAGTGTCTTCATGTCCGCGCAGGGAAGCGTTCACTCCCCTGCGCGGACGTTTTTGACTGGCTTATACTATTCCCAAATGAGAATGCGCGGTTCAAGCAGATGGCGCGGGTGAATTTGGAAATAGTATTACTTCTTTTCCGACCCCATCGCGCCCGTCATCAGGACAGCACCCGAAATCGCGGCGAGCAGCATCAGGATGAAGGAGAGGATGAACGGAACGCCCAGCGCGCCGATGGTGGACGTGCCGCCGAAAATCAGCACGAGGTCATCCATGCGGAAGTTGATTTCCGTCACCAGATAACGGAACCACGCAACCAGTGTGCACGCCAGACCAGCCGCCGCCAGCAGACCCATCTTCTTCACGCCCGCGACGAGGTAGCACACTGCCGACACGAGGAGCAGCACCAGCACAACCGCGTCGAAGTTCATCTTCGTGGTCGCAGCCGTGTCAATGATGATGTAGAAGATAGCCGCCAGCACCGCAATCACCGCTGCGACAATCGAAACCGTCTTGCGGTCAGCGGACGCCGCCTTTTTCTTGACGTCCATGAAGTAGGACACCAGCATCGCGAGACCGAAGAGCGCTGTCAGCACAATCAGCACAATGCGCGCAATCAGCATGCCCGTCTCGACCCAAGACGTCGTGTGGACGATGTGGCTGGTTTCGTTCATGCCGTTCATAGCGGCGGAGTTCGCGTAGGCATAGAGGAAGTTCTTCGCCGAAGTGCGGAGGTTGTTCAGCAGCTTGCCGTCTTCCGCCGCCCAGCCTTCAATCTTCGACACCAGCCAGTCGCCGGAGGACAGCCAAGTGTCATTGCCCGCTTCCAGACCGATGGAAACGTCCATCCAGTTGCGGTTCGCCATCACAGCGTCCGTCAGCGTCACGCCGACGAAGCCCCATTCCTTGCGCAGAACTTCGTTGCAAAGTCCGCTGTGCGCGCCCGCCCAGCGCGTGCCGATACGGTTGAAGGAGGTCATGGCGGCGTTCGCACCGCCCTCTTCCACCGCGTACTGGAAACCCTTCAAGTAGATTTCACGAATCGCCTGTTCCGTCGCGAAGGTTGCGACCGACTGGCGGTACGTCTCAAAGTCATTGAGCGCGAAGTGCTTGATGTAGACGACCAGACCCTTCGAGCGAGCCGCTGCCACTTCCTGCGCCGCCATCTTGCCGGACAGGAAGCCGTCCTCAGAGTAATACTCGAAGTTGCGGCCGGAGTAAGGCGTGCGGTGGATGTTCATCGCCGGGCCATACCAGCCAACCACGCGGTTGTCGGAGCGCAGCGCATCTTCACCCATCGACAGACCGACATTGTAGAGGATTTCCGTGTTGAACGTCGCCGCCATGACCGGTTCGGAGGTATACGCCACCGTGGAGTTATTGCCGGCATACGTCGCCTTGATGCCCTGCGGGCCGTCCGCTGCCACCGTCGCGGGCAGACCGATGGAGTCGATTGCCCGCGTGCCGTAGCCGGAGTGGCCAACCAGTTCCGCCAAATCCGTCAGCGTCAGCTGATTGAGCAGATCCACCCACATCGGGTCGTCGTAGTCCTTGCCAATCAGGTTCGCCAAGGTGTAGTTCGTCGCGGTTGAACCCGTAATGACCGTCTCGTCGGGCGCTTCCGCCGTATAGTTGAATTGCAGACCGTTGATAATAGCGTCGTTCGCCGTCAGGCTGTCATAAGAAACCGGCCAAGTGCCCTGCCAGTCGCTGCGGGACAGGTACGTCACGAGCTTCTCGCCGTAGCTGTTCAGATCCGCATCACCGAACTGGTTGGTAATCTTGTAGCCCGTGCCGGACACGCTGTACGTCGCATTGTCGTCGCTATCGACCGTGAACTTATAGACCTTTGCCGCGTCGCCAGGGGCATCCATCGCCGCCGCGCCGTTCGCGGTCAGCGTTGCGGTTTCCGCCTCTTCTGCGCCTTCCGCAGCCGGCGTTTCCTGTGCGATGGGGGCATAGCCCTTCGCCGCGAGGATGTTGTTCACCGCGTCGTGTGCATCCAGACCAACGCTCAGGTAATAGTCACCCGCTTCGAGAATGTAGGTTTTGTTGACATGTTCATCGTAAACCGTCAATTCCTTGCGGTCAACCGTCACGGAGACGGTCTCGGATTCACCGGGCTGGAGGACATTCGTCTTGCCGAAGCCGACAAGCTGCACGGATGCCTTCTCAATCGCGTTCGCGCGGTCGAATTCGGTGTACGGCTGCTGACCGTAGACCTGCACGACTTCCTTGCCTGCGACGTTGCCCGTGTTCGTCACCTTCACCAGCACGGTGAAGCTGTCGGTTACCGCGTCGTAGGTCACGCTTTCCAGCGCCTGTTCAAACGTGGTGTAAGACATGCCATAGCCGAAGGGATACGCGACTTCCTCGCCGTACACCCAGCTGTCGCCCTTGGACGCGAAGATGCCCGCATTGCCGGACGCGTTGCCCTGCTCCATGACCGCATCTTCATAGCGCGTTTCGTAGTACTTGTAGCCGACATAGATGCCTTCGGATTCCACCAGATAGTGAATCGCATAGCGCACCTTCGTCTTGTCGCCCGGCACGCCGTCAATCGTCACGCCGCCGACCGTGCCCGTCTCTTCATCCGCATTGGTGTAGACATAGGAGCCGAAGTTCTGAATCGCCGCGGAGGACAGGGAGGACACGGAGTAGGTGTCCACCAGTCGGCCAGAGGGGTTCACGTCGCCCACCAGAATCTGCGCCACCGCGTTCAGACCGTACTGACCGGGGCCGCCGATCCACAGGCAAGCATCCACGCCGTATTCCGGATTGTTCACCCAGTCCATCGCCATGGCGTTGGAGGAGTTAATCAGCACAATCGTCTTGCTGAAGCCCTGCGAAGCCACATACTTGAGCAGCTCACGCTCGGAATCCTGCAATTCAAAGTACGACGTACCGTCGGTGAATTCGCCGGTGTACAGGTCAGCGCCTTCGCCACCGGAGCGTCCGATAACGACAATCGCCGCATCCTTGTAGCCGTCCAGATTCACGCCGGAAGATGCCACCGCGTCCGCCGAAACCTCGGCAATGCGGGTCGCCGCCGGGACGGCCGCATATTCGGTGAACATGCCGGGCGTGGAGCGGTTGGTCTTGTCTTCCTTCATCTGCGCAATCTGCGCGCTGTACCAGTCCATCATCGCAGTGTTGACGTTCAGACCCGCCGCCGTGAGCGCGCTGGTCATTGTCGCCGCCTTGCTGGTATCAACCTGACCAGAACCCGTGCCGCCATAGATGGTATCAACTGCGCCGCGGCCGAAAACGGTCACGCCCAGTCCTTTTTCCATCGGCAGCGCGCCGTTGTTCGTCAGCAGCACAGAGCCTTCGCCCTGAATCTGCTCACACAGCGCCTTCTGCCACGCGGTCAGCGCATCATCGTCACGCGTGCCGTCTTCCTTCAGGAAACTGGAGGCGTAATAGGTAGCGTTTTTGCTGGGGTCATCCGTCACCACGCTCGTGGTCACGATACCCAGTTCCTTGTTGATCATCATGGCGTAAGCAGCCGTGAAGTAACTGCCCACCAGAACAATCGTCAGGAGAACACAGGAGATGGATGTCAAGAGTGCCAAGAGTTTTGTGCGTTTCATGGACACCTTTCCCTTTCTATGAGGGCTCAGCGCCCCCTTTGATGTGCGGATTCTATCACAAAAAAACGACACGAAGCGCATTCGTGTCGAAACCGGTTGTTTTTTGTGCGTAAATCGTCATGCGGACTGCTGCGGACGCGGCAGCAGAAGTGAGAGGGTGAACATCTGGTCTTTCGTGTCGATGCTCATATGCCCGTCGTACTTCGCGATAATATAGCGGATGGAGCGCAGTCCGAAGCCGTGGTACTGTGTGTCCTTCTCCGTCTTCGGCAGTCCCTCGTGCATTTCCGGCGGCTTGCTGCAAAAATTCTCGAAGACAATCTGCGTCATGCCCACCACGTCGCTGACGCGGATATTGACGCTGCGGTTTTCGGGCGCTTCCGCCATCACCGCCTGAATCGCGTTGTCCAGCGCATTGCCGAAGATGGAATAGATATCGGACTTTTCAATGGGCGCGAGCAGCGATACATCCAGCATCGTCGTCAGCAGAATGTGATTTGCGCTGCAATACAGGCTCTTTTCAGACAGCACCGAATCCAGCGCCGCATTGCCCGTGTGGAACGTGTACTCATAGCGCTGAATCTCCTGCTCCACCTCGTCAAAAAACGCCGCGTGTTCATCCAGCTGCTGCGTCCGGCGGTAGGTATCAATGTGATAGCGCAGGTCGTGGCACTTCATGTTGATGCTGTCAATCGTCTTGCCCAGCAGCTGATGCCTGGATTCCTCCCGCGCCAGCAGGCTCTCGATGATTTCCTTCTCGCGGCGCATCTCGTCGGCGTACATGCACTGATAAATCAGCACCATCACCATAATGACCGAGAGAATCGAGAACAGGCGGTCAATCAGCGAAATATCCGTCGGGAGCGACACGGAACGTACAAACACCGTCAGCAGCGTCACCAGCGTCAGGAACAGCACCTTCCAGTTGCCGAGCTTCAAATCGCCGTTCTCCGGGAAGCGCCGCACAAACATCAGGTAGCACACGGCGTACACCACCACAAACGATGCGCTGGAGAGCAGATAGAACAGCGGCTCGCGAGACTTGGCCATCCAGCATGTCGCCAGTCCGCCGACCTTGAACGCCAGATTCTGAATCGCATAAGAGGAAATGCCGATGCAAAGCGCATTCGTCGTCGGAACGTCCATCGTCAGGCACAGCACCAGCAGCGATTCGGCAAAAAACGCCGCCACGCGCACAAAGCGATGCCCCAGCATCGGATGAAACCATCCCAGCACCAAGTAGCACAGCACCACCGGCAGCACGATTTTCAGCGGGCGCAGCCGCGACTTCATCCGCACGACGAACAGCCCCTCCGCCAGCAGAATCTGCATTGCGAAGAACATATGGAATGGAAAATCATTGTTCAGGTAATTCGCCAAGTTCATCAGCATCTTCGTCACCTCACGCCGTAATAGCGGTTGACCGCATTCAGAAAGTCCCTGCGCATCGCGCGCGACAGCGGAATCGCCTCGCCGTGAACCGTCACATCGTTCTTTCCGACCATCGTCACGAAGCCCAGATTGACGATATAGGAATGCGAGCTTCGGCTGAATTCCGCGC
>ERZ1023970.311-NODE-311-length-16735-cov-9.161511_pt1 | contig 16735 bp, 12 predicted proteins | sample MGYA00380430_ERZ1023970 | MGnify/ENA primary metagenome ERZ1023970 (study PRJEB33179, sample SAMN07449052) | human gut metagenome | biome: Human-gut; feature: Human associated habitat; material: Faeces | host: Homo sapiens | place: India:Kasaragod | collected... | reverse complement strand
ACCAAAGGGCAATGCAAACAGGCGAAGCCTGCGATCGCCCTTTGGAAACCTTCGGTTCGCACCCATGTTTATTGAGCTTTATTGGAAGTTTTTTAGTTAGTGTGCCTTTCGTCTCCTGAAATAAACACTACCCAACAGTAGCATGGGAGACGGAAGGCGAAGGGGTCAAGGGGGCGACCGCAGACTTTGTCTGTTTCTATTGCCCCCTTGTCGCGCCCGCAGGCGCGAAATCCCTGCATAAACACGCGAAAACAGCATGAAAGAGAAACCAACTCAATCGCGCGAGAGGGTCAAGGGAGGGACTTCGTCCCGTTTCATTCTCCCTTGCGGAGTACAGAGGCAGCGCCTCTGGTTGCACAGAAAACAAGTTTGTGATATGATAAGAGAGAAATTTCTCCGATAGGGACATCGGGGAATCAGAAAGAAGGAAAACCAATGAACGTATTGACGACGCGCGAACTGAAAGAGCGCCTGAATGAATTGCAGGGACAGACGGTGATGATGCAGGGCTGGATTCGCAATCACCGCAAGCAGAAGAACATGGGTTTCATCGACTTTTTCGATGGCACCTGCTTCAAGAACCCGCAGGTGGTCTACGATAATACCATCGAAGACTATGCGGCGATTCAGACCCTGCATGTCGGCGCGGCGATTACCGTGACGGGCAAGGTCGTGCCGTCCTACAAAGATCCGACGACCCCCGAAGTGCAGGCGATTGCCATCCACCTCGAAGGCGACTGCCCGGAGGATTACCCGCTTCAGCCGAAGCGCCACAGCGTGGAGTACCTGCGCGAAATCGCGTATCTGCGCCCGCGTACGCGCCTGTTTCAGGCGGTTTTCCGCGTCCGCAGCGTCGCAAGCATGGCCATTCATACCTACTTCCAAGACCGCGGCTACCTCTATGTGCATACGCCGCTGATTACTGCCAACGACGCCGAGGGAGCGGGCAACACCTTCACCGTGACTACCCTGCCGCCGTCGGAGCAGAAGGACGGCAGCAACGACTTCTTCGGCAAGCCCACCTCCCTCGCCGTGACGGGTCAGCTCGAAGCCGAGACGTTCGCGATGGCGTTCTCCAAGGTGTACACCTTCGGCCCGACTTTCCGCGCCGAAAACAGCAACACCAAGACCCACGCCGCTGAATTCTGGATGATTGAGCCGGAAATCGCGTTCTGCGATATTCATCAGCTGATGGACATTGAAGAGGACTTCCTGAAGTACCTCGTCAAGACGGTGCTGGAGAAGTGCTCGGATGAGCTGGAGTTCCTCGACAAGTTCACTGGCGGCGGACTGCTGGACAAGCTGAATCACCTTGCTGTGACGGGCGCGGCGCGCATCACCCACGAGGAAGCCATTACGATTCTGCGCAAGGTGAAGGATCGCTTCCAGTTCGAGCCGAAGTACGGCGAAGACACCGCCAAGGAGCATGAAAAGTACCTGACCGAGGAATACTTCCATAGCCCGGTGTTCGTCTATGACTGGCCTAAGGACATCAAGGCGTTCTATATGTATCAGAACGACGACGGCAAGACGGTCGCGGCGGTTGACCTGCTTGTGCCGGGCGCGGGCGAATTGATGGGCGGTTCCCAGCGCGAAACACGCATGGACAAGCTGACGGAGCGCATGGATGCGCTGCACATTTCCAAGGACGCGATGTACTGGTATGTGAACCTGCGCAAGTTCGGCGGCTGCACGCACTCCGGCTTCGGCATGGGCTTCGAGCGTCTGCTGATTTACCTCACGGGCGTTGACAACATCCGCGATGTCATTCCGTATGCGCGCACGCCGATGAACTGCGAGTTCTGATTCCTATTTGCGCATTGGGGCAGCGGCTTCCATGCTGCTTGATTCAACTGCGCCAAAAGCATAGAAGCGCGTTTTTCCCAATGTATTTTCTCCGAAAAACTTTCCCTCCAAAAGGACGGTGATTCCCCATTTCCAAGGGCTTCTGGAAGCGCAGCGCCAAAAAGCTGCTGATGGCGCTGCTGTGCCTGCTGCTGATGGCGGCGTTCTACCTCGCGGTTATCATCGGGCAGCCGCAGGAGGACGAAACGGCTTCCACCGTAACGCCGCGTATGGATCAGCCGCTGCTGTCCGCCGGACAGGACGTTGTGACCATCACCAGCGCGGATGATTTGCCGCTGCTGCTGCGGATGTTCCCAGCACCCGCATTGACGCCAACCACCTCCGGGTGGCCGCTCGTCGTCGGCACATGCTATGATGTCGCGTTCGAGAATGGCATGGGACGTATCCTCACGCTGACGTATCAGGCGAGCGACACGATTCAAGTGACGCTGACGAGCATCTATCCCGCGCGGGCAATTGCGCTGCTGGAAAAGGGCGATTACCGTATCAGCGCATCGCTCGGTGCGACGCTGGCAGGTCTGCGTTCCATCCGTATGGAAAACGCGGAGAGCATCCGACTGCACGCGCAGGGTGAGGAAGCACTTTACGTCATGATCACGCCGCTGCTGGAGGAAAACTCCCTCCGCAGCATCGCGGGGCAGATGACCCTGACGGAAGGGGAATAATCCTATTTCCAGATTCATCTGGTTCTTCATGGAAAGTTGGGGGAGCAAACAAGGGCTTAGGCGTAGCACCAAAAGCTGCACGCGGAAGGAGCATGAAAGCGCGACCAACCCAATCGCGCGGAGGGGTCAAGGGACAGCGTCCTTTGTGGGGCTTGGGGCAACGCCCCAACTGTTCCGCGGGTGGTCAGCATCTTAAACGCGCTCAACAAAGGCGCAGGCAGCGAAGCGTCCCTGCCAGTAACTTTGCGCGTCCGCAGACGCGCCTCCAAGCTGCTCTTCCCCCAAGATTCCGTGAAGAACCATTCATCTACGCCACCTTGGCACTCTTATTTGAAAAATAAAAGCGGGTACTGTGGAGGATTTCGTCCTCACACAGTACCCGTTTTCTTGATGCAATCGAGGGGAAATTACTCCGCAGCAGGCGCGAAGAAGGAAATCTGCGTCGCACCGGTCATGGCATCGGCGGACAGCATCGTGATGGGAGCCGTTTCGATGCTCAGCGTCGCGAAAGAGCCTTCATAGCCGCTCTCGGTTGTGAAAGCGAAGGTCAGCGCATTGTGACCTTCCAGCGCGCCGTCCATCGAGAAGACAATCACCTTCACCGCATCAGCCGGAACGTCCGTCGCCATGACAAACTTTTCGCCGGTCGCGTTGATGGTAATGCTGACTTCCTTCACGGTTTCGCCGGTCTTGTTGTAGACGGTGTAGTAGCCGGTCTGGGTGTTCGCAGCCTTGGCAGCGGCCAGCAGACCCTGCACATAGCCCAGCGTATCCACCAGCGTGCTGCTGGAGACGGCGTCCACCATTTCTTCCTTGGTCTTGCCTTCAATGGCAGCTTCCAGTTCGGCGATGGTCTTGCCGGTCACGAAAGCTTCGATGGCGTTGTAGCTCACGCCCAGCGGCGTGGTTGCGCCCGCCTTGGTCGTCATGTTGGTGCTGTACAGACCGTTGTTCACAACCTTAGAAGCCAGCACCTTGCCTTCGGGATAGTTCTGACCGAAGGAAGCGTCGGAGTTCGGAACGCCTTCCGCCGTGGCGGCATCCATGAACTGGAACTCGTCGATGTGCGCGGCAACGATGGTGTCGCCATCCATCGCGACGGTCAGCACAGCGAAGCAGGACGTGCCATGTGCGGCATACTCAACCTGACCGATTTTGACTTCAGCCAGCGCAGCCGTGGACAGCAGCATGATGGACAGGAGCAGCGCGAAAAACTTTTTCATAGGAGCCAACCTCTTTTTTTGCGAAACTTGGCAGAATTTCTGCCAGCAACACAATTATACGCGCAGCAATCCCGGTTTGTCCAGACAAACTTGTCAGAAAAATAGCGAATTTGTCGTATGATGCAATCAGACGTTATTGCCGTATCGACCAGTCATTTGCGTCCGTACTTGCTCGATAACCTCATCCAGCACAAAATTACGGAACCAGTATTCCCCGTCATCAGGGAAATCAAGGTAGTCCGTGTAGAAGGGCATGACGCGCGTATCCTGCTGGCGGAGCGCCCGAATCGCGCCTGTCCGGCAGTCCACTTCCGCGTTGAAGCTGCGCCCGTCGGGGTAATCCAGCGTCACTTTCCAGATGGGGTCGCCCTCGCTGGGGTCAATCAGTACGCCGCCGCGCAGCGCGTAGTCATCGTCGCCCAGCGCGCGGGCAGCGTATTCCGCCGCAACTTCTTGAGAAATTGCGTAGTTGGGGACGTCAGGGTAAATCGTCTGACGCAGGCAGGCAACAGACCAGTCGCCGACGTAGCTGCCGCTGATGCTTATCGCGGACTGGAAAGAACGGAGCGTCGCCTGATCCCAGCGCAGGATGTTGGCGCCGTACAAATCAACATAGCGCTGAACAATGTGACTGGCGTTCATGCCGTAGACCGTGCCGGGCTGCGTGTCCGCATCACGGTAGAAGATGGTGACGCGCAGTTTTTCCGCCAGCGTGTTCCAGACGCGCACGGGCAGCAGAATGCTGGTGCGCAGGGCGCAGAAGCTCGGAATCTGCACGGAATCCACCACAGACAAGTCGCTGTCGCGCACGTCCATGAGGAAGTACCCCATGTCGGTGGACAGCCAGAAGTGCCAAATCAGCTCACCATCCTCGCGATAAACAAGGAACGAGTCATTTTCATAGCACAGATGAGCGTTCAGTGATTTCAAGGCGGCAGCGGTCACATCATCAATGGTGGATTTTTTTGTGTTGGCATCGGGAACGACCTCCAGCGCCAGCAGGGCGTTGAACAGCGGCAGCGTGCCGTCCGTTTCCATCTGGCGCAGACCGGCTTCGTCCGTCTGGCTGCCGGTCAGCAGCGCTTGCAGCTGCAGAACCTCGTCGCTGCAGTATTTTGGAGGCAGGAAACCTTGCATCAGCAGCGTGAAGCGCGCTGCATCCAGCGGATTGCGGTTCCAGCCGACATCCAGCACTTCGCCGTACCAGTTCAGCGCTGCCCAGTAAATGTCGCCCTGCGATATGTTCTGCGCATCCTTGGTGAAAATCACGACACCGCCGCCCGTGTAGTAGGAGAATCCGCCTGCCGTGTCCTCAAAATCGCTTTCAATAAAGCAGGTGTAGCCTTCTTCCGCCATATTCCGCTGATATTGGCGCTCAATGGCGGCACTGGCGGCAGATTGCGCCGTTTCGGCATCCACGGCGGGTACGCCATGGGAGAAGTCCGTGCGGTCGAGGGTGGACAGCAGTTGACTGGGGAAAAACTCCTGCGGCAAACCGTAGAGATTGCCGGAGTACGTCGTTGTCAGCAGCGTACCGGTCAGCCCGTTCAGCTCCAGATAGACGATGCTCTGCCCGCTGGGGGCATTCGGCTGACGGATGGCAATCTTCCAGAAGTCGCCGGACGCGCCCGCAAGGTACTCTGCCGCCAGCACGTCGGACGATGAACCGCCCTGAATGGAGAGCGCGGCGTCAATGGCTTCTTCGCGGGTCAGCGCTTCCACCGGGACATCCGGGAAGCCATCGCGCCCGACGCTCAGGAACAGCTCATGCACCGTCTGCATTGACGAGCGATCCGCCCGCGAAAGCGCCAGAATGTACACACGCAGCTGCATGGGCGTCCATGTGCGCATGTCGTAGCCGAAAATGCGCCGGAAGCCGCGGGTCACTTCGTCCGCCGTGTGATTGCTGCCCGCACCGCGTTCCCGCCGCATTCGGCAAATGCTGCCGTCCTCCGCATTCACCGCGACTTCGTACGTTGTGCCGAACGCATCCAGCGCATCAAAATTTACGCAGTAATACGCTCCCTCACAGGTGCCGTCATAAACACCGGAAAGGAAGCGGATACCTACACGATAGAAATCAAGATTGGTGAAATCCGCCTGCGGGTCGTCATTGGTGCGGATGTAGACAACTGCGCGGGCAAGGGCGTCCTGCGCGGTGATTTCGGTGGAGAGCGGTTCGCGCGTCATGCCCGGCAGAATCCCCTGATAGCCGATTCTTTCAAGCGTCTGGCTGAGCGCCACCTGCGCGCGGATATCCCACTGCCCCAGCGACGACCCCACAGGGCAGAGAATTTCCAGCAGCGTGGAGAGCGAACAGCCACCGTCCTTTTCGACCTGCGTCATCAGCGCCGAAATCGCCTCTTCATCCACTGAAAACTGCAAATCCGCCGCGCTGGCCAGAAGCTTTTTCACCTGTGCCGCCGTCAGGAAATCGCCCTGACGGGTGACGTCGGCAGTGAGCTGCGGGGAATCGTCCGACAAAATCCCGGTTTGCAGCAGGACACCCGCGCCCAGTACCAGCACGAGCAGCACCGCCGCGATGGCCTGCCAGCGAATCACGCGCGGACGCTTTTCATCCTGCGAAACGCGGCGCAGGACGGCATTCACCTGCGCGTCGGTGACGTGCAGTCCGGCTAAATTCGTATCCAGCACCCGCTTGAGTTTATCAGACATAGCAGTCACCTCCTGTCAGCGAAAGTTTGAGCGCCTGTTCCGCTTTTTTGAGCCGCGTATGCACCGTCGACTTGCTGATGCCCAGTGCATCGGCGGTTTCCTGAAGGTTCATGTCCTGATAATAGTAGAGAATCAGCGGTTTTTTGAGATCGTCGGGCAAGCGCAGGATGTCCAGCATCAATTCTCGATCCTCTGGCAGCACGGTCATCATGCCCTGCGGCAAGTCTTCCAGCGCGTGCCGCATGTCAATGTGCCGAAACCACCGTTTCCGCTGATAATCGCGGCAGACATTGATGGCAATGCGCATCAGCCACGTTTTGGCGCTCGCGCCGTTGCGCTGCTCGAAGGTGTCCATGGCGCGCCAAGCGCGGAGGAAGGTGTCCTGCATGGCATCCTCAGCTTCACGCGCGTCGGAAAGGATGACGAAGCATGTGCGCAGGATGGCGGTGCCGTAGGTGCGCATCCAATCTTCTAAGCGGCGTTCATTGGGGGATTGCTGCTCCATGCTTTGCCCTCCTTTCATTTTCATGGTGATTTCAATGGATTAGACGCATAAAGCGGTGCGTTTTTCCAGGGGTAAGGGAAAATTGCGGAGAAAAATAATACGATTTCCCAATTCACCCGCTCCAATTTTTTGGCGTACTCCATAAGAACCCCTTATAGCCCCCTTCCTGAATTGATGTTTGTGTTTTGGAGAGAAGTATGGTATATTTTTCACAAAGTTGCGAAGAGCAACCAGAGTGTCTTCCCTGCACGGAGACATTCAAAAAAGGAAAGGGGTTTTTCATCATGAAGAAGCTGACGGCGCTGCTGCTCAGCCTATGTATGGTGCTGACGATGGCCTGCGCGACGGCGCTGGCGGAGGTCAAGACAGCGAGTGCGACGGCGGAAGGGTTTGGCGGCGGAAACGTGACGGTCACGCTGAGCGTGGACGGCGACAAGCTGGTGAACGTGGAAATCGACGCGACGTCGCAGACTGATTCCATCGGCGGAGCGGCGGCGAAGGTGCTGGCGGAGCAGATGCTGGCAAACAACTCCGTCGAGGTGGACGGCGTGACGGCGGCGACGGTGACATCCGACGCGGTGAAAGCGGCCGCTGCGGCTGCACTGGCGGAGCTGGGGCTGACGAACGCGGACTTGGCGAAGGTCGAGGCGGCGGAGAAGGAAACCTATACCGACCTGACCTGCGATGTGCTGGTCATCGGCACGGGCGCGGCTGGCGGAGCGGCGGCGATGGCGGCTGCGGAAGCCGGCGCAAAGGTCATTGCGATTGAAAAGCTGGCGACCATCGGCGGCACGTCCGCGATGGCGGGCGGCGGCATTGCGGCGCCGGAATCCTCCGAGCAGAAGAAGTACGGCATCGAGGATACCTGCGAAGCCTACGTCGATCTGTGGGTGGAATACAACCACAACGAGTATTTCCGCGAAGACAGCGGCATGGATGAAGACCGCATCCGCTTCGTGGTGGGTCAGGCGGCGGGTCTGATTGACTGGCTGGAGGAGAACGGCTTCGAGTTCGGCCGTCCGATGAGCTTTGACCTGATTGAGGGCGTGGATCGCTTCCACTATGCCTCCAACGGCAAGCCCACCGACCTGCTCTATGCGAAGAATCAGGAACTGGGCGTGGAATACTGGATGGAGACGAAGGCAACGGCGCTGCTGACGGACGAAAACGGCAGCTGCATCGGCGCGACGGTCGAAAAGGACGGTCAGACCTTCAACATTTACGCCAAGGGCACGGTATTGGCGACTGGCGGCTTCGGCAACAATCAGGAAATGATGGAACGCTTCACGCCCGTTGACGCGGCGCAGGTGGCGTACTTCTATGGCTCTGCGGGTCAGACCGGCGAGGGCATCCTGATGGCGGAGGCCATCGGCGCGGCGGTCTATGAGAAGGGCGCGCGGCTGGGTATGTCCTACGTCGTGGGCGACGGCACGAACGCGGAACTGACCTCGCTGGGCGGTCCGTGGAGCCAAGCGCCGATCGTGGACAACACCGGCGTTCGCTTCGTCAATGAATATTGCCATTCTCTGAACTATCCGAGCCTGATTTACCGTCATGCGGCACCGTATTACTGCATCTACGGCTCTGACCGCGAGGACTATGCGGCGATTTTGGCGAACAACGTTGATGACCCGGCAGTGACCTCTGCGGACACGCTTGAAGAGCTGGCGGACAAGCTGGGCTTTGACAAGCAGGCGTTCCTTGACTGCATTGCGGTCTACAATGCGGCGAAGGACACCGGCGTGGATGCGGCGTTCGGCGCGCGCGTGGATTTCATGAATTTCGCGACGGTTGGCCCGTTCTACGCGGTGCAGATTGCGCCTCAGTACACAGGCACGATTGGCGGCGTTGTGACGGACACCTCCGCGCAGGTGCTTCGTGCGGACGGCACGGTCATCGGTGGCTTGTACGCGGCGGGCGAAGCCTCCAACGGCGCGCTGTACGATCTGGTCTACATGTCCGGTTCGTCTTTCCTGAACGCGCTGTCGATGGGCCGCATTGCGGGTGAAAACGCGGCGAACCAGCAGTAATCGGTTGATAAAAATGGCACCAGACCGAAGCGGCAAATGCTGCGAAGGGCTGGTGCTTTTTTGAGTGCGGGGATGGGTGTGATTCGTTGTACTGCGGAACAAGTCAATTTTGATAGTGGCGACCCAAGGGGTCAAGGGAGCGATTAGAAAACACTTTGGTCGTCTCCGCTGGACTTCGCGCGATTGAGTTGAGCGCTTCGCCATACTCTTTCCGCGTGTTTAGCCCTTTTTCATTTCCTCTATCATGCAGTCCCGAATCATCCGAATCGCCGGTGTCAGCCGTCTGCACACCAGCACCGACCGATGATGTCCAATATCCTCCGTCAGCGGAATCAGCTTCACGCCCTTGAAATAGGCTGGCTTTCTCGCTGGAAAGAAGGAAATCCCCAGATTCAGCGAAACCATCAAAATTTGCATATCTGCCGAATCCGCATAAATAATTGACTGATTCGGAAATCCCAGATTCTGCGCCCAGTCATGGATCGCGCCGCGCCCGCTGCGGGATTGGTCGAGGGCAAGCAGAATCAGCGGATATGCGCGTAAATCAGAAAGCGACACAACCGACTTTTCCGCTAATGGCGACGCTTCGGAAACGGCGGCAATCATCGGCACATCGTAGAGTACCTCCTGATAGGTGTTCCGCTGGTCGATTTCGCCGGGAAGCGTCAGCACCATGTCGCATTGCCCGCGGTAGAGGGCGTCGGACATGGCCGTCAGCGAGAGGTACAGCGGGTGAATCACCAAATTGGGCAGGTGCGGATGCAGGGAAAGGTACGCATCGACAATCAGTTCTTTTTCCAGCGGCCCGTTGTAGCCGATGTGGATGGCGCTCACACGGTGCGCATCGGCGAAAGCGTCCTGCAATTCAAGCTGAATACCCATCAGGCGCTCGGCGTAGGGGAGAAACTGCTCGCCTTGGTCGGTCAGCACCGCGCCGGTAGACAGACGGTGGAACAGCGCGCAGCCCATTTCTTTTTCCAGCGACGCAATCTGCTGGCTGATGGCGGTCTGGGAGACGTACATATTCCTTGCGGCGGCGGAGAAGCTGCCTTCGCGGACGACGGCGAGAAAATACGCGATTCGGTCGGTGTTCATGCGAAAAGACCTCCACTGGGGACAAAAAACTCCCTTCCGCGGTGCGCAGAAGGGAGCAAAGATGCGAGCGGTTAAGGGCGCTGACCCATGCCGCCTTCAAGGGTGATGGTTTCGCCGGACATGAACTTGAAGTCCGGGGAAGCCAGCTGGACGCACACATGGCCAATTTCTACCTCGGAATCGCCGTAGTGGCCCATCGGGGGCATCTTGACATTCGCCTTGAACGCCTCGGGATATGCCTTCTGGAAGTTCTCCAGCTGCGTTGTCCATGCCAGCGGGCAGACGACGTTGACGTTGATACCGTCCTTGCCCCATTCGGTGGCGGCAACGCGGGTCAGGCCGCGAATGCCTTCTTTTGCTGCGGCATACGCGCACTGCCCGTAGTTGCCGAACAGGCCCGCGCCGGAGGCGAAGTTGATGACCGCGCCCTTCGTTTCCTTCAGGTAGGGGTAGCACGCCTTCATATAATAGAATGTGGCGTACAGACCGGAATACAGTGCGAGATTGAACTGCTCGGTGGTATGGTCAGCCAGCGTAACGCCGGATGCGGAAGCCTGCGCGTTGTTAATCAGCACGTCGATGCGGCCGAAGGTGTCAATCGCCTGTTTGACGACATTGTTCACAACAGCCTCGTTGTCCGCGCTGTCATTCACGTCCGCCTGCACGCACACCACCTTCACGCCATAGAGACGTTCCAGCTCTTCCTTCGCGTCGGTCAGTTTCTTCACGTTGCGCCCCGTGATGACCAGATTCGCGCCTTCCTTGGCGTAAGCGGTCGCAATGCCGTAGCCAATCGAACCGCAGCGGCCGTTGCTGAGCTTCGCATAGCCCGCGCCGGTAATAATCGCTGTCTTTCCTGCCAGAAAACCCATTATATATTTCCTCCTTCATGGTGAAGGGCTGAACAAGCAGCCTGTGCGTTTATGGTATCACAGATGATGCGGAAAAGCAAGAGCGGACGGCACAAAATGGACAAAAATTGACGATTTTTTCACAATTCGCCGGGCTCCAATCGGAAAAACGGAAAAGAAACAGCAAAAATCCGATGAATTGTTTGACGCATCCCATTCATTGCACTATAATGGAGCCAGTAGCGTTCCGGGCGTACTGCGCGCCCGGCAAAGTGGGAGGAACGCGGAATGAAAGCAGAGAGCACACGCTTGGTGCGCATCATGCTTCGGTGGCTGCTGAGCGCGGCGACGGTGCTGATGGCGGCGCTGTTGATTTGGCAGTGCGTGACCATCTATCATGAAGGCATCGCGCCGGAGAACATGGGCGAAAACGGGCTGCGGATTCACGATATTTACAGCCGGGAAATTGTCACGGCGCACTTCGCTTCGATTGCGTGGAGCGTGTGGGTCTTTCTGGCGCTGCTGGCGGCGAACATCATCGCCGGAAAGCCGGAGCAGAAGGAATCGCTTCGTGCACCGGTGGAGAATCAGCTGCTGATGCTGCGCGCGCGGACGGAGGAGACGGACGAAATCCGCAAAGTGAAGAAACAGCGCACGGGCGTATGGTGCGGCGCGGCGATTCTGTGCTTGATTTGCGGGGGGATGGCAGGGCGATTCCTGCTGAACTGGTCGAATTTTGCCTCGCGTGATTTGGAAGTCGTCGTGCGCCAGATGGCGATTGACACGTTCCCGTGGATTGGGCTGGCGTTCATCCTCCTGATGGCGGCTGAGCAGTGGAATTTCCGCCTGTTGATGAAGGAATTGGAACTGCGCAGGAGCGCCCAGAAGCGCAAGCCGGATGCAGCCGCTCCGGAAAAGACGACGGGCAGGAACGTCATCCGCGTGGTCATCGCTGCTGCTGCGGTGGCGCTGATTGTGCTGGGTGTGATGAACGGCGGCATGTTCGATGTGCTGGTGAAGGCAATCAATATTTGTACGGAGTGTATTGGCCTTGGCTAAGAAATTTGCGGCATGGTGGAGCGCCCATAAGCCCACCACCCGGCGGCTCATACAGGTTTACGCCGCCCTGCTCTACAACGCCTATGTGAAGGGATTCATCAAGGGCGACATTTACACCGGTGACATCAAGAACTTCTGTGTGCCGGGGTTCAACTGCTACTCCTGTCCGGGCGCGATTGGCGCATGTCCGCTGGGAGCGCTGCAAAACGCGCTGGCGTCCTCGGATAAGCGCGCGCCGTACTACGTTCTGGGCATTCTGATGCTCTACGGGCTGATTTTGGGGCGCACCATCTGCGGCTGGCTCTGTCCGCTGGGGCTGATTCAGGAATTGTTCTACAAGATTCCGACGCCGAAGGTGAAGAAAAGCCGCTTCACCCATGCGCTGTCGTATCTCAAATATGTCCTGTTGGCGGTGTTTGTGGTCATCATCCCGCTGGCGTACAGCTTGCAGCAGTATCCCGTGCCGGGATTCTGCAAGTACATCTGCCCGGCGGGGACGTTCGAGGGCGCAATGGGCTTGCTGGCGAACCCGGTCAATGCGGGCAAGTTCTCCATCCTCAACATCCTCTTTACGCGCAAATTCGTCATCATGGTGGCGATTCTGCTGGCGTGCGTGTTCTTCTACCGTGCGTTCTGCCGCTTCCTCTGCCCGCTGGGGGCGATTTACGGGCTGTTCGCGCGTGTGTCGATTCTCGGCGTGAAGGTCGAGAAGAGCAAATGCACGAACTGCGGGCGCTGCGTGGCGCACTGCAAGATGGATATTCGGCATGTGGGCGACCATGAGTGCATCCACTGCGCATCGTGCGTGGACGTTTGCCCGACGAAAGCCATCAGCATGAGGATGGGCAAAATTACGCTGAAAGCGAACGAAGTGCAGCCGATGAAGCCGGGCGAAGAACCGCAGCCGGAGGACAACAAAAAGCGCACGAACCGCCGCATCCGCGTGATGGCGGCGTGGACGGCAGCGCTGGTGGTGCTGGGCGTGGTGATGTGGCAGGTAAACAAGGCGGACACGGTGGAAGAACCGGTAGGTCAGCCCGCCGTGACGGAAACGCTTGCGCCGGAGGCGACGGAAGCGCCGGCGGACGATACGCCGGTCGGCTATGAAGTCGGGATGAAGTGCCCGGACTTTACCGTACCGCTGTACGGGGAAGAGAGCGGCGAATTCACGTTGTCGGCACAGAAGGGGAAAGTGACGGTCATCAACTTCTGGGCGACATGGTGTACGCCGTGCGTGGCAGAGCTGCCGTATTTTGCGGAGCTGTACGCGGAGTACGGCGACGAAATCTCGCTGGTGGCGATTCACTCGAACCTCGTGACGGACGATGTGGACAAGTTCCTCGCGAAGGAGAACCTTGATATGCCGTTCGCGCTGGACAAGACGGGCGCGGTGATTAAGTCACTGGGCGGCTCGACGCAGCTGCCAATGACGGTGATTGTCGATGCGGCCGGGAAAATTGTGTACAACAAGGTCGGGTCGGTGACGCTGACGGTGCTGGAAGGGCTTGTCGCGCCGCTGCTGGCGGAGTAACCAATCAATATGGGCAGGGGGATTCGTTCTCCCTGCCTTTTTCAATTGTAACAAATGCGCCGGAGCGCTTGCGGAACAGCCTCTTTGCTGGTATCATGAAGGCAGAAATCACCATAGGAGGGAAAACGCATGAAGAAATTGCTGTGCGGGCTGCTGTGCCTGCTGATGCTGCTGGGCTGCGCGTCGGCGGAAGGGGATTTATACGACGCGAAGGGCTGATTGCGGTGGAGGATGAAAACGGGCGGGTTGGCTACATCAACCAGCAGGGCGAATGGGTGTACAGCTGGACGGAATAATCCCTCGGCGGCGGTGGAAAATGAACATCGCCGCTTCTTTGTGCCTTGACATGGAATGTCCTCGATGGTATAATAAAGATGATATTGTCCATCTGTCTGCACGGGCGCTGCGGGAAAAAGCAGCAGTGCCCGTTTGGAGACGCGGAAAACACATGACGCAGGGGGATGAGCGCATGAATGCTGCGAAAGCGTCGATTCGCCAGCGCCTGACCCACAGCAAACTGCCGATGCTGGTGCTGGTCGGCGTTGTTTTATTTGCGCTCATTTTCCTTGGGATGCGCTTTTTCACCCGCTATACGCGCGAAGAACTCTATCGCGAAAGCCAAAATCAGCTGACGGAAATTACGTCGCAAATGTACGAGAAGCTCTCCATCACGCTGGAACAGCAGTGGGATTTCCTGACTGTAATGGATAGGTCCGTAGCTTTCTACGCCCCGACGACACAGGAGGCACTCGTGCAGCTGCTTCAGGCGACACAAAATCAGCTGATGTCGCAGGACAGCGCCCTGCGATTCCTTGCGATTGACGAAAGCGGAAACCTGATTAACGCGGCGGGAGAGCGGATGCCCTGCGAATTTGCCGATACGCTTGGCATGACGGGGCGACAGTGCTTCCTTGTTCGCGGCAAGGGCGGCGATGAAAATCAAATGGTCTTTTCCCTGCCCATCATGCAGCCGCTGACGGTTGCGATGGGGGAAAAGAGCATCCGCATCACGCATCTTGTGCTGCTCAAGGGCATGAGCAGCCTGACGCCGTTCTTCCGCAGCAGCGCATTTCACACGCAGAACAGCACCTATGTCGTCATCAGCGACGGTGTGAAGATGTATTCCGACGCGGCGGATGAGAACATCAACTTTCTGGGGAAAAACATCTATCCGGCGCTGCGGACGCTCCGCTACCCGCACGCGGGCAATTTTGATAACTGTCTGACGGAACTTGAAGCATCCGACAATCATTTCACCTGCACCGATGTGCTGGTGGACAAAACACAGTATTTCTTGTGCATGAAGCGCCTAACCGGATGCGACTGGACGATGCTGTTCCTTGTGCCGGGGGTGGAGGTCGCTGCCGGTGCGCGCGCAATGGTGGATTCGATTACGCTGATAGTCAACATTGCGTTCTTCGTCTTGCTGCTGCTGACGGTGGGGGCAATGTACTTTCTGTTGACAGCGATGCAGAACCGGGAGCGCTACGCCGTGGAGACGGAGAACGCGCAGGCGCTTGCACAGGCGAACGCGGAGCTGGATCGGGCGCGTCAGGCGGCGGTGGATGCGCTGAAACTGGCGGAATCCGCCAACGTATCCAAGACGGCGTTCCTGACGAATATGAGCCATGACATCCGCACCCCCATGAACGCCATCATCGGCTTGACGAACCTGATGCAGCACGACCTGAACAATCCGGAGAAGCTGCAGGCGTATATCGACAAGCTGCATACATCCAGCGAGCATCTGTTGGGGCTGATCAATGACGTGCTGGACATGTCCAAAATCGAGAGCGGCGCGGTGACGCTGCGCATGGATGAAGTCAATCTTGCTGAGCAGATTGAGCAGATTGAAGCCATCATTCGCCCGCAGACGCGCCAGCGCGGGCAGCACTTTATCGTCCGCGCGAGCCAGATTCACCACGAGAACTTCATCGGCGATGCGACCCGTCTGCGGCAGGTGCTGCTGAACATCCTGTCCAACGCGGTCAAGTACACCCAGCAGGGCGGCGAAATCAGCCTTGACGTGCGCGAGGTGTCCCGCAGCGGGCATTCGTATGTGAAATATGCCTTTGTGGTCAAGGACAACGGCATCGGCATGACGGAGGAGTTCCAGAAGCACCTGTTCGACGTGTTCACCCGCGCGGAGGATTCCGTGACGAACAAGGTGCAGGGTACCGGGCTGGGCATGGCAATCACCAAAAGCATTGTGGACATGATGGGCGGCGTGATTAACGTCGAGAGTGCGCCGGGCGAAGGCAGCCGCTTCGAAGTGCTGCTGGAGTTCAAGGTGGACGCACAAGCGGATGACCGCGCGCACACGGTGAAGGACTGCCACCTGCTGCTGGTCGGCTATGCGCCGGGGCGCGTGGCGGACGTGCAGGATGCGCTGGAACACACACCTGTGACGGCGGAGGCGGTGGAACGCCCGGAGGACGCGGTGAGCATTCTGCGGCAGGAGGATGTGGACGTAGTGCTTTTGTCCTGCCAGTACCGCGCGCCGGAGATGCTGCGCCCTCTGGTTCGCCAGATGCGCGAGGCCGCCGGGAAGCCGATTTTCGTATTCTGTATGCAGGCGGGGCAGCGCGAGGAAGTGCTGGATATCATCAGCGCCTGCGGGCTGGACGGCTTTGTGCCGCTGCCGTTCTTCCTCTCCAATCTGGAGAACGAGATGGCGAAACTGCGTACGGAATTCGGCAATATCGGGAACGTGGACGGCACATCGGTGCTGAATGGGATGCGGCTGCTCTGCGCGGAGGACAATCCGCTGAATGCGGAAATTCTGGAGGAGCTGCTGCACATGCAGGGCGCGACCTGCACGATTTACAGCGACGGCAAGCAGCTGGTGGAGGCGTTCGACCACGTCCGCCCCAGCGACTACGACGTTATCCTGATGGACGTGCAGATGCCCGTGATGAACGGCTACGAAGCGACGCGCGCCCTCCGCGCCAGCGACAACCCCGTCGGCAGGACGATTCCGATTATCGCGATGACCGCGAACGCCTTTGCGGACGACATCCAGCAAAGCATGGATGCCGGCATGGACATGCACCTTTCCAAGCCGATTGATATTGCGGTGCTGGAAAAGACGCTGAGCCTCTTCCGCACGGACAAGAAGAAGCATGGGCGGGAGGTGTTTAAGAGGAGAGTCATGGAGATGAAGAAGTGAGGGGGGGAAAAGCCCAATGTCATTTAGTTAACCCACCCACCTCCTATGCGGGTAGAAGAATCGCG
>ERZ1023970.301-NODE-301-length-17183-cov-10.570995_pt1 | contig 17183 bp, 10 predicted proteins | sample MGYA00380430_ERZ1023970 | MGnify/ENA primary metagenome ERZ1023970 (study PRJEB33179, sample SAMN07449052) | human gut metagenome | biome: Human-gut; feature: Human associated habitat; material: Faeces | host: Homo sapiens | place: India:Kasaragod | collected... | reverse complement strand
ACAAGGGGGCAGAATCGCTTGGTTTTAGGGGGCAGCTTACACTGGATTTTCCACAAATATGGTAGTGGAAAAACAGTGGTATATCTCAAGCCATGACAAGCAAGAGAGTTAGAGGAGTTATCACTTTGCTCCGCTAGGGGTTACAGCCGATACTCTTGTGTATGTATTCACAGAACTATCGGCTTTAACTCCTAAGCCGACTTGCCGGCTGATGACTCCTTCTGACTCCCGATAACTCCTTTAAACGAAAGAGCCGTGCGTATAAAAAGGGAAGAAACTTTTAGTACTGCCGATTTGTTTTTAACTTTGTCAATTGAAAACTAATAAAAACAAGCGTATGAATATGAAGGTTGTATCTATGTGCCTGATATGTGCCGGAGCTTTGTTGACCGGTTGTGGAAACGGCGGTAAAAAGGAAGCGGAAACTTCGGAGAGAAAGGAAAAAGAGGCCGTGGTTGGTAGTGATAAAGACGAACATGGTTGTATTGCTTCTGCCGGATATACGTGGAGCGAGGTGCAGAAAGATTGCATCCGTTTGTGGGAGAAAGGTGTCCGCATGAATGCAGTGGATGATGCCGGGAAGACTTTGTTCTTGGTGTTCAGTCCGGACTCTACGCAAGTGGAGTTGTTTTTCTCGGAGGAAGGTGTTTCGAACGAAATTCTGGACCGTCGAGGTCTGCCTGCCGGTGGATATGCCTGGAATGTGGAAGATGATGATACGAAAAACGTACGTCTGGAAGACGGTGAGTGGACGGTCAGCCAACGGGGGAGGCTCATTTATCAGGAAGATGCGAATGGTAAATAATATAAGAATATGGAAAATTTGAAGGCGTTGACAGAGGCTGTCTGCTGTGTAGCCCGTGAAGCCGGGCATTTTTTGAAGGAAGAGCGGAAAAGTTTCCGTCGGGAGGTGGTGCAGGAAAAACATGCGCACGATTATGTATCTTATGTGGACAAGGCTTCCGAGAAAAAGGTTGTATCTGCCCTTAGGAAATTGCTTCCCGAAGCCGGATTCATTGCCGAAGAAGGGTCTGCTGCCTATAGTGACGAAACGTATTGCTGGGTAGTGGATCCTTTGGATGGGACAACGAACTATATTCACGACAATGCTCCCTATTGTGTAAGTATTGCCTTGCGTGACAAGCAGTCGCTTTTGCTGGGTGTGGTTTATGAACCCTGCCGAGACGAGTGTTTTTATGCTTGGAAAGGAGGAGGAGCCTATGTGAACGGAGAACGGTTGCGTGTTTCGCTTGTCAGTGAACTGAAAGACGCTTTTGTGGTGACAGAGTTACCCTACAATTTCGAGCAGTATGCCCGTACGGGCGAACATTTGATACACGAACTTTACGGTAAGGTTGCAGGCATTCGCATGAATGGTTCGGCGGCGCTTGCCCTCTGCTATGTGGCTGCCGGACGTTTTGACGCTTGGCTGGAAGCTTTTATCGGTAAGTGGGATTTCTCTGCGGCTGCACTCATGGTGTTGGAAGCCGGCGGTAAGGTAACAGACTTTTTGGGAAACGAGAACTTTATAGAAGGGCATCATATCATAGCCACCAACGGGCCGCTGCATCCGTTGTTTTTGCGGTTGGTACGGGAGGCGCTGCCATTCTGATACGGTTCTTATTGCCTTATTACACTTTTTTATGGAAAACACATTTAAAGCCTGGTTCTTGTCCTTTGTCCATCTCTTCTTCCCGCGTCAGTGTGCTGTATGCGGGAGCTCTTTGCAAGAGGGAGAAGAGGGCATTTGCATCAGGTGTAATATGAATATGCCACGGACAAACTATCATCTTCGCGAAGACAACTCCGTGGAGCGTATGTTTTGGGGGAAGATACCTCTGGAACGCGGCACTTCCTTCTTTTATTATCACAAAGGAAGTGATTTCCGCCACATCCTGCATCAACTGAAGTATGGAGGCCGGAAAGATTTGGGAGAAATAATGGGGCGTTTTATGGCAGCGGAGCTGGCGGCTACCGGTTTTTTCCGTGGTATAGACGTAATTATCCCCGTTCCTCTACATCCCCGCAAACAAAAGTTGCGCGGATACAATCAGAGTGAATGTATAGCGCGCGGCGTTTCTGCCGTAACGGGTATTCCTATTGATGTGTCCTCCGTGCTGCGCAGAAGACATACGGAAACGCAGACCCGAAAGTCTGCTTACGAGCGTTGGGAAAATGTAGACGGTATTTTCCTTCTCCGCTATCCGGAACGCTTTGTGGGGAAACATATCCTTATTGTGGATGATGTACTGACCACCGGAGCCACTACAACTGCATGTGCCGATGCGCTTAAAGATGTGGGAGGCGTACATGTTAGTATCCTGACGCTGGCAGTGGCGGGTTCGTGAATCAGAAGCGGAAACGTCCGCCTGCCACGATTGTTCCCGTATATCCTACGCCGAATTCGGTGAAGAAGGCAAACTGATTTCCATATTCGATACCCAGAAAACTGAACTGATAGGCAAATTCCTTTTTGTGATAAGTGTCTCCTCCAAAGCTGTTCCGGAGGAAATAGGCGCCGAGCCCTGCAGAGGAATATAGGGAGAATTGGGGGCGGGTGAACCAATGCCACCGGAAGGTGGGGAGGATATACAGATAGCGCCGGTCATCGTTCTTATTCTCATCCAAAACTTCATAAAGGCTACTGGCCGTCCCTCTATTACCGGTTATTCCTCCGGTTACGCCTAGGCTGATTTTACGGTTGATTCTATAAATATAACTGATATTCAGAGCGCCGTAATAGCTGGTCTTCTCGCGTGTATAGATTCCAAAACTTGCTGTCGGAGCAATAAACTCTTCGGCTATACTATTGGCGTCGGTAATGGGGAGGAAGCCGTAACTGACGGATATTTCATGGTGGCGGAATTTTTCTCGCGTAGAAACAAGAGAGGTTTGTGCTTTACCAGCGGTACATAGGCTGAATCCTATGACTAAAAAGAATAAAAGAGTTTTCATTGTAGTTTGGTGTTTGGATTAAAATATGTTTTTCTAATAAATAAAGACAGGTGCTTTTATGAAACTCCTTACTTTACATTTGGCAAATGTATGTTAAATCTTTGAATATGAAATAGAAATGTTTGTCTTTTGTGTGGGATAATGTGGGAAAACAAAAAAGGTTCGCCTAATTGACGAACCTTTTCGCTCTTCCTCTTGGACTTGAACCAAGGACCCTCTGATTAACAGTCAGATGCTCTAACCGACTGAGCTAAGGAAGAATGTTGTTTTTTCTCAAATGCGCTGCAAAAGTAATAGGATATTTTGAAATATGCAATATCTTTGCAAAAAAAATATCGAAGATGGATAAAATAATTGGGTTGGGCAATGCTTTGGTTGATGCACTGGCAATCATTGAGGATGATAATATTTTGACGGAGATGCAGCTCCCGAAAGGAAGTATGACTCTGATTGATGAAGATAAGTTCTTGAAAATTAGTGAGTATTTCAGCCGGATGGAGACGCATCTGGCTAACGGAGGTTCTGCCGGAAACGCAATTCGGGCAATGGCATGCCTTGGTGCGGGTACGGGATTCATCGGAAAAGTAAGCAATGACTTTTACGGTAACTTTTTCCGGGATAGTCTGCTGGAGCATGGGACAGAGGCGGATTTATTGCTTTCCACTACCCTTCCGTCCGGTGTAGCCTCTACTTTCATTTCTCCTGATGGAGAGCGCACTTTCGGCACTTATTTGGGGGCGGCTTCTACATTGAAGGCGGAAGATCTTTCGCTGGATATGTTCAAAGGATATGCTTACCTATTTATAGAGGGGTATCTGGTGCAAGACCATGATATGATTCTCCGTGCCATTGAGCTGGCTAAAGAGGCCGGCTTACAAGTATGTTTGGACATGGCGAGCTACAATATAGTAGAAGGAGACCTTGAATTTTTCTCTCTGTTGGTCAACAAATATGTGGATATTGTTTTTGCCAATGAGGAAGAGGCAAAGGCTTTTACGGGTAAGGAACCGGAGGAAGCATTGGATATCATTGCCAAAATGTGTAGCATAGCCATTGTAAAGGTGGGTGCCCGTGGTTCTCTGATTCGCAAAGGTACAGAGATGGTGCAGGTACAAGCGGCTCCGGTAGAGAAAGTGGTGGACACTACAGGAGCTGGCGACTATTTTGCGGCAGGTTTCTTGTATGGACTGACGTGTGGCTACTCGCTGGAGAAATGTGGCAAGATAGGCTCCCTTCTCTCCAAAGATGTGATACAAGTGGTGGGTACAGAGCTTCAGGCTGCACAATGGGAAAAAATCAAGGAAGAAATTTTATTAATTAATTAATGTGCTGATGTGCCAATGTGCTAATTGGCTGCGCAATATTTGTTTCGCTATTACGCTGCAGGTTATTAGCACATTGGCACATTGGCATATTAGCACATTATCATAATTATGAGAAGAATTTTAAAGATACGCTGGATGGTTACCTTGCTGATTGTAGCGGGAGCCGTTTGTTTTTGGGGGTTTAAGAGTGGTGATAGCCGCAGTTTCCAAATAGCAAAGAATCTGGATATATTCAATTCCATTGTGAAAGAGTTGGATATGTTCTACGTGGATACGATTGATCCGAACAAGACTATCCGTGAAGGCATTGATGCCATGCTCTACTCGCTGGATCCCTACACGGAGTATTATCCGGAAGATGACCAAAGCGAATTGGAGCAGATGCTGAAGAATTCCTATGGTGGTATAGGTTCTGTGATTACTTGGAATCCGAAACTGAAACGTTCCATGATATCTGAGCCATACGAGAATATGCCTGCTGCCGATGTAGGCCTGAAAGCCGGAGATATTTTGATGGAAATTGACGGAAAAGACCTTGCCGGAAAGAACAACCAGGAAGTCAGCGAGATGCTTCGCGGACAAGTGGGTACCAGCTTCAAGCTGAAAGTGCAACGTCCCGGTACAGAGAAACCGTTGGATTTCGACATTGTGCGCCGTTCCATCCAATTGCCGTTCATACCTTATTATACGGTGCTGGATAATAATATAGGTTATATCAATCTCAGCACCTTCTCGGGGAATCCTTCCAAGGAGTTCAAGCAGGCTTTTCTGGACTTGAAGAAGCGGGGGATGACTTCGTTGGTGATTGACTTGCGGAACAATGGGGGTGGCTTGCTGGATGAGTCTATAGAGATAGCCAACTTCTTTCTGCCTCGCGGAAAAACACTTGTGACGACAAAGGGTAAGATTAAGCAAGCCAGCAATACCTACAAGACATTGCGTGAACCGTTGGATCTGGAAATTCCTTTGGCTGTTCTGGTCAATGGCGGAACGGCTTCTTCGTCAGAAATCCTTGCGGGCTCTTTGCAGGACCTTGACCGTGCGGTCATTATCGGTAACCGTACTTTCGGTAAGGGATTGGTGCAGACCACCCGTCCGTTGCCATACGGTGGTACCATGAAGCTGACGACTTCCAAATATTATATTCCCAGCGGCCGTTGTGTGCAGGCTATCGACTACAAGCACCGGAATGAGGACGGCAGTGTGGGACGTATTCCGGACAGCCTTACTACCGTGTTCCATACGGCTGCCGGACGTGAAGTGCGGGATGGTGGAGGCGTGACTCCGGACATTGCGGTGAAGCAGGAGAAGCTGCCCAACATTCTGTTCTATCTTGTCAATGACAATCTTATTTTCAATTATGCCACGGACTATTGCCTGAAACATCCTACCATCCCTTCAGCAGAGAAGTTTGAAATTACAGATGCCGATTATGCGGACTTCAAGGCGATGGTGAAAAAGGCGGACTTCAAATACGACCAGCAGACAGAGAAGATGCTGAAGAACCTGAAGGAGATGGCCGAATTTGAGGGCTATCTGACTGATGCTTCGAAAGAGTTTGAAGCGCTGGAGAAAAAATTGTCGCATAATCTGGACCGTGACCTTGACCATTTCTCCAAGGACATCAAGAGCATGATTGCGGTAGAAATCATCAAACGTTATTATTTCCAGCGTGGAAGCATTATCCAGCAGTTGAAAGATGATGATGATTTGAAAGAGGCTGTAAAGATACTCACTGCTCCGGAAAAATATAAGGAAATGTTGAGTGCTCCGGCAGTGACGTCAATGTCTCTGCAACAAAGAAAGGAGACAGCCCCGGTTTTTCTGAGTACCGCTACGAGAGCAAATGAACATGTTTATGATGAAATAGTATAAGGACACTCTTAAGAGGATTCTTTTATTTGCTCCTTAATTTATACCGGATAGTCTCTGTATAAGCCTTTTATACACGACTATCCGGTTAAGTTGTTTGTAGGGTATTAACTTGTTTTATATTTTTGCAGGTGATAATGAAAATATTGACAAGGTTATGAAACAATTGAATTCTCTGAGAGTATGGCTGTTTGTGGTATTGTTGCTTTGCTTCTCTCTTTCCGGACAAGCCCAGTTCCTGCGCACTTCCTACTTTATGGAAGGAAGTAACCAGCGTATGCAGCTCAATCCGGCCTTGATGCCGGGACGCGGTTATCTGAATATTCCCGTGATAGGTTCGTTGAATGCTACCGTCAACTCCAGTTCCCTGGGGTATAGGGATATTATGGACATTATTGAGAACAGTGATGATAGCGACTATTTCATGAGCAATGACTTTATGAACCGACTGGATGCTACCAATAACTTGAATGTGAATTTGAGTACCGACATTCTGTCTGCCGGGTGGTATAAACGAAAGAAATTCTGGTCAGTCAATGGGGGGTGGCGTAATGATATCGGTGCCGCCATACCGAAAACCATGTTCCAGTTTATGAATAACATGAGCAGCCGGGAGTTCGGTGACAATATTTCTGACTATTTGGGTATTAACGAAACCATTAATGGACAGAAGCTTGAGATAAATTCCTATGCGGAAGTCGGCCTTGGCTTTGCAAGGAATATCACAGACCGACTGGCTGTAGGTGGTAAGGTGAAGATGCTGCTGGGTATCGGTAACTTAAAGCTGAACATCAACCAGATTCATGTGGAAACTCCTTCTGTCGGCTCTTCAGGAGTGACGAGTAAAGCTTCCATTCAAGTGGATGCAACTTTGGAGAACTCGTCAAAGCTGTTAGAACTTCCCGAGAATGAGAATGGTGATTATATCGATGAAATCGATTTTGGCAGTTTTGGTTTTGCCGGATATGGTGGGGCTATTGATTTGGGAGTATCTTACAAGTTACTGGATAAATTGACACTTTCTGCTTCAGTTCTTGATTTGGGCTTTATCAAATGGTCTAAATCGAATACCAGTATAGCGCGAGCCAATACAGAGCAGACTTATGATCTTCTTGACCCGGCCTCGCAGCAGGAGTTCATGGATATTGTGAACAGCGGCGAGATTCTTAACTATGACATGTTGCAGCTCAAGACGGAGGAGGCTTCTGAGAAGAGCCGTACCCGTGGATTGACTTCTACAATGGTTCTTGGCGCTGAATATGCCTTACTGAATGATTGGCTGGTAGTGGGTGCCTTGTATACCGGTCGTTTTGCCAAACCGAAAACTTTGAATGAGCTGACTTTCTCTGCCTGCATCCGTCCGACGAATGCTTTCAATGTAGCTGCCAGCTATTCCGTACTTCAAGGAGCCGGTAAAACCTTCGGTCTGGCACTGAAACTGGGTTCCTTCTTTGCAGGAACAGATTATATGTTCTTTGGTAAGAATACGAAGAATGTCAATGCTTACTTGGGTGTTTCTATTCCTTTGGGAAAACAGAAAACTGCTGAAAATTAATAAATTGGATTTGGATATTATCGCGGATTATCTTTCTATAAAAGAGGATAATCTGCGATTTTGTTTTTACGAAAACGCAAAAAGCTTTATCTTTGCTGGTAAATACCTATAAACAGTACTCATGAGAATTGCAATAACGTTTTTCTTGTCTTTGGTTTTCAGTAGTTTGCTGCAAGCTTCACCCATACCTTTTTCTCCTATAGTGAGGAGCTATTCGGTGTCGGATTATAATGCCGGTATTCAGAATTGGGCCATTGCTCAGGACGAAAGAGGGGTGATGTATTTCGGTAATAACAGTGGGCTGCTGGAATTTGATGGAAGTGCTTGGCGGCTGTATGAATTACCGACAAAAGGAATTGTGCGTGCTATATATATCAGTGAAGATGGAAAAATTTATGTAGGCTCTTACGAAGAATTCGGTTATTTTGTTCATACTCCTTATAATACCCTTGAATATCACTCGCTAAAAGATGAGGTGAAGGACTTTACTTTTCATAACGACGAAATCTGGAACATTGTTTGCGTTCAAGGGGAAATTGTATTTCAATCGTTTGGTTCTCTCTTTTTTTATAATGGAAATTCTGTGGAAGGTATTCGGGTGAAGAGCCTTCCGCTGAACTTATTTCAGGTTGGAAATACTTTTTATTCTCAAAGAATAAATGGTGGACTTTGTGTCTTTTCCGACAGGAAAATGGAAGAACTTATTCCCAGAAAGGTATTTGGAAATAGCGATGTCTTGGCTGGGCTTCCTTATGATGATGCCGTTTTAATGCTTACCCGTAATCAGGGAGGTTTTCTCCTCTATCGAGATGGGAGGGTAGAAAAATGGGAAACCGAATGTGATGATATATTCAGGAAGCATACCATTAATCGTGCGGTGATGACCAAAGACAGTTGCTACGTTGTTGGCACAATATCCGATGGTATATATGCGTTGGATAAAAAAGGAAAGCTGATTTGGAAGGTCAATACGGATAATAAACTACAGAACAATACTGTTTTGAGATTATATTGTGATGATGACAACAATATATGGACAGCTTTGGATGAAGGTATTGCCTATATACACAACAATTCTTTAATCTATTATTATGAACCTCCATTTCGTAAAATAGGCATGGTATATGATGTTCTGGTAAGGGAAAATGAAGCTTATATTGCTTCTAATCAGGGACTTTATTGGCTTAAGGATGGAAAGACTGAATTAGTTCCGGGTTTGGAAGAACAAGCGTGGTTCGTCGATGAATGGGGAAAACAGATTTTTTGCGGGCATAACAAAGGAACTTTCCTTATATCGGGGTTGAAGTCAAAGTTGGTATCTGATGTAAAGGGAGGGATGTGTATGGAAAAGATTGAATCGAAGGAAGAATCTTTTTTATTGGAAGGAACTTATGCGCTTTTAAATCTATATACGGAAGATACTTCGGGAGCATATGGTTTTATCCGGTCTCTGCGTGGATTCAGTCATATGGTCCGTCACATAGAGGTGGACCATCAAGGGAATATCTGGGCGAAACACTTAAGGAATGGTTTGTATCGTTTTCGGATTGATCCGGATATGAAGCAGGTAAAGGATGTACGGAAGTATGAGGGCCTGGGAGAAGTGAAAGGTGGGAGTTTTACTTTGTTCAAAATCAATGGTCGGGTAGTTTTTTCTAATGGGGAATATTTCTATACTTACGAAGATATGACTGATTCGATTGTTCCCTATGAAACAATGAATGAACAATTGATGGAATTGAAGGGAATCAAGACAGTGAGTCGTGCGAACGGAGATTACTATTGGTTTGTGGGTGATAGGATAGTGTATTTAGTGAAGTGTGCGATAAATACTTTCAATATCGAACTCCGGATTCCATATTCTTTGTTTGACGGTCTGACGGTGGAAGAACGGGGAAGCGTGGCTTATGACGTGAGGAATGGCTGTTCCTATCTTTGCCTGAACAATGCCATTGCCCGTATTGAGACGGACAGTTCCTCGTTATATAAATCTCGGGTCAGACGCTCTTTATGGATTTCGGGAATGCGGGTCATTGATGAATTCAGTGGTAAGCGGAAAACATTGGTCGTGCAGCCGGGAGCCAAGGTGGAGCCTGAGTTTAATACGGTGAATTTTACATTGTGTTATCCGGTTTATAGTAATTATACTTATAAGGTAAGGTATCGGTTGGAAGGATATTCTGACCAATGGGTGCCGGGTGGACGCTATTTGCAGAAGAAGTATTCTCGGCTCTCCTATGGAAGTTATGTTTTTCAGGCAGAGATATATGATACCGATAGAGTTTTGGCATCGGTAGAGCTTCCTTTTGAGATTTTGCGTCCGTGGTATTTGTCTTATTGGGCTGTGGGAAGTTATATCTTGGCAGGATTGTGTCTGTTGGCTTTATTGCAATATCTGGTCTACCGTTTCGTGAAGAAAAAGAAAGACCGTGTGATTGAACGGCAGCGCGTAGCCCATCAGGCAGAGCTTGAGCGGCAGGAGAAGAAGATTGTTGAGTTGGAAAAGGAGCAGCTTGAGGCCGATTTGCGTTTTAAAAGCAAGGAGTTGTCCGGTGTGGTAATGACAAATATTGCTCATCAGGAATTTCTGATTTCTTTGAAAGAAGAGATACAGCGGCAAAAGTTGTTAGGACAGTATAGCCGTAAAAACTTGGATAAGCTGCTCACTTTAGTTAATAGCAATATAGTGTCCGATGAAGAGAATTGGACTATGTTTCAGGCTAATTTTGACCGTATACACGAAAACTTCTTCCGTAATCTGAAACTTCAATATACAGATTTGACTTCAGGAGATTTGCGCTTTTGCGCATTGCTTCGCTTGAATATGCCGACAAAGGAGATAGCGAAGTTGCTCAACATTTCCACGCGTGGGGTTGATGCTGCAAGATACCGGTTGCGCAAGAAATTCAATCTGCTTCCGGAAGAAAGTCTGACTGATTTTCTTATAAACTTTAAATAGCTGCTTTACAGTGAAATATTAATGGGGGAAGTACTAATATTGTACTTCCTCTTTTGTTTTTTAGTGATGGTTGTACTTTTGTTGTAGTACGGGATGTGGAGATTGTCGCATGCTTTTCTTTTATTTGCAGTAAAATAATATTTCTATCAATTAAAAGCATGAAAAACATGAAGCATTTACTTTTCAAGTTACAATTATTTTTAGTCTTGTTGGTGTTTACTGCCGTTAGTGCGTATGCACAGAAATCTCCGGTTGATATGGATCGTTTCATCGACGATTTAATGAAGAAGATGACCCTGGAAGAGAAAATAGGTCAGTTGAATCTGCCGGTTACCGGTGAGATTACGACCGGTCAGGCTAAAAGTAGTAATGTGGCCAAACGTATTCGTGCCGGTGAAGTGGGCGGGCTTTTCAATCTGAAAGGCGTGGAACGTATCCGCGATGTACAGAAGCAGGCGGTTGAAGAAAGTCGTTTGGGTATTCCTCTCTTATTTGGTATGGATGTTATTCATGGATATGAAACGGTGTTTCCCATTCCTTTGGGATTGTCGTGTACATGGGATATGAAGGCGGTTGAAGAATCGGCACGTATTGCAGCCATTGAGTCCAGTGCTGACGGTATTTGCTGGACATTCAGTCCGATGGTGGATATTTGCCGTGATGCCCGTTGGGGGCGTGTGTCCGAGGGCAACGGTGAAGACCCGTTTCTGGGAGCAGCCATTGCGCAGGCCATGGTACGTGGTTATCAGGGAAAGGATATGAACCGTAATGATGAGATTATGGCTTGTGTAAAGCATTTTGCCTTGTATGGTGCCGGTGAGGCAGGACGTGACTATAATACAGTAGATATGAGTCATCAGCGCATGTTCAATGAATACATGTTGCCCTATCAAGCGGCGGTTGATGCCGGTGTGGGAAGTGCGATGGCCTCTTTCAATGAGGTCGATGGCATTCCCGCTACTGGAAACAAGTGGTTGATGACGGATGTATTGCGTAAGCAGTGGGGGTTTGACGGTTTTGTAGTGACAGATTATACCGGAATTACAGAAATGACCGACCATGGCATGGGCGATACGCAGACTGTTGCCGCGTTGGCGCTGAATGCTGGTGTCGATATGGATATGGTGAGCGATGCATTTGTAGGTACGCTCAAGAAGTCATTGACAGAAGGAAAAGTGACAGAAGAAGCTATTAATGCGGCTTGTCGCCGTATTTTGGAAGCTAAGTACAAGTTGGGCTTGTTCGATAATCCTTATAAATACTGTGATGTGAAGCGTGCCAAGAAGCAAATCTTTACCAAAGAGCATCGTGCCGTTGCGCGTAAGATTGCTTCGGAGAGCTTGGTGTTGCTGAAGAACGAGGGTAATGTGCTTCCGCTGGCCAAGAAGGGCACTATTGCTGTGGTAGGTCCGTTGGCAGACAGCCGCAGTAATATGCCGGGTACTTGGAGTGTGGCTGCCGTATTGAAGAATGCTACTTCTTTGGCTGAAGGTTTGAAGGCGGTAGCAGGCGGTAAAGCCGAAATACTGACTGCGAAAGGCTGTAATTTGATGAGTGATGCCGAATATGAGAAACGTGCCACTATGTTCGGACGTTCTTTACACCGTGACAATCGTTCGGACAAGGAGTTGCTGGACGAGGCTCTTGCCGTGGCTGCCAAATCGGATGTTATTGTGGCTGCGCTCGGTGAGTCTTCGGAAATGAGTGGAGAGAGCAGTTGCCGCACGAATCTTGAAATGACGGACACCCAACGCATACTGTTACAGGAATTATTGAAAACGGGAAAACCTGTGGTACTGGTGCTGTTTACCGGTCGTCCGCTGGTACTGAACTGGGAGCAGGCAAACGTGCCGGCCATTCTGAATGTATGGTTTGCGGGCAGTGAGGCAGGTTTTGCCATCGGCGATGTACTGTTTGGTGATGTGAACCCGAGCGGAAAGCTGACTACGACTTTCCCGAAGAGCGTGGGACAGATTCCTTTGTTCTACAACCACAAGAACACGGGCCGCCCTCTTGCCGACGGTGCATGGTTCCAGAAATTCCGCAGCAACTATATAGACATAGACAATGAACCGCTTTATCCCTTCGGTTTCGGTTTGAGCTATACCACATTCTTTTATAGCGACGTGGCTTTGGACAAGACTAGCATGACGGATAAGGGCGAACTGACTGCTACCGTGACTGTGACCAATACCGGCAAGAGAGACGGTGCAGAAGTGGTTCAACTTTATATTCGTGACCTTGTGGGAAGTGTAACCCGTCCGGTGAAAGAGTTGAAAGGCTTTGAAAAGATTTTCCTGAAAGCCGGCGAATCTAAAAAAGTATCTTTCAAGATTACCCCCGAATTGCTGAAGTTCTACAACTACAATCTTGATTTTGTATGCGAGCCGGGTGACTTTGAGGTGATGATTGGCAGAAGTTGCCGGGACGTAAAAAAAGCAGCGTTCAAGTTACTCTAACTGATTCCCAAGGCGGCAATATGCAGCATTCGAGCCACTGCGTTGAGATGGCATTGTTGCTGCATATTGTCTGCATTTTCACTGCAAACGTTTTGCAGCGCTACTGCAAAGGTGTTGCAGCGTCATTGCAAAAGTGATGCAGTGCCACTGCAAACTATATGCAGTATTCTTGCAGTATTTGCTTGACTTGTGTAAGATAATATGATCTATTGAAAAACATGAAGAAAATATTTTTATTAATATTGTGTCTGTCCACCATGTACCCGGTTGTCAATGCTGGGCGGGTGGTTCAGAGTTTTAATGACGGCTGGTATTATGCCGCATGTGATGACAATCGGTTGCAGGAAGTGCAACGCCATGAAGAAGGTTGGCAGCAGGTACATCTGCCGCATACCTGGAATGCGGATGCCTATTCTACCCGTAACTACCGCAGGGCTTCTTCCTGGTATAAGAAAGAGTTCCGTACGGATGCCGCGCAGATGCGGGATAAACAGCTTTACCTGAAATTTGATGGTGTCAATTCTCTGGCAGATGTGTACCTCAACGGCGAGCTGCTCACTACCCACAAAGGAGGTTACTCTGCCTTTACCGTAGACATTACGGATAAAGTAAGGACCGATGCCCCGAATCTGCTGATGGTGCACGTCAATAATCAGAACGACCGGATACCTCCTTTGTCCGGCGACTTCACCATCTTTGGCGGCATCTACCGCAATGTGTGGCTCATCAGTGCTGCAAAGCAGCACATCAGCCTTACCGACTATGCCTCTACGGGCATTTATGTCGATTTGCCTTCCGTGAGTGAGGATAGGGCAGAAATCAGTGTGCGTGGGACTTTGGTGAACCGTGATGTGCGGCGTGCGGTGTTGAAGTTGGACGTCGAGGTGCTGGATACAGATGGGAAGACCGTAGCCCAATCTTTGCGCAGCGTCCGGATAGATGCCGACGGGGCGTTCGCCTTCGAGGAACGGTTACAGTTGGAAAAGCCACAGTTGTGGTCGCCCGATTCCCCTTATCTGTACAGCGTGAAAGTTTCTTTGAAAGATGTGCGTGGCAAGGTGTTGAAAGATGAGACACGTGTCCCTTTGGGGGTCCGCTGGTTCAGCGTGGATGCGCAGGAAGGCTTCAAGTTGAATGGGGAACCCCTGAAACTTATGGGAGCTTGCCGTCATCAGGACCAGATGCCGATGGGCATAGCGCTTTCGGATGAGATGCACCGCAGGGATATGCAGTTGCTGAAAGACATGGGTGTGAACTTTGTCCGTCTGGCACATTACCCACAGGACGATGCCGTGTTGCGTGCTTGCGACGAACTCGGCATGCTGGTATGGGAGGAGATTCCGGTAGTAGATTTGATAGCTTTGGGTGACGAGTTCCGCGCGAATGCCACAAGCGCCTTGCGCGAAATGATTCGCCAGCATTACAACCATCCGTCCGTCATTATGTGGGGGTATATGAACGAGGCTGTTATCCAGCTGCAGTATCGGGTGAAGAAACAACGGCTCAACGGTTTCTACGAGAATACCTTGGCGCTTGCCCGGCATCTGGAGGAAACTCTGAAGAGGGAAGACCCCTACCGTCTGAGTACGATGGCCTACCACGGCAATCAGATTTACAATAAAATCGGTCTCAGCAATATCACCGACATTTCCGGTTGGAACCTTTATCAGGGCTGGTATGAGAACGACTTCAAGTCTTTCGACCGCTTTGTGGACGAAGAGTATCGTAAATACCCGCACCGTCCGTTAATAATCAGTGAGTTCGGTGCCGGTTCCGACCCGCGCTTGCAGTCGCTCGATCCGCAGATATTCGATTTCTCCATGCAATGGCAGCAGTTGTACCTCGAATACTATCTGCCCGCTATCATGAAGCGACCGTTCATAGTGGGCGCCACGGAGTGGAACTTCATTGATTTCAGTTCTGCCAGTCGCCAGGAGGCTACGCCGCATATCAATAATAAAGGACTGATGTACAATGACCGCCGTCCTAAAGATGTGTTCTATTATTTCCAGGCATTCCTGCGCAAGGATATTCCGGTGCTGCACATTGCTGTGGATGACTGGAAGCATCGGACTGTGGTTTCGGACGGTGAAGCGGTGGAACATCCGGTGAAAGTGTATTCCAATCTGGATAAGGTGGAGTTGTCTGTCAACGGCACGAAGCTCTCCGTGCAAGGCATCGAGAATTGCCATGCAGTGTGGCAAGTGCCTCTCGTTGCGGGGCGAAACACGCTTGTGGCTTCAGGTATCTGCCATGGGAAGAAGGTGGAGCAGGTTTCGGACATTTTTGTGAAGATGCAGCCTCGCCATATCGCGGCAGTCGGCTCCGGACAGCTGGAACTTGCAGTGAACGTGGGCAGCAACTGTTTCTTTACGGATGACAAGAGTGATCTTTGCTGGCTTCCCGACCAAGCTTATACTCCTGGAAGTTGGGGCTACATAGGTGGAGAGATTTTCCGCCGTTCTCCGGGACGTATCGGAACCACTGCCGAGGTGAAAGACACCCGTAATGTTCCTTTGCTCCAGACCAAACGCAAGGACATCAAGGCCTATCGCTTCGACTTGCCCGACGGCGACTATGAAGTGGAACTTCTTTTTGCTGACCTGAACGCACGTTCCGAGCGGGTGACTTACGATTTGGGAGCTGTCGCTACCCTAGACAATGCCGATTTCCGCGGCAGTGTCTTCAATGTTTCTGTCAACAACCGACCTTGGCTGAATCATTTCTCTCCGGCGATAGAAGTAGGCGGGAACCGTTGCATATCCAAGAAACTGCATGTTGCCGTAACCGGTGGAAACCTTCCGGTGAACTTTGCGGCGGTGAAAGGGATGACGTTCTTGAATGGGATAAAGATATTCAGGATTCATTGATGTTCTATTCTTAATAATGTTGTATTAACCGATAAATTGAGTGAAATATGAAACACAAATTACTTACCGGGTCTCTCTCCTTCACAGTAGGGATGGGATTCAGCGCTTTGCCTGCCGTCGCGCAGCAATCTCCGGCTTCCACTGAGGTCAAGCCTAATGTAATCATTATCAACGTTGATGATTTGGGCTATGGCGACATTGGTTGTTACGGTGCCACCAAGGTCAAGACTCCCAATATAGACCGTCTGGCATCGCAAGGCCGTAGCTTTACGGATGCTCATTCATCCTCGGCTGTTTCCACGCCTTCACGTTATGGACTGATGACTGGTCAATATCCTTGCCGTGAGGATATTTGGGGGGCAATCTTCCTGAATCAGACTCTGCAAATTGATACGGCACGCACCACAATTGCGGATGTGATGAAACGTTCCGGCTATTCCACTGCCATCGTGGGGAAGTGGCATCTTGGATTTCGTACGGACGAAAAGATGGACTGGAACAAGGAACTGGCTCCCGGACCACTTGAATTGGGATTCGATTATTACTTCGGTGTGCCTATTCTCAACAGTCATCCACCTTTTGTTTATGTGGAGAACCATCATGTGGTGGGTTATGATCCCAACGACCCGTTTGTAAGAGGCAAGAGGGCAGAAACGGAGGAGTTCGATGAAAAATTCGGTATCAACTCTATTGGTGGAGCCACGGCTGCGCACCGTTTGTACAAAGACAGGGCTGTAGCCACTACTTTGAAAGACCGGGCCGTGCAGTGGATAAAGGAACATAAGGATTCACCTTTCTTCTTGTATTATGCTACCACCAACATCCATCATCCTTTTACACCGGCCGAACGCTTTGTAGGTACCAGTGAGGCAGGACCTTACGGTGATTCAATCCATGAATTGGACTGGGTGGTAGGCGAGATTATGCGTACCCTCGATGAGGAAGGGCTGGCGGGAAATACTCTGCTCATCTTCACCAGTGACAACGGAGGAATGCTGAATCATGGAGGGCAGAGAGCTTGGAAGGCAGGACACCATATCAACGGCAAGCTTCTTGGTTTCAAGTTCGGAGCTTGGGAAGGCGGGCATCGCATTCCTATGATTGGCCGGCGGTCTCCGCCGGGGCCCGGGGGGCGGGGTGGGGCTGGGCGGGCCGCGGGGCCCGGCGCCGCGCGGGGGCGCGCGGGGG
>ERZ1023970.290-NODE-290-length-17542-cov-7.470178_pt1 | contig 17542 bp, 8 predicted proteins | sample MGYA00380430_ERZ1023970 | MGnify/ENA primary metagenome ERZ1023970 (study PRJEB33179, sample SAMN07449052) | human gut metagenome | biome: Human-gut; feature: Human associated habitat; material: Faeces | host: Homo sapiens | place: India:Kasaragod | collected... | reverse complement strand
AGCTGGTACAAATCCGGCAGACCGTAACGCCGGACCACCTTGCCGCGATTCTCTACACCAGCGGCTCGACGGGCATTCCGAAGGGCGTCGCGCATACGCAGGGGTCGCTTATGGCGTACACCGAAGAGACGATTGAACGCTATCAATTCACCGAGAACACCGTTTTCGGCAATCAGTCGCCGTTTTTCTACGCCAATTCGATTATCGACATTTTCCCGCCCGCGCTGCTTGGCGCCAAGGCGTGCATGATTCCCGCGACGGCGCTGTCGTTCCCGAAAACGCTGGTGAATTACCTGCGGCAGAAGGGTGTCACGGAGTTGACGATGACGCCGTCGAGCTTCGTGCAGGTGTCAAACTGCGGCGTGCTGACGGAAAATTGCCTGCCGGAGCTTGAATACATGATTATGTCCGGCGAAGTGATGCCGTGGGCGCAGTTAGCCGTCTGGATGAACGCCGCGCCGAAGGGTCATGCGTGGAATTTCTACGGCAGCACGGAGATGTTCAGCGTGTCCGTCGGGAAGGTCGAGGGCAATTACGAGGCGGGACAGCTGATTCCGGTCGGAAAGCCGTTCCCGACGGTGAAAATCCGCTTCATGACCGATGATGGGCAAGTTGCCGCACCGGGCGAAGCAGGGGAGATGTACGTCTCGTCGCCGATGGTTTCGCAGGCGTATTATCGCGACGAAGAGCGGAGCCGCGCGGTCTATGTTGCTGACCCGCTGGGGCAGGAGCCGGGTGTCTGGTTCCGTTCGGGCGACTACGGCTTCCTCGACGCGCAGGGACAGCTGAACGTGCTGGGACGCAAGGACAGCATGGTCAAGCATCATGGCTACCGCATGGAGCTGGGAGAAGTCGAAGCGGCGCTGCGGAGCATCCCCGGCTGTCTGGAAGCGTGCTGTCTGCTGGACAAGGAACAGGATGTACTGTGGGCGTTTACTGTGGGCAATTTGACGGAAAAGGCGCTCATGGATGCGCTGAAAACGAAACTGGCGCGCTATATGCTGCCGGACAAAATCGTCCTGCTGCCGGAGCTGCCGCATACGGCGAACATGAAAATCGATCGGCAGACGCTGCGGAAGCGGATGACCGAACAAGGTTGACGTATGCTGAATATTGCAGGAAAAAAGACTGGATTTCCTGCTTGACTTGCATTCGCCCCGCTTGCTGGGAAAACGGACGACGATCCTGCGAATAACCAAATAGGACAATTGCTTTTTCTCTGCATTGATAATACGGAAGAAAAACTGCCAAATCCGTAGAAAATGGGGAGAAACGTGTCTGTGCTGAATATTCCAAATGAACGGACTGGATTTTCCCTTTACCCTTTTTGTGGTTCTGATTATAATGATAATCAAGAGGTCGGCGCAAGGAACCCTGACAAAGAGAGGGAGGGCAGCAATCAAGAAGCAGGGATCTTGCCGACAGAGCGTAAAAGGTTTCTTGGAAAGGAAAGGAGTATTTTCATGAAGAAAAAGTTATCCCTGTTGGTCGCATTGACGATGATGCTGGGTTCAATGGCTGGCTTGGCAGAAGAAGCGCAGCAAGGCCCGACAGAAGCGGAACTGCTGGCGCAGCCGTGCGAGTTCTCCCTGATTGAAGCCAATGGCGAACAGCCCCGCTTGACTTACATCGAGGGCGTCACCCCGATTCTGGAAGTGGACGGCTACAAATTCAAGGACATGAACAAGAACGGACAGCTTGATCCCTACGAGGACTGGCGTCTGGACACCGAAACCCGCGTGAATGACCTGATCAGCCAGATGACCCCCGAAGAAGAAGCGGGTCTGCTGTTCTGCGTCAGCGCGAATCTCGAAACGGCGCGCTCCCTGATTCCGGATTTCAACCTGACCTGTATGCTGTTCAACCTGAACGGCACGCCGGACAACGTCGTCAGCACGCTGAACAACCTGCAGGCTGCGGCGGAAAAGGAACGCCTGGGCGTCCCGATGATTTTCACCTCTGACCGTGAATTCAACGCTTGGGGCGGCTACATCGACAAGGCGCACATCGCCTACGGTACCGCCAATGACCCCGAACTGGCGTACAAGCTCTCCAACATCTACGGCAAGGCGATGGTTGCGGTCGGCATCCACGTCACTTTCGAGCCCTACGCGAACGAAATCGGCGCGCAGTACGGCGAGAACCCCGAACACATTGCGAACATCGTTTATCAGGAAGTTAAGGGCATGGAAGACGCCGGATTCGCGTCTTGCGTCAAGCACTGGATCGGCCGCGGCGGCGACTCCAACTTCGGCAAAGCCCGCTCTGTGGCGCAGAACTTCGACAACTGGATGGTCGGCTGGAAGGCTGCGCTGGCTGGCGGCAATGAATGGGTCATGACCAACTGCGGCGGCACGGGCATCACCAATACCACCGATGTCAAGTGGGACTCCGTGACCATGAGCTACCTGCGTGATACCCTCGGCTTCGACGGCATCGTCGTGACCGACTGGTGGGCGCTGGGCATGCGTCAGCAGGTTTCCGGCGTCACCAACGAGGGCGTTGAACTGTCCGAGCAGACGGGTCGTTGGCTGTACAACGAAGCCCTGAAGAACGGTACCGACATGTTCGGCGCTGGCGGCATCAAGCATGGTGAAGAAATCAGCGAAAACACCATGTGGAACTGGCCGGACTGCATCGTGAATGGCCTGAAGGAAGGCGACGTGGAGAAGCAGTGGGTTGACCGCTCTGCCGCGCGCATCCTGAAGTTCAAGTTTGAAAAGGGTTTGTTCGAGAATCCCTATCGCGTGATGGACGAGGCGCTGGCTGTCGTCGCGAACCCCGAATGGATCGCGAACCGCACTGCAATCCACACCAACGAAGACCTGCGCGCTGCGCGTACTGCGGAAGAAGTCGAGTTGGCTGAAAAGCTGCAGGCGAAGTCCGCTGTGCTGGTGAAGAACGACAACGGCCTGCTGCCGCTGGCGAAGGGCACCAAGGTTTATATCGAAGCCTCTGCTTCTGATACGCTTGATCACTATAAGACCTACCTGAACAACTTCGGCACCGTCGTGGAAAACCTCGAAGATGCGGATGTTGCGATTGGCTACTTCAACTCTGTTGACGACGCGGCCGAACTGTTCGTGGAAGACGCGCAGGACGCTGGCAAGCCCATCATCCTGACCATGGTCAACAAGGTGACTGAATACGAACTCAAGAACGCGAACGCTGTGATGTACATTCCGTATAGCCAGAAGCCTGACCATGGCTCCGGCGAAGCGGGCTTCATCTACGGCACCGAACCTTGGATTTATGCTGACCTGATCTTCGGCGAACGTCAGCCTGAAGGCATCATCCAGAAGGAACAGGCTCGCGACAGCTGGAGCGACGCGGCTCAGTGGAAGGATCTTGCGGGCGATCAGGGCGCTTCCAACTACGTCCGTCTGCTGGTTCAGGCGCTGATGGAAGACGACCCGAACCACGCTTCCCCGAACAACTTCGGTGATCCGCTGGTGGTTTACAACTACTCCATGCGCTATGGCCAGAAGGGCGACTTCCAGTACTCCTGCCTGATTCTCCCGTCCGTGTACGAAGAGCAGGAAACCACCAACAGCCGCGGCCAGACCGTCAAGGGCGTTGTGGGTACTGTGTCCGCCAAGGCTGGCGAAGAATTCATGGTCTACTGCCTGCTGCGCAACAATGGCGCGGACGATCTGACCTACGTTCAGGTCAAGGACGGCGACGAAGTGGTGGCTGAAAAGCTCTACACGGTCTGCGGCGGTTCTTGGCGCGTGGTTGAAATCCCCGTGACCATCGCGACGCCCGGTGAACACACCATCACCGTCGGCACGCAGTCTGGTACCATCACCATTGCTGAGTAATCCATCCTCATTCCTCCTCTGGGGGCGGGCTTCGGCTCGCCTCCACTTTTTCGTTCAGTGAATAGGTTTGTGCTGGATATTCCAAATTCAAATGCTGAAAATTCCATTGCACAGGCAGAAAAATCGTTGTACAATACCATTGAAAGCTGAAACAGGCTTGCAGTAGGTGTCAACCAAACCGACAAAGGAGTTGTGTGAACGTGAAGAAGAAGTTAGCTGCTTTCCTGGCCATGATGATGGCACTGGTGACGATGTCCTCCGCGGCGATGGCGGAAGAAGAGAAGCCCACCATTACGGCGCACAAGGCGAACGCCATCACGATTGACGGCGACCTGAGCGATTGGGACTTGTCCTCTCCGGCAGTGCTGGAAGATGCGTCTCAGATTATCCGCGATCTCAGCTTCTGGCAGGGGCCGAATGACCTGTCCGCGAAGGTCTACGCCGCGTATGACGAAGAGAACCTGTATCTTGCCTTCGACGTGACCGAAGATACGCCCTACGGCGCTATCGAGATGCTGCCGCTGGACGGCGAAGACAACCTGAAGGTCTTCATCTCCACCGATCCCACGGATGACCCGAACCGCACGGAATACCACACCAACGACTTCCTGCTGTTCCTCATCTGCGACAACAACTACTTCGATACCGCGTTTGACCGCACGATGGTCGCCAAGGAATATCGCCAGCGCTTCATCAGCAAGGGGATCGACGGCGGCGAAGACGTGCTGACCGAAGGCTACGAGCGCGCGACGCAGGCAACCTCCACGGGCTTCATCTTTGAAGTCAAGATTGCGTGGGCGAATTTCGCGAACAACAAGATTGCGGTCTATAAGCCGCAGTCCGGCGACGTGGTGAAGTTCAACGTGGCGGTCACCGACATTTCCTATCCCTGCCCCGGCACGGAGTACATCCCGCAGATGGCTTGGACGGGTACGCTTGAAATCAACACCAATCCCAGCCTGTGGGGCAATCTGGTGTTCGAGTAAGCAGAACAAAAAGCCTCATCATGAGGTACAGACGGGGCGCACACTGCGTCCCGCCTTTTTTTCACTCCGTAAGCAACCAATTGCTTTCTATCGCCATAAGGAGGATTCCATCGTGCGAAAATGGCTCATCGGGCTGCTGTTGATTCTCGGACTCTGCGCGGGCTTTGCGCAGGCGGAAACGTACATTGTTGCCGAAGACGGCACGGGAGACTTCCAGACGCTCACGGAAGCAGCTGCAGCGTCCTCCACGGGCGACACGATTCTTTTGCGCGCGGGCGTGTACGGCGAGCAGGAGACGTTTCCGATTGTCCTTGACCATGCAGTCACCATCGAGGGCGAGGACGGCGCTGTGCTGGATTCGCCGCGTTTCAAGACGATGGTCAGCGTGACGGCGGACGGCGTGACGCTGCGGAACATCCGCTTTCAGGTGCGCAAGTGGGGCATCGTCGCGGATGTGAGCCGAAAGCTGACGATCGAGGAGTGCACATTTGTGTTAGGCGACGAGGAATGCCGCACGTCCTCTACGGCGATTTGGCTGCGCGGCATGAAGGAATGCGCAATTCGCCGCTGCACGTTCCGTCAGGTCGGCATCTGTATCGCGGGTGACCCGCTGAGCGACAAGAGCGCGGGCAAAACGGTGCTGACGGGCATGTGCGAAGCCGGGGAAGATCCCGAATACTTCTCGACGCACGAGATTGCGGACTGCACCATCAACGGAAGGCCGTATTACTACTTCGTCGGACAGGACAACCTGACTGTTCCGACGGATGCGGGCGGTTTGATTGCCGTGGAATGCGATAATCTGACGGTGCGGGACATCGACGTCTCTGACAGCAGCATGGGGCTGGAAATCGCGCGGAGCAGAAATGTGACGTTGGAGAACGTTTCGGCTGACCGCTGCGGCATTTTCGGTACATACCTCGTTTTCGTGCAGGGTGCGGTGCTGCGCAATGTTCACGTTGAGCAGACGAACCACGGCATTGACATCCGCGGCAGCCAGAACGTCGTCGTCTCGGACAGTCTTGCGCTGAACTGCGACCAAGGCGTGTTTTTTACCCACTGCACGGACTGCACTTTGCAGGATTCGCATGTGCAGGGCTGCGGCTTCGGCTATTTTGGCGCGGTCGGTAACGGAAACCGCATCGAGAACTGCACTTTCGCTGATAACGCCGACGGCATCTACCTGCAAAACGAGCCGAACGCGACAATTACTGCCTGCGACGTGCGGCAGTCGCGTGTGACGGGTCTGCGCATCCTCAAATCCAGCTGCGTCTGCACCGATACGACGGTGGCGGACGGCTGGACAGGCGTCATCTACTACGATTCGCACGACACGACCATCGAGAACTGCGATTTTTCGGACAACGCCAGTGCGAACATGTACCTTGGCAATGGGCGCGGCGCGACGATTCGGAACTGCCGCTTCTCCGGCGAAACGAAGGCGCATCTGGAAGTCGAAGGGACGCAGACGGACATGCTTGTGACGCAGTGTACCTTTACGGGCAGTCGGGCGGATATGCTCAAGGCAGCTTCCCACACGCTGCCGACTTTCACCGATTGCGCATGGAGCACACCTGGTGTTTTCTGGACAGGCAAGGAGTGGAATGGCGACACGGATGGCGACGCGCCAAATCGCAATTGCGACGTCGTACAGATTGGGAGGGAAGCACCGCGCACGGATTCCATCCCCTATGACACGCCCGAACAGGCGATAGACGGCGCAGTCAACTACCGCAAGGAAAACAGCGGGCGCTATCTGCTGCTCAGCCAGACGAACGGGACGTTCCGACTCTTCGACTCCCCGTCAGAATTTGACCGTGGCGGCTGTGTGAACTTCTATCAACCGGATTTCGATGCTTCGGACTGGGCGAATATCTTTGTGCCGAGCGTATGGCAGACGCAGGGCTATGACCATCCGATTTACACCAACACAACGCAGAAGTTCGCGCGCAATTTCGGCAACAAAATCGGCTATCCGGCGGATTTGCCGATGGCACCGACGACGTATAACCCCATCGGGCTGTATCGCCGAACGTTCACGCTGCCGGAAAGCTGGTCAGGCGAACGCATTTTCTTGACGTTCGAGGGCGTAGACGCTGCGTTTTACCTCTGGGTGAACGGCACGCAGGTCGGCTATGCGGAGGATTCCTTCACGGCGGATACGTTCGACGTGACTGATTACATCCGTTATGGCGAAGAAAACACGCTGGCGGTCAAGGTCTACCGCTGGTGCGACGGCTCATGGCTGGAGGATCAGGATTATTTCGATTTGAGCGGCATTTTCCGCGACGTGTATCTCTATGCAACGCCGCAGACGTTCGTGCGCGATTACAGCCTTGTGACTGATTTTGACGCGGATTTCGCGGACAGCACGTTCTCTGTAACGCTGATGCTGGAAAACCGCGGCGATGCAGACGGCAAAATTTCCGTCTCGGCGCAGCTTTACGATGCGGACGGGGAGCCGGTCGCATGGACGGCGGATGCAGCGCACGCGATACTTTCCGCAGGCGAAGCGCAGAGCGTCACCCTGAGCGGCGTTGTCAAAACCCCGCGCAAGTGGAGTGCCGATGACCCGTATCTCTACACGCTGGTGCTGGCGGAGACGAGCGGCGAGGAAACGGTCTACGAAAGCTGTCAGGTAGGTTTCCGCAAAATGACCTACAAGACGAATGCAAGCGGCTGGTTTGAGGGCAGCACGGGCGACGCCGACCTCATCCGAATCAACGGGCAGCCGATTTCCCTGCGCGGCGTCAACCGCCACGAGACGCACCCCGAATACGGGTACGCCGTGACGCGCGAGGTCATGGAGACAGACATCCGCATCATGAAGGAGAACAACATCAACGCCGTGCGCACGTCGCATTACCCGAACAGTCCGTACTGGTATTATCTGTGCGATAAATACGGCATTTACGTTGTCGATGAGGCGAATCTCGAAGTCCATTCCAACATGATTTACGAGAACGCGCGCATCACAGAGTATATGTCGAACGCGATTATTGACCGCGAGTACAACATGGTGAATCGCGACCGCAATCACGCCAGCGTCATCATGTGGTCGCTGGGCAACGAGTGCAAGAACCCGGAGATTCTGCGGACGATTCTGGTGCAGCCGTATGTCAATCAGATGGGCGAGACGCACGTCCTGCACGCCTACGATCCGACGCGCCCGTGGCACTACGAGCAGGCGCGCGATAACTTTGCGACGGGCATCGACGTCTATTCCGGCATGTACGAAACGGTCGAGCAGATGATTGCCTACGCTGAGGCGGGGCACGACACGCCCTACATCGAGTGCGAATATGAACACGCGATGGGCAACGCAATGGGCAACATGGACGAATATCAGGCGGCGTTTGACACCTACCGCAGCTTGCAGGGCGGGTTCATCTGGGACTTCATCGACCAGTCGATTTACCAGACCGCCGAGGATGGAACGCGCTATTTCGGCTACGGCGGCGACTTCGGCGAGCGCGTACATGACGACAATTTCTGTGCGAATGGGCTTCTGCTGCCTGACCGTACACTTCAGCCGGAAATGGCGGAAGTTCGCTATCAGTATAGCCAACTGAAATTTGATGCGTTTGACGAAGACCGCGCAACGGTGCGAATGAAGAATTACTTCTTATTCACTGATGTGGCGGAAAAGTACGAATTCAGATGGAGCATCACGGCAGATGCGGACGTTGTGGCGGAAGGTGTGCTTCCGGCGAATGCGGTGCGCGTGGCGAATGTTGATGCGCGGACAAATCAGCCGGGCGAGCGTGTAGTCACACTGAATCTGCCGACCATCGCGAAAGAGGCAGGCAAAGAATACTTCCTGAATCTGACGGTTGCGCTGAAAGCGCAGGACGGCTTGCTGAACGCGGGGCATGTGGTGGCTTACGAACAGTTCGCCATGCGGAAAGACAACGAGTTAATGTCGGCTATGCCGGATGCTGCCATGACTGTGACGCAGGATGGCAATGTGCTGTCCATCAGCGGTGAGCAGTTCCGCACGGCGCTGAATCTGGAAACGGCGCAGCTGACGCGCTACGAAGCCTTGGGCGCGGACGGCACGTTCCATGCGCTGATTGTACCGGGGGAAGGACCGAAGGGGAGTTTCTACCGTGCCGCGACGGATAATGACCGCGCGTTTGGATCCGGATTGGGGCATATGAATGCGGCATGGAAAGAGCCGGGAGCGTATGTCGTCACGAACAGGGCGCTGTATGCGGGCGAAAACCCGATTCGCGTGACATTCGACGGCTGCTATCCGGCGCTGGAAAACATGCTGGTTTCGCTGGAATACCGTTTCTATGGCGACGGCAGCATTCGCGTGCAGATGCACCTGTCTGCGCCGGAGCATCAGCAGCTGATTTACATCCCCGTCGTCGGGATGCAGATGACGCTTCCCAAGGTGTATGAGCGGATGACCTATTTCGGCTGCGGACCAGAAGAAAACTACACCGACCGGCACAGCGGCACGAAAGTCGGACGTTATGAAACGACTGTAACGGACAATTTCTTCCCGTACATGGAGCCATCAGAAACGGGCAATCGGACGGGCGTGCGCTGGATTGCGCTGACGGACGAGACGGGCGAGGGTCTGCTGGCTGCGGCGGATAGTGCGCCGATGGAAGCGAGTGCGCTGCACTACACACCAGAAGCGCTCACGGAGGCAAAGCACCCGTACCAGCTGACGGCGACGGAGAACGTCATTCTGCGCCTGAACGCCGTGCAGATTGGGCTGGGCGGCGATAATTCATGGTATCGCATCATCGTGCATGAGCCGTACCTGACGCCGCTGACGCGGGATTACGACTACGCCTACATCCTGTCGCCGCTTTCCGCGAAGGAGGATGCGATGGAAAAGGCAAGGACAATCCGCAATTATCCGTAAACAAAAACATCGGGCAGTGAACGCGCAACGCACACTGCCCGATGTTTCTTTGTCTGATACTATTTCCAGATTCAACTGCGCCATCTGCTTGCGCCGCGAATTTTGGCGCATTCTTATCTGGAAATAGTATGATTACAAATCCGTCTGGTCAAACGGCAACACAAGGCGGTTGCTGCCATCCGTCCACAGGCGTTCGAGGTTGTAATACTCGTACTCCTCGGTGTGAAAGATGTGCACGAGCATGAAGCCGTAGTCGAGGATAATCCAGCGGCCTTCGTTCTGCCCCTCGCGGCGGCGAATCGGCACGCCCAGCTCCGCCATGCGCTCATCCACATCGTCTGCCAGCGCCTTCACCTGATTGACCGTGCGCCCGGCCGCAATCAGCATATAGTCGCAAATAACGGTCATGCCCTGCACGTCCAGCGCGACAATCTGACCGGCTTTGTTCTTGTAGAGTTCCTGTGCAGCTTCCTGCACGAGCTGAAGATTCTGCATAATATTTCTCCTTCTGATAATTCACTTGGTTTCGGGAAGCGTTTTCAGCCACGCAATGGTTTGCAGCGTCAGCGGATGCACCGTTTTCCCGCTGCTGCGCAGATAGTTCGCTGATCCTTCCAGACTGGTTAGCAGCGCCTTTTCCAGCGAAAAGCCCGCCAGCATCCGCACTTTGTCAAGCAACGGATAGGATGCGCGGGTCGGCTCAATCTTGTCCGCCAGCCAGATGACCATGTCCAGCTTGCTCATGCCGGGGCGGCCGCTGGTGTGGTTGGTGATGGCAGAGAGAAGCTCCGGGTCGGTGATGCCGTAAACATCCTGCGCCTGACACGCCCCAGCGACGGAGTGGAGCAATGCGCCGCTTTGCAGAATGTCCGGATCAACCGTCAGCTGATGGTCACGGCAAAGCTGCTGCATGGCACTGAGCGGCAGACACTTCGCGCAGTCGTGCAGAAGTCCGGCGGCTTCCGCCTTGACCGGGTCAAGATGGTGCGCAATCGCCAATTGCCGCGCCGTGTGCGCCACTGCCAGCGAATGCATAAACCGGTGCTGATTCAGGTCGGTGAAGAGGCGGTCAAGCCACTTGTCGCCTTGCGGGACGCGCGGCGACAGCCCGTACAGCCCGCGCACCTTGCAGTATTCCCGCACGGGTACGCTGCAATGCGGCGTTGCCTGACCATCCCGAAGCGCCTGCCGCAGTTCCGTGGAAGACACATCCACCACGTCCGCGTCAAGCGCCACGAATCGTCCGCCAAGCGCAATCAGCCGCCGCTGCTCGTCCGCCAGCACCTTGGGCGACACGCTGGTCGGACGCGGGCAGATAACGAAGGTGCACAGCGACAATACCTGCTCAAAATTCCGCCATGTGTGCAGCTCCATCAGCGTGTCCGTACCAATCAGGTAAAAAAGCTCTGCCTTGGGATAATCCTGATGCAAAATGGACAGCGTATCTACCGTATAGATAACGCCTTCGCGGTCGATTTCCGCGCGGCACGGCGTCAGCCCGTCATGCAGCGCACAGGCGCAGCAGACCATGCGCCAGCGATCTTCCGCAGGGGTGATGCCTATCTTGTGCGGCGGATTGCCCGTCGGGAGTACCAGCACGCGGTCAAGATGCGCACCTTGCATGGCGGAAAGCGCCATATGGATGTGCCCCTCATGAATCGGGTCGAACGTGCCGCCTAAAATACCAATGCGTTCTTTTGCCATGTGATGGCAATCCTCCTGCTTGTGCAAGTGTACATTCCTATTATACCCGAAATTTCGGGAATTGTAAAGGCGGAGAAGCGATGGAAACGGGATTCGGGCGCAACCTGCTGGCAGAGCTGCTGGACAGCGTGGGGCGCGGTGTGCTGCTGATGGCGCTGGGCATCGGCTGGTTTGTGTTCCTCTGGGGATTGAACCTCCCTGCGCTGCTGGCGGGCATTGCACTGGGCACACTGCTGCTGCTGCTGCGCCGCCTTTATCGTCAGACAACATTGGTGCGGCGCGAAACGGCGCTCCGCTGCCGCATCGGTGGCGAACTGCTGCTGGAGAAAATGCTGCTTTCGGAGGCGAAGGAAGCCCACTTTCAGGCGGCGCTGCTGCTGGAGGAAAAGTGGCCGCTCCGGATGCAGCGCATTACGGCAGACGGCGCGCTGTGCAGACAGGAAAAGCCGTCAGGCGGCGCGGAAACGCTGCTGGTGCAGTGCGTTCGGATGCCGCCGGAAGGGGAGCTGTCTACCGGACAGCTGGTGGAGGCACACCGGGCGATGCAGCGGCAGCAGGCGAATCGGGTCATCCTGTGCGTGCTGGGAAAAGCGCCGCCGCGGGTGATAGCACGCGCCGAGCAGATGCCGACGCCCATCCGCGTCATCCGCCGAGAGACGCTGCTGGCGCTGGCGGGGCGGCTTTCCCCCGCGACGGATGCACAATTGGTGGCGCTTGGGCAGCGGAAACGGAGAACGCCGCAGCGCGGCAGCCTGCTATCCATCATGACGCAGCGGGAAAAAGCACCGCGCTACTGGGGCTATGGGCTGTTCATGCTGATACTTTATATCCTCACTGGAAGTGCGTGGTACGCCATGCCGGGGACGGTCTGCCTGACGCTGTCGGTCGTCTGCCGTTCCGGTCAGGCGGAAGAGGCACGGCTGTAATCACATCAGCGGCGCAATCGCCTTGAGAAGCGCACCAGCAACCTTCATCGAAAGCTTGTCGTTTTTCAGGCGCTCAGGTGTCATGCGGCGGCACTGCTTCAGTGTATGCTGAAAATCTGCCTCAATGTCCGCGATGCACGGCACATCCAGCATGTACGCCGCGCACTCAAAGTGGTGGTACAAACTGCGGTAATCGAGGTTAATCGTGCCCACGACGGCCTCTCGGTCATCCGCGACGAACACTTTTGCGTGGACGAAACCGGGGGTATATTCGCTGATTTTGACGCCTGCTTTCATCAGCGAAGCGTAATGCGTGTGCGCCAGCGCGAAGGCGTACTTCTTGTCGGGGATGCCGGGGAGAATCAGGTGGACGTCCACGCCGCGCTCCGCCGCGTATTGCAGCGCCGTCTCCATGTTGTGGTCGATGATGAGGTAGGGCGTCATGATGTGGACGTACCGCCGCGCGCGGGAGAGAATGTCGATATACACCTGCTCGCCGACTTTGTTGCCGTCCACCGGAGAATCCGAGTAGGGCAGCACGAACCCCGGCGCGTCCATGACGGGCTTTGTCGGATACGCCAGAAAGCGCGACGACTCCATCGTGTGCTCGTCAATTGCCCACATATTCAGGAACATCAGCGTAAAGCTGCGCACCGCCTCGCCGCGCAGCATCACCGCGGTATCCTTCCAGTGCCCGAAGCGCACGACGCGGTTGATGTACTCGTCCGCCAGAATCACACCGCCCGTGAACGCCACCTGCCCGGCACTCCCGGCGAGTTTTCGGGGGGCGCGGTAGTTGTAGTGCGTCGAGACGAATGGACGGACGGGCGCGAACATCTTGCACTTGATGCCCAGTTCCTGCATCCGGCGGGGATAATCGTGCGTCAGGTGCGTGAACTCGCATGTGCCGTCCACCAGCACGCGCACCTCCACGCCCTGCTTCACTTTTTCCACCAGAATACTCAGCACCTGCCCCCACATTTCGCCTTCTTCCACGATAAAGTATTCCAGAAAGATGAAATGCTTCGCCTGCCGAAGCGCGGGCAGCAGCGCGGCGAATTTGTCCTCGCCCAGCGGAAAGTACGTTACAGCGGTGTGCTCCCAAACAGGATAGCAGCCGCTTTTCGCGATGTAGCTTGCCATGCGCGCAATCTGCGGGTCGCGCTCTTCCAGATGCTGCTGTGCGCTGGCGTGCGCGCGGAGGTCACTGCGCCCCTCGCGAATCAGCTGTGTCGTCCGTTCGCGCAAAAGCCGATGCCCTATGTCACTCTTGGTGTATAGATAGAATAGCGCCCCGAACACCGGCGCAACGCTGAAAAACACCAGCCACGTCAACTTCGCGGTCGGGTCGCCTTCGCTGTTGAGCAGATAAATGACGATAATGGCGTTGAACACAATCGTTCCGCCGAAAAAGTGCGGCAAAAACTCTGCTGCCGCGCTGAACAGCCCCAGCAGAAGCGCCAGCTGCAGCAAAAATAGCAGCACAATCAGCCCCAGACGACTGAAAATCGCCTGAATCAGGCCACGTTTGCCCTTGCGCAGAAGCCGCATTCCCTTGCCTTCCTCGCGATCGTTCATGAAGCTGCCTCCTGAAAATCAATGGGAAATCATATGATTTATCCTACTGTCTTTTTGCCTTTCTGTCAAGTCTTTTGCCGGGCTGATTGACAGAAAAGCTGTTTTCCGCTATAATAGAAATGAATCAGGCCAGAGCGATGAATACAGAAAGGGCTGTTGATGATGTCTTGGGAAGAAAATACAACACAGGCAATTGAAAATCTGCTGATTTACGCATCGGCAAAAGGGCTGATAGAAACGGTGGATATGCCGTACTTCCGCAACCTGCTGCTCGATGCGTTTCAGCTTGATGCCCCCGCCGGCGATATTGTGCCGATGGCGGACGTGCCGCCGACCGCGACGGCGCTTCTGCGGACGCTGTGCGATTTGGCGGTCGAAAAAGGCCTCATCGAGGATATGACGTATGCGCGCGACCTCTTCAGTGCGCGCCTGATGGGGCTGCTCACGCCGTCGCCCAAGGAAGTACGCGCGCACTTCCAGCAGTGCGTTGCGCAGAATCATCCTGAGCAGGCGACGGATGATTTCTACCAGATGTGTCGCGCGTGCGATTACATCAAGGTTGATGCGATTGCGCAGAACGTTCGTTATTTTGCCGATACGCCGGCGGGACGGCTGGAAATCACCATAAACCTCTCCAAGCCGGAGAAGGACCCCAAGGAAATCGCGAAGCTGAAGAACGCGCCCAGCGTCGGCTATCCGAAGTGTATGCTGTGCGTGGAGAATCCCGGCTACCGCGGTCGCAGCAACTTCCCGGCGCGGCAGAACCACCGCATGGTGCCGCTGTCGCTCGCGGGGCAGACGTGGTATCTGCAGTATTCGCCGTATGCGTATTACCCGGAGCATTGCATCGTGCTGAACAGCCAGCATGTGCCGATGCGCATTTCCCGCGGCACATTTGATCGCTTGTTTGACTTCGTTCAGCAGTTCCCGCATTATATGCTCGGCTCGAATGCGGATTTGCCGATAGTCGGTGGGTCAATCCTCAATCACGACCATTTTCAGGGCGGACGCTATCATTTCCCGATGGACGATGCGAAAGTGCGCTGCCAGCTGAAGTCTCCGGTGCCGGGCGTTTCGGCGGCACTGCTCGATTGGCCGATGTCAACCATTCAGCTCAGCGGCACGGACGAACAGACGCTGATTGCCGAAGCCAGCCGGATTCTGGACGCGTGGCGCGGGTACAGCGACGAAGCGTGCGGTATTTTCGCGGAAACGGACGGAACGCCCCATAACACCATTACGCCGATTCTGCGCAAAGAGGGAGAGCAGTACCGCCTGAACCTCGTTCTGCGCAACAACCGTACGAGTGAAGAGCATCCGCTGGGCATCTTCCATCCTCATGCGCCGCTGCATCACATCAAGAAGGAGAACATCGGGCTGATTGAGGTGATGGGGCTGTTCATCCTGCCGGGACGCTTGAAGACGGAGCTTGCGGCGCTGAATGGCTACCTGACGGGCGAGAAGCCGCTGGTGCGTCCGGCGGAAAGCGACCCGTGCGCGAAGCATTACGACTGGCTGACGGAAGTTGTCGCGCGGCACGGACTTGTCCAAACGTCGGCGGAAGCGCAAGCCATCCTGCGGCAGGAAGTGGCGCTGGTGTGCGCGCAGGTGCTGGCGGACGCGGGTGTCTACAAGCGCGATGAAGCCGGATTGGCGGGCTTCCAGCGGTTCATGAAGACACTGGGCTACGAAGCATAATATCAAACGCCGTGTTTCCAAGAACGGAAGCACGGCGTTTGATACTAATTCGATTCTAAAACATGACATCGAGCATAGCAGATTTTTCGTTCTGGCAAAGCTGAGTGAAGCGAGGCGTACTGGAGGTACGCGCGAGCGGAACGAAGCAAAGCCGGGGCGGAAAAGATGCTGTGCGAATGACATGGTTTAGATGAGAATTAGTATTACGTACAGAAAAAGGGGAGTCCCGCTGATGCAGGATTCCCCCCTGTTAGGAAACGATTACTCCGCCTTGACCACAGCGTCCAGCGTGCAGCCCTTGTCGAATTCAATCGTGCCCTTGTAGTTCTTAATCGTGCCGCTCACAGTGATGGTGTCGCCGACCGCCAGCGTTTCCGCGCCTTCGCCGGACAGACGGTAGCACTGCACCGCGTAGTCGGTCAGACCGCCGGGAACGATGGTCACGGTGATGTTCTTGTACTCGTCGCTCCAAGCGGTGTCGATGCTGGTGATGACGCCGGTCATGGTGGAAGCGTCATTCATGGACAGACCCGCTTCCAGCGCGTAGGCGTTCACTGCCAGACGGACGCTCGCCACGGAGTCCGCAGGAACGGTCACGCAGCCCTTGTCGAACTCGACCGTGCCCTTGTAGTTCTTAATCGTGCCGTACACGCCGACCACGCTGCCGACTTCCAGCGCCTGCGCGCCCTCGCCAGAGAGACGATAGCACTGAATGGGCTGTTCGGTCAGACCGTCGCAGACGATGGTCACGGTGATGTTCTGGTATTCGTCGCTCCACGCGGAGTCAATGGAAACCACTTCGCCCACCAGCGCGGTCGGAGCCGTCATGGCAACGCCCGATTCCAGCGCGTAAGCCGCGTCTACAATCGCCTTCTGACTGACGATTTCGCCGTAGCCGACCAGCACGCAGCCCTTGTCGAACTCGATGGTGCCCTTGTAGTTCTTCAGGATGCCTTCGACGGTAATCGCGTCGCCCACCTGCAGGTTTTCCGCGCCTTCGCCGGTCAGGCGGTAGCACTGGATGGGCTGATCCGCCAGCTCACCCACCTGAATGGTGACGGTGATGTTCTTGTATTCGTCGCTCCACGGGGTGTCAATCTTCGTCACCGTGCCGTAGAGACGCTGGGTGTCTTCCAGCGCCAGACCCGCTTCCAGCGAGTACGCCGCCGCCACGATTTCTTCGTAGCTCATGCCTTCCAGAATCATCGCAGCAGGCACCTTGTGCGCGAAGGACACGCTCAAGGTTTCGCCAGCAGCGTTCGACAGGGTGGCCGTCAGGGTGTAGGTCACTTCTTCGGGATTCTTTTCATCCACATCGATGGTGACCATCTTGTTGTCCTGCGGAACAATCTTGATGGTGTCGCTGTCCGCCGTCCACGTAATCGGGAATTCGATGCCGCCGATGTTGATGACGCCGACCACTTCGTAGTCGCTCATCGTCGTTTCCGGCAGATCTTTGTACATCATGAACAGGTACGTCTTGGCAGCTGCCAGATCTTCATCCGTGGTTTCCGCCATCGCGGCGCAGCTGAAGCACATCGCCAGCAGCATGAGCATCGCAAGGAATTTCTTCATGATTGTTTTCTCCCTTTCCTTGATTGTCAGGGGTGTTATTCTGCGAGAAGGAGTCCGGTTTCGTAGACACGCACAGCGACGCTGCCGCTCGAATGTTCGACAAAACCGCGCACGGTGATGGATTGCCCCACCATCTCATCGGTCACGAAAGATGACGGCGCAATTACAGTCATCTGCTGTCCGTCCTGTTCGACGGTCAGATACGCGCGGCTGTTTTCGTCGTCCCGGTTGATGGACAGCACATGCAGCTTGTGCAGCTCGACGCTCGTGTTCTGCGCCAAATCCGCATAAGCATAGGCGGTTTCCTCACCGTTTTCGTCCGCCAGCACCGTCTGCGCCATCAGCTGGGCGAGTGTCGTCTCGGTATAGTAC
>ERZ1023970.278-NODE-278-length-17874-cov-16.837140_pt1 | contig 17874 bp, 21 predicted proteins | sample MGYA00380430_ERZ1023970 | MGnify/ENA primary metagenome ERZ1023970 (study PRJEB33179, sample SAMN07449052) | human gut metagenome | biome: Human-gut; feature: Human associated habitat; material: Faeces | host: Homo sapiens | place: India:Kasaragod | collected... | reverse complement strand
AAACCCGATGGGCACCGGGGATGTCTGCTCCAATGCCTTGAAAAAATCTTGGTAGTCCTGCACGCTGCCGGACAGTTCATCCACAGCAATGGACGGCAGTGGTTCACCCTCAGTCTGGCTGACATCGAACACGGACACCACCTTAAAGGCCGGAATCTGCACCGTTTTTTCTTCCGTCAGCGGCTTGCCGTCCTTGTCCAGAATCGGCTTGCCCTGTTCGTCCCGCTTTTCCATCTTCTGCTTGACCTTGTACGGCGCAGGGGCAAGAATCTTGATGCTCTTTTCGCCTTTCTTTACGGTGCGGTGGAACGTGTCTTTCCACTTGTTGAAGCCGGCCACCAGCTGCCCGCCCTGCATGGCGATCAGCAAGGTGTTGTTGAAGCTGTAATTGTGGAATTTCGCCATCGTGGTGAGATAGGCTTTGTACCGGTCGCTGTCGAACAACTGCTGAATGCCCGTTTCCAGCCGGTCCGTGATTTCTTTCATGCGCTCTACGCTGTCTTTGCCGTTTAGGATAATGGGAATAACTTTCTGCTCCATGATGTAAACTCCTTTATTTTGCTATCCTACGGATAGAGAGAGCCGGTTATGGCAAAATGAATGCTTCACCTTACCATAACCGGCCCTCGTATTTTTGCCTTACTCTTTGCGCTCTACCCGGTAATTGACGTACTTGCCTCCCGTATCTGCCAGAAGCACCGTTGCATCATATCGCATCGATGCTTTCCCGGTTGATACGGGCTAGCCCTTGCAGGGTGTAGTCCCAATCTTCCGGCAGGGAGAGCATTTGGGAGAGTAAGCCCTTGGCTTTCAGGGACAAGGCCCGGTTCCGCAGGTGATGGTTCGACATGACCGTATAGCCGCTGTTCTTTTCTACCCGAAATACTGCCATTTCACGGATGTCTCCTTTCTGTTTTTAGGCAAAGAAAAAGCCGCAGGCTTTTTGTGAAAGTCTGCGGCTATGCCGATTGTTAGATATTCAATTCTTTGTGTTTCCGCACTCCATATCAATTACCACCGAAACGGTGATGTGATTTTCAATGCGTTTATTGCGGAGTTTATCGCCCTCGCCATCGAACACAACATGACGAGAAAACAACGTAAAGCGGATGATTTCCACTAGATTCCTCTTTGTAGCGAAACTATTGCTTCCACATGGCTTGAGGGTTGCGTTTGTTACATCGTTTTGGTATAACAACTCACAACCTCGCAATGTGTGGTAAACGGGAACTTGTCGGGGCGGGGCCCCTCCATCTTGCTGCCGCAAGACCGTTCTGTCGCTTAAAAGCCCCACTGGGGCTTTCATTGTTCCGCTTCGCTCCACAAACGCGAATTTATACCCGGTACTTGTCTCGATTTATAGTCATATCAACCAAATGAAATACAAGTAAGATACTAAAAAAAGCGGAAACTATTATTATTCCTGCGCCCGGCTTGATAAAATCAATTATACCGCCAAGACAAAAGAGCATTGCCCATGTCTTAATCCGTTTTCCAGTAACTCTGCATATTTTCTCTGTATTTAATCCAGTATAATCTCCTGATAAAAACAGCACACTTCTTTCTGTATTCCTTGATTTGGTAAAAAATCTTCCAACAAAAAAGAGAACAGTTGCCATCAGTAAATCAATAAATATAATTATTATTTTCATTTTCAACACCTCTAATTCTAAGTTCACAACTTCCGATTTTCCGCCCTCAGTATACCACACTTTTTTCCTACAGAAAAGATACCGAAAAACAAAAATGCCCCCGGAGGGCCTGTTACAGCTCTCCGGGGACAGATTCCATGCACCGGCAGTCTCACATTTTACGCTTGAGGTTCTGCCGGAACAGTTGATACGCCGCCCGCAGATCCTCCGGCAGACGCTTCAAGGTTTCCTGCCGCAACTCAGGCAGCATCCCGTAAAAGGCTTCGGCAATGCTGCCGGTGATGCAGGCAAGGGTGTCGCTGTCGCCGCCGAGGGAGACTGCATTCGCCAAACACAAATAGAGTGTTCTTTCATTTCCTCTCTTTTTCACGCTTCCCGCTGCTCCACGATTTCCAGACTGTCCCGCCCGACATGGCAAAGCAGGAACAGCACGCTCACACCTGCAGCTTTCGCTTCGGCCAGCGCTGTGCCAAACTCCGGCTGCGTGCCAACATTCGGCCTCACCTCGGTGACGCCTTCCATCTGGATCACAAAGGCTACTGCGCACCGATACCCTGCCCTCTGTGCCTGCGCTAGCTCATGCAAGTGCTTCACGCCCCGTTCGGTGGGTGCATCCGGGAAATAACCGATGCCACCCATTTCCAATGTGCAGCCTTTGACTTCCAACAGGTATTTCTGTTCGCCCTTTTCCATGTAAAAATCAATGCGGGATTTTCCGTATGCAAACTCCGGCCTGACAAGGTCAAACTCCTGCTTTGAGAGCCATTCTCCCACCACCTTGTTGGGTGCCTGACTGTCCATGTTGACCCAGCCAAGTTCCTGCTTGCGTACCGCCACAAGGTCGTATTTTGTCTTGCGTTTCGGGTTGTCTGACACTTCCAGACGCACCGCCGCACCGGGCAGCAGCAGCTCCCTGCACCGCCCGGTGTTTTTGACATGGACGGTTTCCACCGTGCCGTTCACATCTACATGGGCAATAAAACGGTTGGGGCGGTCAAGAAAAATGCCGTCCACGATTTCTCTGTATTTCAATGTTTACTCCATTTTGTCTGATACGCCTGTGCCAGAACCATTGACTGCACACAAAAACAGGCTCCTGCAAGCGTTCAACCACTGGCAGGAGCCCGTTTATTTCTTAAAGTTTCGTCATCCACAGACCATGCAGGTTGCAGTAAGCGTAGACCGCCACCGGCTTTTCCCCGCCCAGCTCAAACACCGCCTTGGGTGCCTGCCCGGGGGCGAGGTAGCGGAGCTGTCCGCCGTTTTCCGTCTCCACAAAGAGCCACTGGATGTGATGTACATCCACCATGGGATGCTCCACCGCACCCACCGTGACCGTGAGAGTGCTGCCGGAAAGCTCTGCCACCGGCAGATGCTTTTCGCCGCTGGCTTCCACGGTGTTGGGGAGCAGTTCCTTCATCTTTTCGCCGCAGCAGACCAGCGGGACCCCTGCGTTGTGGATGGTGGTGACCAGGTTGCCACAGTGCTCACAGATATAAAACTTTGCTTTCATATTCAAATCCTCCATCGGAATGTTGTCAGTGCTTTCTGTGACTATATGATAACATTTCCTCGTTAGATTTTCTGTGACCGGGTCACGCAAGCAGCCTAGTGCTGTGGAAATGCCCTCAGCTTCCCATGGCAATGAGCACCAGCACGACCACCACCGCAATGCCGATGAGGCAGCCGCAGCCGCTGCCATCTCCCCCGCCACCGCCGCCATTGTTGTGGTTTCCCCCGCCACCGCCGGACGAGCCGCCGAAGTTGCGGTTGAAGGCCGTCATGTACTGGGCATAGCCTGTGTCACCTTTGCCGAAATAGCCGTAATCACCGTTTGCCATGGTATTTTCCTCCGTCCGAAGTGTGTTTTGCTTCTTCTGAGGTCATTTTACTGAAAGAGCTATCCTATAAACATCTCTTTCCGCATTTTTTGTCATCTCATTCCTCCCGTATTCCCAGATACACATCAATGTCCATGATACCCTCCCCGCTGACCTCCACCAGATCTTCAAAGGGCACTACGGTTTCGCCCACCTGCAGGGTGCGGAACACCGGGTCGATGTGGTCTGCTTTGCCGGTCAGTGTGAGGTAGTTGCCCACCGCCGGGATCTCCGGGTGGGCGGTATCCTCCTTGAAATACCGCACTGTGATGTTCATGCCCTTGGCGACCTGCATCAGCCGATCGGACAGGGCGGACATTTCTTCCTCGGTCAAAATGCGCTTGGTCACCCGCTCGGTGCGCTGTTTTTCTGCGGCAAGCTGCTCGTCATACCCCCGCAGCGGAGAGAAGGGCGAGAAGATCTTGGCACGGTTCTGAAGGGTCATCCGGGGGTGCTTGCGAAGGGATTCTTCGGTCTGGGGGCGTTCCATTTCCAGAATATCGCCGTACTTTTGGGCAGTCTCCCGCCCGATCTTGCTATTTTTGTAGTTTTCCATCCGAGCCTCCCGCCGAACCTCCTGCGCTGTGACCACCGATTTGTGCGTTGCGCTGGCGCATGGTGGCACCTTCCTCATAGCTGCTGGCTTTCAGTACGGCATTTTTGCCGTACTTGTTCTTGATGCCCAGCATGGCTTGCTGGAGTTTTTTCTCCTTTTCCAGCTTTTTGGTGTCGGTAAAAAAGTCCACCTGATAGAAGCCCTCGTCCGGCGTGACCTTGTTGGCGTTGAGGGTAATGCGCCGCACCGTCAGCGCCGGGTCGGTGATGCGCTCAAACAGCTTTGCGCTTTCGTTGATGAGGGTGCTGCCCAGATTGGTGGGGGCATCAAACCGGACGGTGCCGTGGGCTGCTTTGGGGATGATTCTGCCGTAGCGGTCGGTCTGGGTCAGACCGCGGTAGCCGCCCTTGTCCACGTTCTCCCGGTCGTAGCCCACCTCCAAGGTGATGGATTCCGTCACCAGCTTCTTTTCCGTGAGCCGGAACATCAGAATCTCCGCCATCTCCCGGACAATGAGTTTTGCTTTATCATACGGGTAAGGAGCGGATAGCACCTGCCCCTCGCTGATGCTGTTGGTGCTGGGCCTGTAGCTTTTGATCTGCTCCATGCCGCAGGGTTCGCAGCCCCATGCGTGGTCGATGAGGATCTCTGCGTCCACGCCGAAAATTTCATACAGTCGATCTTCCCCATGGATTGAAAACCGTGCCAAGTCCTCCATCGTATAAATGCCGTGGGCTTCCAGCCGCTTGACGGTACCGGGACCGGTCATCCAGAAATCCGTCAGCGGGCGGTGGTTCCACAGCAGATACCGGTAAGACTTCTCGTCCAGCTCTGCAATACGGACACCGTCCTTATCCGCCGGGATGCGCTTTGCCACGATGTCCATGGCCAGCTTTGCAAGGTAGAGGTTGGTGCCGATGCCTGCCGTTGCGGTGATACCGGTGTTGTACAGCACCTCCCGCACCATGGTCATGGCAAGCTCGTGGGCGCTCATGTGGTAATAGGGCAGGTAGCCTGTCACATCAATAAAAACCTCGTCGATGGAGTAGGGGTAGATGTCTGCCGGGGACACATATTTAAGGTAAGTCTTGTAGATTTGGGTGGAAACGTCCAGATACCGCTGCATCCGGGGCGGCGCAACGATGTAACTCAAGCCCAGCGCCGGGTCTGCGTTCAGGGCATTAGCATCGAAAGAGGTGCTGGCAAAGCGGTACTTGCCATCCTCCCCACGCACTGCCTTGTGTTGTTGGATGGCAGTTTGCAGCCGCTGGACGTTGACCTCCCGGACACGCTGGACGGCTTCAAACAGCCGCGCTCTGCCGGGTATCTTGTATGCTTTTAAGGAGGGCGACACCGCAAGGCAGATGGTTTTCTCGGTGCGGGAGGCGTCCGCCACCACTAGATTCGTGGTCAGGGGGTCCAGATGGCGGTCTACGCACTCCACCGAGGCATAGAAACTTTTCAGGTCGATTGCCAGATAGGTGCGCTGTGCTGTCATACTTCAGCCCTCCTTTACGCAAAAACAACTATTTATTTTATTATAATAAATCTTTACGCTGTTTTCAAGACGGAGCGCTATTTTATCTGTGAGAAGGTTTCAGCAATCAATCAGACGAGACCGACCTCACATGGACATAACCCCATCATCCTTATAGAGGGCAGGAAAACACCTCCATATGCTGTACTGCCCGTCCTCCCTCCTCTTTCCATCCAAAAAGGCAATACCAGATAATCAGCACCTCCCTTTTCCGTCCGTCAGCGGATCGTTTTCCAGGCATTTCAAGTTGCACAAAAGAAACTTGTGCAGCAAAGCAATATGCACAATACATTTTCTCATATCGAATACAGAAATGGCCATTTAGCAGCCAAATCGTACAACTTTATACAAGAAATAAGAAAATTTGTTGACTCATGATGGACGAAAATGCTATCCTGTTGACAACAAGAGCACCATTGAGTGCTCCCCCACACGAAATGACAAAACAAAAAAGGAGAGTAAAATGATGAAGAAGCGTATTGCGGCGTTGGTCACCGCCGGTGTCCTTGCTTTGTCGATGCTTACCGGCTGCGGGAGCAAACAGGAGAGCTGGAAGGTCACCTGCCCGTGGGCACCGTCTGGTGTCGCAGCAATGGTAAGTCAGAAGGCTGCAGCCATGTCCCCGGATTACTCGGATAAGAAGATCACTCTGGTGGCAGAGGCCATCAAGGGCGATGCTGCTACCGTCAACACTTGGGTAGCCAGCACCAAGGCAAACGACAAGGACCTCGTTTTTGCTGGCGAAGGTCTGTTCGCCATTACCGAGACTCTGGATCCCTCCAAGCTGCAGTTCAGTTATGACGATTTCGAGTTCGTTGAGAATCTGTATTCTTCCGTTTTCGTTCTGTCCGCAGATTCTTCGCTGAACCTTAAGAATCTGAACGACCTGGAAGCCTATGTCAAGGCTGGCAACCCGGTGTCTGTGGCAGTCAACGGTGCTACCGGCTCTGAAGCTTTCCTGGCAGCGGCTCTGTTCGGTTCAATGGGTGCTGGCGACCAGCTCAAGTTGACTCCGTATCAGTCTGCAGCCGAGGCCGCACAGGCTGTGGCAAAGGGCGAAACGAATTTCGCAGTTTCTCACCAGTCCCAGATCCTCGAAACCTACCAGCAGGGCGGTGTCGATGTAGTCTGTGCATTCGACGACAAGTCTATCGAAAACGGTCCCTTCGCAGGTGTTGAAGGCGTTGGCTCTAAGGGCTATCCTTTCTTCCGCAATCGCTGCTTCGTGATGGCGCGCAAGGGTACCGATGCCGCAAAGGTTGCAGAACTGAAGGAGCTGTACGACAAGATCCTTGCCGACCAGGAAATGGTCAAGTGGTTAAACGATACCATGCTGCTGGAGGTTGACACGATGAGTGAAGATGATGTCAAGGCTCATATTGAGAACGTCAAGAGTATCGTTGAGCAGTATAAGGACATCGTAGCCGGCTGATAAAAATCTCGTAGCGAAAAAGCTGAAGCAGGGGGAATGGGGTCATCCCTTTCCCCCTGCTTTTACACTTCAAAAAGGAGTTGAAACTGGTGAAAAATCTGATAGAACATACTGAGACAAAGCTGGATGAATGGGGCGCAAAGCTCGAGGTGAAGAATATCGAGTACCCCGTAGACCTGGTCTGCGGCATCCTGTTTCTTGTCATCGGCATTGTGCTGCTGCTCATCATGCCGCAGCAGGTACAAATCTCCGAAAAGGACGTTGTGAATGGCCGCGCCTTTCCGACGATGCTGGTCTGGCTCATGCTGGTCATGAGCGCCCTTCTGGTGGGTCGGGAGGCGTACAATATGGTGATGCACCGCCCGGTCAAAACCAAAACACTCAACCTGCTGGTAGAAGCCAAGGCTCTGGTCATTGTCCTCATTTTGGTGGTCACATATCTTCTGGCAAAGGTCACCGACCTGTTTGTAGTGGGTGCTGTGTTCTGCGCGGTGGCATTCCTGCTGTTTTTCCGCTGCAAGAAGCCCCTCTACTACGCCATCACCGTCTCGATGGCGGTGCTGATCTGGGTCGTGTTCCACTTCGTGCTGAATGTTAGTTTCTGAGGAGGCAGAATATGGGTTTGTTTGATTTTATCGGCCCGGCCTCCGGGCTGCTCTTCACCCTGGAAAACATCATTTGGATCAATCTCGGCGTCTTTATCGGTTGCGTATTTGCAGCCATCCCGGGTCTGAGTGTCATCCTCTGTATCATCCTGTTCCTACCTGTCACTTATACCATGCGTGCGATTCCTGGCATGATGTTCCTGTTGGGCATTTACTGTGCGGGTGGATACGGCGGCTCGGTGTCGGCTATCCTTATCAACACGCCTGGCACACCCCATGCGGCAGCTACCATGCTGGACGGTCATCCACTGTCCAAGATGGGCCGCACCAAGGCGGCTCTTAAAATCGCGCTCTATGCCTCCACCTTCGGCGGCATCTTCTCCGCGCTGGTGCTGCTCTTTCTCGGGCCCCAGGTCGCCAAAATCTCGGCGCAGCTTGGTACAGCCGAGTACTTCATGGTCTGTCTGTTCGGCATGACCATCATCGCAGGCGTTTCGGGCAAGAGTCTCGTCAAGGGCATCATCGCCGCCTGCCTCGGCCTTCTCATCTCCTGCGTGGGCGCAGACCCCATGACCAGCTACGACCGCTTTACCTTCGGCGTCCACCGCCTGTATCTGGGCCTCGACCTTGCCGTTACCCTCATCGGCCTGTTCGCACTGGTGGAGATCATCGGCAAGGCGGAGCTGAAGCGGAGCGAGCTGAACCTCCACGCCGGAAAAATCGGCAATGACGACGGTAAGATCACAAAGGATGAGTATAAGCGGATGCTTCGCCCAGTGCTGATGGGTTCTATCATCGGTTCCTGCGTTGGCATCGTACCCGGCACAGGAGCATCGGAAGCTTCGTGGTTCTCCTACAACACGGCAAAGAACCTGTCCAAGCATCCGGAGGAGTTTGGTCATGGTTCTGTGGAAGGCGTGGCGGCTGCCGAATCCGCCAACAACGCCGTCTGCGGTGCGACCCTCATCCCCCTGCTGACGCTGGGCATCCCCGGCGACGGCTGCGTGGCCATCATGCTGTCTGCTCTGATGATCAACGGCCTGAACCCCGGTCTCTCGCTCTTTACCACCGATGGTGCGATCATGTATGCTATCATGCTGGGTCTCATCCTCGTGAACATCTTTATGTTCCTGCAGGGTAAGTACCTGACCAGCCTGTTTGCAAAGGTCGTTTCTATCCCGCAGCAGATCCTGACCCCCATCATCGTTATCTTCTGTTTTGCCGGTGCTTACTCGGTAAACAGCAGCTATTTTGACCTGAGCGTGGCACTGGTATTTGGCATAATGGCATGGTTCATGCGCAAGCTGGAGCTGCCCGCTGTCCCTGTGCTGCTGGGCATGGTGCTGGGCAACATGACGGAAACCAACTTCCGCCGCGCTCTGCTCATCTCGGATGGAAGCCCCAGAATTTTCGTCAGCAGCCTGTACTGCTGGATCTTCATTGCTCTGATCGCAGTAGTCATTCTCGGCATTCTTCGCAGCAAGATGAAGGAAGCAAAAGCTGCCAAGCCGGAACAGTAAAAGGAGGTAAAACCATGGCGTATAATATTATTTTCTATTTCAGTGACCAGCAGCGCTGGGACACCTGCGGCTGCTTTGGTCAACCTTTGAATATCACACCCAATCTGGACCAACTGGCAGCAGAAGGCGTGAAGTTTGACAATGCCTTTTCTCCTCAGCCCGTGTGTGGCCCCTGCCGTGCCCTGTTCCAGACCGGCAAATACCCCACCGAGACCGGCTGCTTCCGCAACAATCTGATGCTGCCCTCCAACGTCAAGACTCTGGGCGAGTACATGGAAAAGGATGCCGGCTACGAGACCGCCTACATCGGCAAATGGCATCTGGCCTCGGACGGCGAACTGGAAAAGAAACCGACCATCGACCACACGATCACTGCTGTTCCTCTGGAACTGCGTGGCGGCTACACCGGCTACTGGCGCGCTTCGGACGTGCTGGAGTTCACCTCTCACGGCTACGACGGCTATGTGTTCGACGAGAACAACAACCGTATCGACTTCAAAGGCTACCGCGCCGACTGCATCAACCAGTTTGCACTGGACTACCTCGACCAGTACACCGGCGAGAAGCCTTTCTTTATGACTGTATCTCAGATCGAGCCGCACCACCAGAACGACCACGACCACTACGAAGGTCCCATCGGTTCCCGGCAGCGATTTGCAAATTTTGTTCTGCCGGAGGACCTGAAGGCTCTGGGCGGCAATGCAGCGGAAGAATACCCGGATTATCTGGGTCAGTGCGCCAGCCTCGACGAGAACCTTGGCAGGCTGGTGGCGAAGCTGAAGGAAAAAGGCTTATATGACAATACGGTCATCCTCTACGCCTCCGATCATGGCTCTCATTTCAAGACCCGCAACCGTGATGCGCACCTGAATGGCTATGATGATTACAAGCGCTCCTGCCACGACGGCTGCCTGCACGTTCCGCTGGTCATCTGCGGCGGTCCGTTCTCGGGCGGCAAGGAGATCACCGACCTGGTCAGTACGGAAAGCATCCCTAAAACTCTGCTGGCTCTGGCAGGCGTGGATGTCGGTGACAAGATGATCGGTGAAAATCTGCTTGACGTTGTGGAAAAGAAAAACCATAATAGAGTCAATGAGGTCTACGCACAGATTTCGGAAAGCCGCTGCGGACGCTGCATCCGCACGGAAAATTACATGTATTCGGTCTATGCCCCCGGCATCAACGGCGGCGAGGCTGCGGCATCCGATGTTTATGCAGACGACTTCCTTTACGATATGCAGAAGGACCCGTGGCAGCTGAACAATGTTGTCACTGACCCTACATACGCCAACGTCAAGGCGGAGCTTCGTGAGCGCTTGCTGAACTGGATTCAGCACGCCGAAGGTACCCGCCCCACCATCACCGACTAAAAAGGAGCGTTTGCCCATGCTCTCGGCTGTTGAGAAAAAATCCGATCAAGTATATCGCTGGCTTCTGGCTTATATTGACGAAAACAAATTTTCCGGGAACCAGCGTCTGCCTTCAGAAAATGCTCTCTGCCGGAAGCTGGGTGTCAGCCGAGAAACGATACGAGTTGCCATTGACCGACTGGTGAATGAAAGGATCGTGTATAAGATCAAAGGGAGCGGGACCTATTTTCACCGGGAAAAAGTAATGACACGAGACTTGAACACGGAGGGTGCTCTTTACAAGATCGGCCTTATTCTACAGGGTCAGGACACCAGTGCAAATTCCGGGTTGATCGAGGGCGTGCGCAGCGTCTTGACGCAGGAACGGGTAGATCTGCATGTATTTCTGACCGACAACAAGTTCTGCAACGAGCGCCGCTGTCTGGAGACTGTGGTACATCAGAATTTTCACGGTTTCATCGTGGATGGTGTCAAATCGAGCATCCTCAGCCCGAATCTTGACTGCTACAAGGAGCTTTATCGGCGCAAGATCCCGGTGATATTCTACAACAACTTCTATCGGAACTTACGCTGTCCCCGTGTGACCATCAATGATATTGAATGTGCACATCAGTTGATTGGACGTCTGATCGATGCCGGTCACAGCAATATCGCCGGGATATTCGTGTACGATAACTATCAAAGTGTCGAAAAGTTTCAGGGCATGGCGGAGGCGATGCGAAGTCGCGGTTTGGATCTGAACGATGATTACATCAAGTGGTGTATCTCCGACGAAGCTCATAACGAACGCTATGTCCGCTCCATTGAAAGATTTCTGAAGAGCATCCCTAAATGCACCGCTATCGTCTGCTGCAACTATATCATCTATCGGCTGGTGATGAAGACTTTACAAAAAATGGGTAAGACCGTGCCAGAAGATTACTCGCTGGTCTGTTTTGATTATTCTGAGGAGACTTATCGGCAGGAAGATGTTACCTGCTCCGTGGAGCAAGGCTTCGAAATGGGGCGTCAGCTCGCACTGCGGCTTATGGAGATGATCTCCACCGGCGAATGCGACGACCGAAACTACACCTATGTCATGAAGCCCATTCTCTACGATGGTCATTCCATCTGGAAGATCACAAAGGTAAAATAAAAGTTCTCCCGGAGGCAGTCCTGCTCTCCGGGAGAATCTCTTTATCGGTTTTGTTGTGCCAGAAAGCGTGCAGCAGTCTGCAGGCGAGGAAGCGCATAGGCAAAGAATTGACGATATGCCGTGCAGAAACGATTGTTCCCGGCGGCATCCCAGTCGCGTTTGCATCCGCCCCGGCAGAGCGGCTGATACGCGCAGGCTGCACATTCCGCCGGGCGTTTTCGCCCCTGTTCCAAAAACATCCGGCTTACGGGCGAGTCCAGTGCATCTTCGACGGTACAGTGGCTCAGATCTCCCAGCTTCCACTCATCCAGAACATAAAAGTCACAGGGATAAAGGCTTCCATCGCCTTCCACTGTGAGATAATGTCCACAGGAGCCTGAGGAAGCGCAGGATGTAGGCGGCATTCCCAGCAGGATACGCAGGTAGTCTTCAAAATTGCGGACGCTGACATAATTGCCCCGTTGCAGCTGATCGTACCAGGCATCAAAGACGCCGCACAGAAAACGACCATAATGTTCCGGCATCAGAGAATATGCCTGCCCGCCAATCGTGTCAAGCGGGTCAAGGCAGGGAATGAACTGCAGATCGTGGCGTCCCAACTCGCAGAGGCTCTTGAAGGCTCGCTGCGGCTTTCTTGCCAACTGTCCGGTCACAACACAGAGCAGGTTCGTTTCGACTCCATAGGCATCCAGCAATGCAATCGTGCTCGTCACCTTGTCCCATGTTCCCTGCCCAGCGGCGTCCATCCGGTACAGATCATGGTTCTCCCGCGTGCCGTCCAGAGAGACTCCCACGAGAAAAGAGTTCGTTTTGAAAAAAGAAGCCCATTCTTCGTCCAGACAAATCCCATTGGTCTGGATACTGTGGAACACGGAGATCTTGCGTTGCATGGAGCGTTCCGTTTCCAGAAAGAACCGAAAAAAATCAAGTCCGGCAAGGGTCGGTTCGCCGCCCTGAAACAGAAAATGGACGCTGCCGCCATCTTCTGTGGCGGCAAAGGCTTTTTCGATCAGTTCTTTTGCCATTTCGTGTGAAAGCAGTCCCATATTCTTGCACGCCCGGCTGTTGGAAACATCATCGTAAAAGCAGTACCGGCAGCGCAGATTGCACAGGCTGGACGCCGGCTTGACGAGAAATGTATTGTGTTTCATAGAGACTCCCCTCGTATTTTGCATTTCTTAAAACAAGGATACCGGAAAGCACGATTTTTCGCAAGCATTAATAGGTAAAAGCTGTTCGAACTTGTAAGGATAATAAAGATAGCTGTCCAAAAATTAAAAAGGAGAAGAAAACTTGTATGGTTAAAAACAAAACATCCTCTGCACGGTCATCACGGCTTTGGAAGCTGTTTTTAAGTACATTGTACATCAGCAGCTTTACTTTTGGCGGTGGTTTTGTCATCGTGACCTTTATGAAGAAAAAATTTGTGGATGAGCTGCACTGGATCGACGAGCAGGAAATGCTGGACATGACCGCTTTGGCTCAGTCCTCGCCGGGTGCCATCGCAGTAAACGCTGCGATTTTGGTAGGCTGGCAGGTAGAAGGGCTTGTGGGAATGACCGTGGCAGTGTTGGGAACGATCATTCCCCCTATGATCATTCTTTCTGTCATTTCTGTGTTCTACAACGCCTTTGCCGCCAATCATTACATCGCTTTGCTGCTCAAGGGAATGCAAGCCGGCGTAGCGGCGGTCATTCTGGATGTGGTATTCGACCTCGGCGGCAAGGTGCTGAAGACCCGCTCGTGGGTGTATATTGCCCTGATGGCCGCAGCGTTTGTCGCCAATACAGTGTTTGATGTCAATGTGGTTGTGGTCATCCTCGCTGCAGCAGCCTTCGGTGTAGTACGGACATTGAACCAGTGGAAAAAAAGAGGTGCAAAATGATCTACTTACAGCTTTTTCTCAGCTTTTTGCAGGTAGGAATGTTCAGTGTAGGCGGCGGTTATGCTGCCATGCCCCTAATACAAAGTCAGGTGGTGGAACAGCACGGCTGGCTGACCATGCAGGAATTCACCGATCTCATTACGATAGCAGAAATGACCCCCGGTCCCATTGCGGTCAACTCAGCAACTTTTGTAGGTCTGCGTATTGCACAGGCTCCCGGAGCCATTATCGCAACTCTGGGCTGTATCACACCCGCCCTGTTCTTTGTTTCACTGCTGTCATACATCTACCGCAAATACAAGGATATTTCTCTGCTGCAAAGCGTTCTTGCCTGCCTGCGCCCGGTCATTGTAGCACTGATTTTTGGGGCAGGGCTTTCCATCCTGTCTATGGTAGTATTCGGAGGTAATGCAAAAGCATTTAGGAATGTAGATTGGATCGGTGTCAGCAGTTTTGCAGTTGCGTTCTTTGCGCTGCGCAAGCTCAGGTGGAACCCCATCCTGACCATGTGCTTGTGTGGTGTGGCGGGGCTTGGACTTCATGTTCTGTTCGGCGTATAACAATTGACGCCTGAAAGGACGCATTGTCGTGGCAAGCAGTACGTCTGTCTATACAAACGCCTATTTTGCGTTGCAAAATGCTTATTGGGGATTGTAGTTGGTTCATGACGGTTCCAGCTTACAGCAAAAAATGAGATAGGCCCCCCTTTCGGGGAAGTCTATCTCATTTTTTTGTTGGGGCTATTTTGCAACAGCCCCCTTTTTTAACAACCCCGCCTTACAGTTTGGGAGAAACGCTCAGTGCTTCAGTTCCAGCAGCGCATCGCCCTGCTTTACGGTGCCGCTGGCTTTAGCCGCGACAGCGGCATAGTCATCCGTATTGCAGACAATGAGCGGCGTGGTCACGGGATAGCCTTCGGCCTTAATGGCCTCCAGTTCAAAGCGGATCAACGGCTGGCCTTTCTTCACCTTGTCACCCTCGTTGACGAGGCAGGTAAAGTGCTTGCCGCCCAGCTTGACCGTATCGATGCCGATGTGCATCAGCAGTTCGGCACCGTCAGCCGTGGTCATGCCCACGGCATGGTGGGTCTCAAAGGTGGAGGAGATCTCACCGTCAGCAGGTGCCACCAGTTCACCATCGGTGGGCTCAATGGCAATGCCGTCCCCCAGTACACCGCTGGCGAAGGCTTCATCCTTCACATCGGCCAGCGGGACGACGGTGCCGTTCAGGCAGGCAGACAGCACGGTATCCTTTGCTGCGGGGGCCGCCGGGGCGGGTGCTGCGGTCGCCGCCGGGGCGGGTGCTGCGGTCGCCGCCGGGGTCTTAGGTGCATTTTCCAGATAATCTTCCAGCTTTGCCTTGATGACGGCCACCTTGGGGCCGTACACCACCTGCACACCGTTGCCTTTGCAGATCACGCCGGAGGCACCGGAGGCCTTGAGCACATCCTGCCGGACCAGCGCCGCGTCCTTGACGGTGCAGCGCAGGCGGGTGGCACAGCAGTCCACGTCAGACAGATTAGCGGTGCCGCCCAGACCTTCTACGATCAGGGCGCTGACCGGGTCATCCCCTGCGGGGGCGGTGCTGCCGGAAGCGGCGCTGCGGGCGTTCACGTCCGCACGGGTGTACAGCTTGACTTCCTCGGCATCATCGCGGCCCGGGGTCTTGTAGTCAAACTTGGAGATCATAAAGCGGAAAATGATGTAGTACAGTACAAAGTACACCGCACCGACCACGACCACCCACACCCAGTGGGTCTTAGCGTTGCCCTGCATCACACCGAACAGCACCAGGTCGATGAGACCGCCGGAGAAGGTCATGCCCACGCCCACATTCAGAATGTGCATCAGCATGAAGGACAGACCGGCCAGCACGCAGTGCACCGCGTACATGGGCAGTGCCACAAAGATAAAGGTAAATTCCAGCGGCTCGGTGATGCCGGTGAGGAAAGCCGTCAACGCAGCAGACAGCAGCAGGCCGCCTGCCGCCTTTTTCTTTTCCGGCTTGGCGCACTGGTACATCGCCAGCGCTGCGCCGGGCAGACCGAACATCATAAAGGGGAACTTACCGGCCATGAAACGGGTAGCGCTGACCGAGAACACCGTGGTGGACTTGGAAGCCAGCTCGGCAAAGAAGATGTTCTGTGCGCCGGTCACGGTGACGCCATCGATGATGGCGGTGCCGCCCACAGCGGTCTGCCAGAACGGCATATAGAACACATGATGCAGTCCAAAGGGGATCAGCGCACGCTCCAGCAGACCGTAAATAAAGGTGCCTGCGTAGCCGGAAGCCAGCACCAGTGCGCCCAGCGCGGCAATACCGCTCTGCACCACCGGCCAGATATAGAACATGGCAATGCCGACCACCAGATACACGATGGAGCTGACGATGGGCACGAAGCGGGTGCCGCCGAAGAAGGCCAGCACCTGCGGCAGCTCGATCTTATAGAACTTGTTGTGCAGCGCCGCCACGCCCAGACCGACCACGATACCGCCGAACACACCCATTTGCAGGGTCGTGATGCCCAGCATGGTGGTGGTGGAGTTGGCGGGCATTGCTTCTACGCCGCCTGCCGCATTGATCATGGCCTGAATGGCTGTGTTCATAATGATATAGGCCACTGCGCCGGACAGGGCGGCCACCTCTTTTTCCTTGCGAGCCATGCCGATGGCCACGCCCATGGCGAACAGCAGAGCCAGATTGTTGAACACGGCGCTGCCGGTCTGGCTCATCACGTCCAGAATGGTGTAGATCAGGGTACCGGGGTGGATGACGCTGTTCAGGCCATAGGCCGCCAGCATGGTTTCGTTGGTGAACGAGCTGCCGATACCCAGCAGCAGGCCCGCTACAGGCAGCAGTGCAATGGGCAGCATAAAGCTGCGTCCCACGCGCTGCAGCACGCCAAAGATCTTGTCTTTCATCTTCAGTTCTCCTTTTTCCAAATTCGTATCCAGCAAATATATCCACACGCAGGCGCGGCCTGCGGAGAATCAGAGGTACGGCGGTGCGGCAGGCGGGCGGCTTACTTTCCCATCCGGATGCGCTTCAGGTGAATGGTAAGGAACACCCGTTCCTCGTCCGAGAGCTCCTTGTGCCAGATGTTGCGGACATACTCCGCAATGCAGCAGGCGCATTTGTAGTGTTCGCTGCAATTACGGGCGATCAGGGCGCGGAACACTTCGTCGTGGGTATCGTTTTCCTGCTCCTGTTTTCCTTGAAATACGCGCTGCGCAAAAAACGCAAATGCACTGTAAAGCGGCTGAAATCCAGTGCATCCCGGTCAAAACGGCAGTTGTAAAAGTATTCCACTCCCTGCACGCAGCTATCCACAAAGCGGGTGACATCGTTCACCACGCTCATGGACGATCCGCTCACAGCCCGTGGGGTCTACCACGCGCAGAATGTTGTTGATCGGTTTTTTGACGGTATATTGCATTGTTTCTCCGCCTCAGGTTGAAAAAAGCAATAAAAAAGACCATCCTCGACACAGCAAACATCCCGAAGGCTGAAACACACTTTCGGCTTATGCTATGCAGAGTTGGTCTAGCCCGCCAAACGGTAACAATCCAACGACGCTGCTCACGTACAATTTTCTTTTTGTAAGGCACAAACAAATCAAGCACTCGAAGAACAATTTATTTTATTTTATATTACAATACCATATTCCTTGTGGAGTGTCAAGAAGGAAACGGGCTTCTTTTTCACTTTGTTAACTTTGTCCAAACTCAGGTGATTTTCTACAGCAGATCGACAAGTAAGAATCTTCCTTTTTTGCTTTAAATGTTGATGGATTTCATAAATACGTTCCGTATGTTTTCATCAAACGAAAGCCCTATACTAGGTGCAACGGCATGGGAGACCTTTGGTCGTCTGGATGTGGTCATTGCCAACGCCGGTTTTTGGGTAATGCACCCCCACTTCCATGGGGTCACTCTTTCGCATGGCTCACTCACCTCCGGTCCATCGCTATCACCTCATTCTTACGGGTCACGGGTTGTCGCTATTCGCCGCGGTTCCCGGTGAGAACGTTCAATGCCAGGCTGACCAGCAACGCCATATCAATGCGAAGCATCTCGGTCTTGGCAGCGCAGCCCATAAAACGTTCCATGCGGGATTTATCGATCGTAAAAATCTGTTCCAGAAGAATCATGGACGGTCCTTCAAAAGGCCGCAACGGTTCAGTATGCCAAAACCCGCCCAGTCTTTGAGCGGTATAAGGTGACGAAGTACAGCCGGAAATTCCTTGTGGAGCATGAGGCCGACCTTGAACTGTACCGGGCTGCACAAGCGGAAATGCGCTCT
>ERZ1023970.274-NODE-274-length-18058-cov-7.352330_pt1 | contig 18058 bp, 13 predicted proteins | sample MGYA00380430_ERZ1023970 | MGnify/ENA primary metagenome ERZ1023970 (study PRJEB33179, sample SAMN07449052) | human gut metagenome | biome: Human-gut; feature: Human associated habitat; material: Faeces | host: Homo sapiens | place: India:Kasaragod | collected... | reverse complement strand
CGGCCGCTGCTCAGCTGCATTATGTAGATTATCTTCAGTCATCTCTTGTTTCTATTCCTGTTTTTCCTGTTTAGTATCGGCGCTTCTCGTTCTTGCTTCTATTTCGTTGCTCGTTTCGAAATGTCACACGATATCCAGTACATATGAAAATCGCCCGAACGCACTGCTTCAGCGCATTCGGGCGATTCTTCAACGCAACTTACGATACCAACACGTGCGGCCACTGCCGTCCGCCCGACGAACGGGGTGCGACGAACCGGATGCGCGACCGCAAGGTGGAACGCAATCGCAAGGCCGTACGTAATCGCAAGAAAATACGTAATCGCAAGAAATTTTCCGTCAGGCGACGACAGGCGGATTGGCGATCAGATCGTCCGAACGGTGGTCTCCCGCGGAATCCTCCCATTCCAACATGGCGACCGGCGTAGTGTTGTCCACACCGAGACCGCGCTTCGGCTCGAACGTCAGCGTGGCCTGGCTGGTTTCGCCGCGCCAGGTGAAGCTGATGGACGTGTCGTCATCGGTGGTGTACGAGAACGTGCCGTCGAACGCGTCGAGCTCGTTGCGGAACTTCGCGAGCGCGTTCAGCGCCTTGACCACCGGACGCTTAAGGTTCTCGTCGATTTCCGCGGTGGAATAGTAGTGGCGGTTGATGTCGCGGCCGTTGTTCGTCTTGCGCAACAGCTCCATGTCGTTCCTGCCGGCAAGCGCGCCGACATAGTAGACCTGCGGCACGCCGGGCAGGAAGAACTGCACCGCACGGGCGGCGATGTAGTGCTGGTCGTTGCACCCGAGCGCCGAATAGTAGGTGCTGTTGACCTGGTAGAGGTCGAGATTGGATGCGGCGGCGCCAGTGGCTGCCTGGGATTCGCCGTGGGTGTTGGCGTGGATGGTGTTGACGAGGTTGTCCACATCCTCATCCGGCACCAGACCCTTGAGCGAGCGGTCGAGCTGGTCGGAGCCGATGTCGATCACGCCGATGCCGTCGTGCGTGTCGAGCACGGTGACGGCGTTGTTCGGGCGTATGTCGGTCCAGTGGGCGACGGGCTCGACGTGGCCGGTGCTCAGCGCGTGCAGCAGCAGCGGAGGCAGGGCGAAGTCGTAGACGCGGTCCACCTTGGATGCGATTTCGACCTGCTTCTTGTAGTAGGAGTGCACTTCAATGAGGATTTCCAGACCGCGCTTGACGCCTTCCTCACGCAGACGCGAGATGAGTTTGAAGGTCTTCGGGGTCATGAAGCAGCTGGTGCCGGCTTCCTTGGCGCCATAGCCGACGGCGTCGAGGCGGATGTAGCTGACGTGAGAGGCGGCCATCTGGTCGAAAATCGACATGAGGTATTCCCAACCCTTGTCGGAATCGGTGTCGATGTCCACCTGCTGCGGGGTGAAGCTCACCCAGACCAAGCGCGTCTTGCCGGCGAACTTGTAGTGGGTGAACGGCAGGCCCGGACGCGGACGGTAGATGCCGGCCAGGTCCTCTTCGGTGGCGCCGTTCGGGAACACGGAGCTCATGGTGAGGAACATCGGATAGTATTCGGACTCCTCGCCCTTGGCCAGCACGTCCTGGAACTGCTTGGATTCCCAACTCATGTGGTTGACGATGGCGTCGACCATAATGTTGTGGGTCTTGGAGAGTTCGGCGACGTCGTCCCAGCTGCCGAGACGTTCGTCGACCTTGGTGTGGTCGATCGGGTCGAAGCCTGCGTCGGCGCCGTCGAACGGGGTGAAGAACGGCAGGATGTGAACGCCGTCGTACACGCCGTCGAAGCGGGTGCGCAGAATGTCGGTCATCGACTTGATGGTGCCGTCGCCAAGGCGGTCGGCGTAAGTGATGAGCTGCACCTTGTTTTTCATGGAGCCTCCTTCGGTTCCAAAAAGTCGTTGCGAGATTCTTTGCGGGAGTCCTTACGGCCATTCCCACGGTTGTGTCGAACCGGTTCGATATTACCGCAAAATGGGGCTCGACACCAAAACCGCAACCGGTGTTCGGGCGTGTCGAACCGGCTTTCGGCCGAATCGCGGCACATGTCTCCGGCGCCCGATTCGAAAGCGACGGACATGCGGGGGCAGCCGCGAGCGCAGGGCCCTCAGCCTTGGGCACAGGACTTCAGCTGCGGGCGCAGTCCGTAAGCTGGCCGACCTGCTTAAAGTAACGGTCGGGTTCGAGGCCGTCGACGGTCGCCACGTTCGTCATATGCACGCCGTCGAGGCCGCCGTATTCGACGATCTGGTACATCACGTCCGCCTTGAGTTCGTCGGGGGACTCGTCCACATAGCGGCGCCCGAATCCGGCCAGGTCGCGGTACGCCACATGCGCCCCGACCATTACCCCCCCCCCGCGACGCCGCGTATGACAACGTTCTCAGCATGACGGACGGGTCGCCCGCATGGAAGCCGCACGCCACGTTCGCGCTGGAAACCACGTCGAGCAGCGCCTCGTCGTCGCCGAGCGTCCAACGACCGAAGCTTTCGCCCATATCGCTGTTCATATCGATTCGCATAGCCGTCTGCTTTCCGTCTGCTTCCTGCACAGCCATCGTTTCCATTCCTTCCGTCGCCTTTCCGTCGTTCTACCGTCGCAGCGTTCTTCAGCCGCGACGTCCCTTCTGCCGCAGTCGCCGCAGCACGCATCTCATGCCGCGCCCCGCAACCTGCCGCTCGGCCTCACACCATGTATTCCAAATCGCGTTTGCTGGTGATGAACATGTGCCCCGGCGCGTGCGTGATCGCGAATTCCGGTTTGGACGCCATCACCGCGGCCTGCGGGGTCACGCCGCACGCCCAGAACACCGGCACATCGCCCGGCTCCAACACGGGGGCATCGCCATAGTCGGGATGCATGATGTCGTCGATGCCGATCGCGGACGGGTCGCCCACACATACGGGGGCACCGTGCACGGACGGGTAATAGCCGGAAATCCGGCATGCGTCGGCCGCCGTCCGGCCTTTTCCGAACGAACTGCCGACGAACCCCGAAATCCGATTCCGCAGAAACGGACGTTCAGAGTCGCTTACCCTCACCTTGGTCGCCGAACGTTACGGGAGCCGCGCGATCCATGACGCGTATGTTTCCGCATTGCAAATTGGCGGTGCCAAGTGGAAACAAACCATGGTTAGGTTGGACGCCGAAGACGCACGCGAACGCTGACGCAACACAACAGCGCAACAGCAATAAAGCGGCAATCAAAAAGACGCGGAGCGCGGAAGAGAGGTTCCCATGAGTTCGATCGTTCTGGCAGTCGGTAACGGCAAGACGCTATTCGGAGGCGCAGGCGTGGCGCCCGACGCGGATCTGGTTCGTTTCGTCGATCCGGGAAGCCCCATCATCAACGCGTTCGATTTGTGCGCGCTGCGTGGCGACGGCATTTTCGAAGCGACCACGGTGTGGAAGGGATTTCCGGTCTCGCTGGAGAACCATCTGAAGCGTCTCGCCAATTCCGCCCGTCTGGTGGATATGCCGGAACCGAACATTCCAGCGCTCACCCGCGCGGTCCAGCTGGTCATCGACCAGTACGACGATCCGGAACCCGGCCCGATGCTACGCATCATCGTCTCCCGTGGTCTCGATCCGGACACCGGCGTGGGCAAGGCGGCCGACCGCACGCCGACCGTCTACATCTTCCTTGACGCGAAGGGCACGCTGCATTCGCTCGAACCGATCACCATGGCTTCAATGACGCGCGGCTATCCGTCGGACATCACCGAACGCGCCCCTTGGCTGCTCAACTGTGCGAAGACCCTGAGCTACGCGTTCAACTGCGCCGTGCACCGCGAATGCGCCCGCCGTGGCGTCGGCGACGCGATTCTGTTCACGGAGGACGGCTACACGATGGAATGCCCGAATTCGTCGATTGTGGCACGCTATGGCGATACGTTCGTCACGCCCGACCCGCGCATCGGTATTCTGAATGGCACATCACAGCGCGAAATGTTCGCCTGGGCGCTCGAAGAGGGCAAAAAGGCGGAATACCGCAAGCTGCCGATCGCCGAACTACGCGAAGCGGACAGCCTGTACATGACGCACGGAGGGTGGTCCATTCCGATCAGCGAGATCGATGGACGCGCGCTTGCCGTGGATGCAGCGGAGATCCAGGCGATCAACGATGCGATCCATTCGGGCCGCACGCACGAGGACGCGTTGAAGATCGGTCCGACCGGCGATTACGAATAAGGCGAAACGACCCGCTTAGCAGGTAAAACGGCCCGTCCAATGATGGGCGATACGGCCCGCTTAGCGGGTGGTATCGCCCAGTTTGAGCGTCACGGGAATCAGCACGTCCGGCTCGTACGGCTTGCGTCCCGTGGCGCTTGTCGTATCTGCCTTGGCATCCCCTTCCTTGGCGATCGCACGAACGATATTGCCGACCGCGACCTGCGCGATTTTGTCGAAATTCTGCGCCACCGCGGTCATTTTCATACCGGCCAGGTCGGTCAGATACGTGCCGTCGTAGGCGATGATCTGCAGGTCGCGCGGAATCGAAATATGCCTCCGCATCGCTTCGCGCACGCAAAGCGCGGCACCGATATCGGAGCTGACCACGGCATCGACGCCGTCCACCGGCATACTGTTGAGCACAGCATTCACCGCGTTCTTATACCCTTGGAAATCCTCCACATTGCCGGCTTCGACGTACTCGTACCGCACGCCGGCCGCTTTCAGCTCCTGCTCCAGCGCAAGGTAGTAGCGGACGGTCGGGAACGTTGTCTTGTGCAGGTCGAAATCGTCCGGGCTGTCTCCATTGCGCGCCGCCAAATCGAAGAACTGGTCGCGCGGACCGCCGATCATCACCACGTGGTGCGCGCCGGTGTTGACCAGCATGTGCGCCATGAGCCGGCCGCCCTGCTCATGGTCGGAGCCGATCGACGCGATGCCGCCGCCCAGCACACGGTCGAAGGCGACGATCGGGCGGTGGATGGACGTCCAGTAATCGTTCGGATGGGTGGTGTGCGAGCAGACGATGATGCCGTCCATCATGTGACGGCGCAGCATGTCCACGTATTCGACCTCGCCGTTTTCCGCGTCGGCGGTGGAGCACAGCATGGTGCGCAGTCCTTGCGCGGCCAGCTCGCGTTGCAGATGCGCGGTAAGGGTGGCAAAGAAGGGGTGGCGGATGGTCGGCACGATCACGCCGACCAGGTTCGTGCGGTTCTTGTACAGGTTGCGTGCCAGCTCGTTGGGCACGTAATTGAGCTCTTTCATGGCGGCTTTGACGCGCGCGCGCATGTCGTCGGACACGTAGCCCGTCTTGTTGACCACTAGCGAAACCGTGCTCAGCGAAACCCCGGCCTCTTTCGCCACGTCACGCATGCCGACCATTGCCCAACACCTCTCCCCCGCATCGTCGGGATGTTTCCTTACAAATCGCGATATTATGTGTTATTTTACATACATCTGTAACGTTTCTTTGCAATCGTTCGCACAATATGAACTATCAATTGACGAAAGACGCCCTCCCCCTCTTCAATTCCCCCGAAAAATCCACTTTTTCACCCGTGGACGACGTATGTTTCACGACGCGTTCCACGCATCTCCCACGCACGCTCCGCACGTACTCCACACGCGTTCCGCCCGCAAAAGGGGCGGTGCGACACTTGCGATCATCTCGCTTGCGTCGCACCGCCCCTTGCGTTGCGTGGCCGCCGTCGATCCGGATGTGCCGGACGTGCCACTGCCGGTGGAATCGCCAGCTTGGTCGAAACGGACGACTCCGCGCTGCTTGTCGAAGCTGGCTTTCCTGATCGTCACCGTCGCGCTGCTTGCCTTCAGGCCGTGCTCCTTCGCAACGGACGCGTCGATGGTGACGGTGTAATCGCCGTCATCGGCAACGGAGAAGGCCCATTTGCCGTCCGCCGCGGTTTTGGTTTCCGCGGTTGCCTTGCCGGACAGCGTGATGGTGACGTCGGCGATCGGCTTCTTGTCGGCGTCCTGCAGGATGCCGTTGACGCAGCCGTTGCTGGCGGTCGGATTGCATTCATCGACGGCCTGCGCGCCGGAATCGGCTGCGGACGCGATGGCGGGAGGGAGTACGAAAAGCATCGAGAGAACGGCGACAATCGAACAGAGTATGACGATTCCCGGTCGACGATGCCGTGTGAGATACGTTACGGCTGTCATAGGTTTTTCCTCTCTTGTTGTTTTCACAACGTAGGAGAGGAAACAGCTCGCGCGGTTGCGCTCAGATTTCCTGAACGTTACCCGATAACCGCCCGTGTAACGTGAAAATTACGCGCGGCCGAGCCGGTGACAGCTATGCGTGGCCGCCCAGCATGGCGATGCCGAATCCGAGCGCCACGCAGGCGAGCGGCACCGCGACCGTGGCAGCGCCATAGCCCAGGGCCATGGCGAAACAGCGTTTGCGAATCAGCGACAGCACCTCGTTGATCGCCGACGAGAATGTTGAGAATCCGCCGAGGAACCCCACAACGAACGTCATTACCGTGCCCATATCAACCGACTGCGCATAGTACGACATCATGGCGATGCCGGCGCACAGGGAGGCGACGCCGTTGATGACGAGCGTGGCCAGGGGGAAGCTGTGGTTGCCGTCACGGTTCCAGCTGCGTTGGATCGACACGTCAAGCACATAACGGGCCATGGCGCCGATGCCGCCGAACAGGCAGATCATCCAGGTCATCAGCGCACCTCCCCTGTGGTCGGGTCGGCGACGAGCGGGATTTCCGCGGTGACCGGCTTGGGTTCGAAGCTGGGCAGAGGTGCGACGGGTTGCGATGACTGCGGCTGCGATTCGATTTTCGGCACCTGCCCGGTCTGCGCGACCTGCTGGGCGACCTGGGCCGCCTGCTGTGCCGCCTGCGCGGCCTCCAACGCGGCCTGCGCGGCCGAATGCGCCGCATCCGCCACCTTCACGTGGCGCACGCCCTGCGCGTCCGGCACGTTGTTCTGCACATTTTGCGCGGCCGGCACGTCCGATTCGCCCGAATCGGCCATGGGGACCGTCTGCGTAACACTCTGCGTAGCCGATACTGCAGTGTCGGTCATCTGGACGTCCTGCACGATGCCGTACGCGTCCGAATCGCCCGAATCGGACATTGAGGATACGGAAGCCGTGGAGGCATCGGCGATCGCGTCACGGACCCGCTTGCGTGTGCCGCGCGCCAGCAACGCCTGCATCAGCGCCACGCCAACCGCGGCCGCGATCAGACCGCCAGCGAAACTTCCCGCAAGATAGCCGAGCGCGCTGCCGAAACGCTGCTCGCGCATGCCTTCCATGGTTTCCAACATCACGCCGGACATCGTCGACAGTCCGCCAAGCAAACCAAGCCCGACGCCACGGCTGACGACCTGCCGCACCCTGCGGCGCAGCCACGACGCGGTCGCCATGTATTCGGTCAGCATCGCAAACAGGAAGCAGGCGAGCATATTCGACACGAACGTGCCCACCACGAACGGCGAACCGTTCACCGACGGCAGCAGCAGGTCCGTGGCACGACGGAACCCGACGCCGACGAAGCCGCCGACGAACACCACGAGATACATCAGACCATCGGCAAGAGGGTTGAATCGCGCCTGCATGCGTTTCATCGGCGCGAGCGGAATCTGCGGCGGATGCTTGGATGCGGCGGCACCGGACGGGCGCACATCCGCGCGCGCCACTTCGGCGACGTCGATCGACTGTGTGGCGGGATTCGGCTCATCACCCGCGTTTGGCGAGTCTGCCGCCCGTTGTTCTTGCGATTCCATCACGTTCCCCTTGTACTTGGCTTTCCGCGGACAGCGTCGTTCCACCCCAGCCATACGGCAACGAGCTGGCCGCAGGTGCCGTCTTCCTAACCTTGTACGAGTCTACACGTGCATTGCAACCAAACATCGAACATGTCCGATTCGGTGGATAACTGTGGATAACTTCGGGTGGCCCTAGACGTCTACGAATGGTTATGGAAGACAGTAAGGCCGCGTCAGACGGACACGTCGCACAGCCGCCGCATCGCATGCCGTGCGTCGCTTTCGTCCTCGCCGCTGAACAGCACGACCAGATAGTCGCCGGCACGCAGCCGCGTATCGCCATGCGGCACGATCTGCCGTTCGCCGCGACGCAGGCCAATCACCAGACAGCCGTACGGCCAGCGCACGTCACGCATCAGCTTGCCGTCCGCGGTCGCGCCCATTTCCACAGGCAGTTCCATGATGCCGTTGTCGATGCGATTGGCGATTGCCGTCGTGCCGCCTTGCGCGCGCATGTACCGTTCCAGCAGCTCGCCGTAGATCGGTTTCGTACGCAGCAGGTCGGAGACGAGCAATGCGATGAACGCGACGGCGGCGACCGGCAGCATGTGCGTCAATGTGCCGGACATTTCCACGGCCAGCAGAATCGACGTGATCGGTGTTTTCACGGACGCGGCCAGCGTGCCCGTCATCACGCATACCGAGAAAATCGCCACGGAATCGGACGGCAGGTTGCCGAACTGGCGCAACGTCTCGCCGCAGATACCGCCGGCGAGTGAGCCAACCGCGAGAATCGGCATGAAAATGCCGCCGGGAGCGCCTGAACCGAAGCTGGTGGAGGTGAACAGCACTTTCGCCACGAACAGCACGCACAGCATGCCCAAGCCGACGCGCGCATGCTCGGCCATGGCGATCAGGTTCGAGCCGCCGCCGAGCACGTCAGGCAGCCAAATGCCGATTGGCAGCGCGAGTGCGATCGCGATCAAAGGGCGGCTCCATGCGGGAAGCTTGCCGTACAGCGTTTGGAAGCCGAGCAGCGAACGGTTCATCAGCGAACCGACCAAACCGGCCACCAATCCCAGCGGAATCAGCCACCCGTATTCGCCGAGCGGCAGTTGGCCGATGGTGCCGAAGTCAAGCACCGGACGCAGGCCGAAACAGTATTTCGATACGAAATCGGCGGTCAGGGACGCGGCGGTGGCGCCCATCAGAATCGCGGGCGAAAAACTGCGATGCACCCCTTCCAAAGCGAACATCATGCCGGACAGCGGTGCGCTGAACGCGGCGGACAGGCCGGCCGCGGCACCGGCGGTGACCAGATAATGCTCCTGCACGTCCTCACGTTTCTTGCCGCGCAGCCGGTGCGATAGGAACTGCGCGCCCGATGCGCCGATTTGGATGGACGGTCCTTCGCGGCCGAGCGAGAGGCCGAAGAGCGATCCGAGCAGGCCTCCGATGAAGCGAACCGGCAGAATCGTCTGCCATCGCATTTTCAGGCCGCAGATCACCACGCCGTTGGTTTGCGGAATGCCGCTGCCGCCGGCCATCGGCGCTTTTTTGACCATCCATGCGATGGCGAGCGCGGCTGCGATTGCGGCGACCGCCCACGGTGCGACCAGCCACGGGGTTTCGCGGATGCGCGCGTAGATCCAGCGCGCGGTGTCGGTGCCGTATTCGATGCCGAGACGGTAGAGGACGACGAGGAAGCCGGAAATCAGGCCGACGAGAATGCCGGCAGCGGCCATCTTCCATTTCAGGTGGTCGAATCGCGGGACCAGTTTGCTGAACCTGTCAAACCTGTCGAACCTGTCGTTAGGCGGCATTGCAGTCATCGCACTCCCCTTTTCCGTTCCTCCGCCGCGCACCCCGTCGGTGTGTATGTGATGTGCGTCATACGCGCACGCCCTCGCACGCACCATACGCAAAGTGCCGGCAGGCACAGGCCCACCGGCACTTGTCATTGACGTTCGTTACCGACGTTCATATCGACGAATCAGCCGAATCAGCTTCAGTCGATCAGCGAGTTGATCTGGATGATGTGGTCGCGCTGCGGGCCGGTGCCGATCACGGAAATGCGGCAGCCGGACAGTTCCTCAAGACGCTTGACGTAATCCTGGCAGGTCTTCGGCAGATCGTTGAAGTCATGGACCTGGGAAATGTCCTCGTCCCAACCCGGCATGGACTCGTAAATCGGCTTCGCGGCGGCGAACTCGGCCTGGTCGGTCGGCATATCGTCGCGACGCTCGCCGTTGACGTCGTACGCCACGCACAGCGGGATTTCCTTGAGGCCGGTGAGCACGTCGAGCTTGGTGAGCACGATGTCGGTCAGGCCGTTGACCTGGGCCGCGTAACGGTTGACGACCGCGTCGAACCAACCGCAGCGACGCGGGCGACCGGTGGTCACGCCGTACTCGTGGCCTTGGGCGCGCAGCCATTCGCCGTCCTCGCCGAACAGTTCGGTCGGGAACGGGCCTTCGCCCACGCGGGTCACATACGCCTTGGAGACGCCGATCACGCGGGTGATCTTGGTCGGGCCAACGCCGGTGCCGGTGCAGGCGCCGCCGGCGGTCGGGTTGGAGGAAGTCACGAACGGGTAGGTGCCGTGGTCCACGTCGAGCATGGTGGCCTGGCCGCCTTCGAACAGCACGGTCTTGCCCTCGTCGAGCGCCTTGTTGAGCACCAGGGAGGTGTTGGCCACGTACGGCTTCAGGCGTTCGCCGAGCTTGAGCAGCTCGTCGGTGGTCTCGTCCACGTCGATCGGGCGACGGTTGTACAGCTTGACGAGCATCTGGTTCTTCTGATGCAGGCTGGCCTCGACCTTGTCATGCAGGTGCTCCGCGTTGAACAGGTCGTGCACGCGGATGCCCACGCGGTTGATCTTGTCGGCGTATGCCGGGCCGATGCCACGGCCGGTGGTGCCGATCTTGTGCTTGCCGAGGAAGCGTTCGGTCACCTTGTCGAGCACGCGGTGGTACGGGGCGATGATGTGCGCGCTTTCGCTCACCAGCAGTCGGGAGCAGTCCACGCCACGGCTTTCAAGGCCGTCGATCTCCTGGAACAGCACTTCCGGATCGACGACGACGCCGTTGCCGATGACGGGGGTGGTGTTGGGGCTGATGATGCCGGACGGCAGCAGGTGCAGTGCGTACGATTCGTCGCCGACCACCACAGTATGGCCAGCGTTATTGCCGCCGTTGAAGCGGGCGACGTAGTCGACCTTCGTGCCGATCAGATCCGTTGCCTTGCCTTTGCCCTCGTCTCCCCACTGGGCACCGATCAAAACAATTCCAGGCATGTTGTTGCACCTCCGTGCGTACGCGATTCTGCCTTAAGCCTTGCGCCTAAAGCCTTACAAAGGTTACTCTTCACCCTCTACCGGGTCTGAGGGATGCTCACGGCTCCGGACCGACCGTAATCGGATTGCAACCGGTCCGAAAAACAGACCAGAAAACGCCCGAAAACAGTTCGAAAGACCGTTGGCTAGTTCAGCGCGCGCCCGGCACTGCCGAGCTGCTTGCATGCTTCGACCACACGCGCGGCCATCGCGGATTCAGCTTCACGACCCCAGGATCGCGGATCGTACAGCTTCTTGTTGCCCACCTCACCGTCGATTTTGAGCACCGAATCATAGTTGGAGAACATGTGACCGGCCACCGCACGGCTGAATGCGTACTGCGTATCGGTGTCGATGTTCATCTTCACCACGCCGTAGCTCACGGCCTGCGCGATCTCCTCCGGCGCGGAGCCGGAACCGCCGTGGAACACCAGGGCGAACGGCTTACCGGGAGCGACATCCAGCGAGTGCGCGGGGTCGGGCATTTCGCCGGCCTTGATCGCGAGCGCGACCGTGGTCTGGATTTCGTCGAGCAGTTCGGGGCGCAGTTTCACCACGCCCGGTTTGTATGCGCCGTGCACGTTGCCGAAGGTGAAGGCGGCCATGTAGCGTCCGCGCTCGCCGAGGCCGAGTCGTTGCGCGACGGTGATGCCTTGCGCGGGCGTGGAATACAGTTTGTCATTGATTTCGGCGCTGTGCCCGTCTTCTTCGCCACCGACCGCGCCGATTTCGATTTCCAGCACGGTGTGCGCGGCTTGGGATTTGTCGAGCAGTTCTTCTGCAATGTCGAGGTTTTCATCCAGCGGCACTGTGGAACCGTCCCACATGTGTGACTGGAAGGTCGGTTCCTGACCGTGCTTCACCTGTTCGACTTCATGGTCGAGCAAGAGGCGCACCCATTCGTCCAAATACTGTTTGGCGCAGTGGTCGGTGTGCAGGGCGATGGTGATGTTGGGGTATTTCGCCGCGACTTCGTGCGCGAAGGCTGCGAAGGCAAGCGAGCCGGTGACGCGGTCGTTGACGCGTTGCCCGGAGAAGTAGGCGGCGCCGCCTACGGAGACTTGGATGATGCCATCGGATTCCGCCTCGGCGAAACCCTGGAGTGCGGCGTTCAAGGTCTGCGTGCTGGTCACATTGATCGCGGGATAGGCGTAACCGCCGCGGCGTGCGGCGTCCAGCATTTGCGCATAACGTTCCGGCGTTGCAATAGTCATGCCTCCATTATCGCCCGACCCTATCCCACTTGCCATGTGACAACATTCGCCATCTTTCCTTTCCGTTTTCCCGACCGTCCGCTCCATATCCAGGTCGCCCGCCCCACTAGAGCCATATGCCGAGCGTTTTCGTCTCATATCCCGACACTTGCGGGACCGACCAATAAACATGGCGAAACCATTGCGATCGTTCCATCGGAAGTCATAGAATATCCACCGGATCGCGCGACGAAGAGCCCAACCGGGTGTTCCCGCACGGGCATGCCGCCGCACGTAGATGTTGCGACCAATACCCGCGAGGAGGCTTGATGCACCAGGTTTTCGCCATCTTCCTTCGAGACGTGAAACGCATTCTGAAGAACCCCGTGGCGCTCGTCGTCACGCTGGGTGTGGCCATCATCCCATCACTGTACGCATGGTGCAATATCCTCGCCAACTGGGACCCGTACGCGAACACGGGCAACATCCAAGTCGCTGTGGCGAACGAGGACAAGGGCACAACCTCCACGCTGGTCGGCCATCTCGACGCTGGCCAGCAGACCGTCAACCAGCTTAAGAAGAACCATCAGCTCGGCTGGCGTTTCGTTCCCAAGCAGCAAGCCATCGAAGGCGTGGAATCCGGCAAATACTATGCGGCGATCGTACTGCCGGAAGACTTCAGCTCCAGACTAATCGGCACCGTCACCGGTAAAGGCGACCGACCGTCGATCACGTACTACATCAACGAAAAGCTGAACGCGATCGCGCCGAAAATCACCGATACGGGCGCGACCACGATCGACGAGCAGATCAACACCACTTTCGTTTCCAGCGTGGCCGACGCCGTGGCAAAGGAAGTGAAGGAGGCAGCGGGAGAAACCACCGGCAGCGTGAAAAGCGCGCAAAGCGACGTCATCAACGATCTGACCGACACCATCAACCAGCTCGAAACCGTCCAACAGCAGCTGCGCGACACCCGTTCCACGCTCGACAAGGCCCTCACCACCATCGATTCGGCCAAACAGTCCAACATCGCGCTCACCTCGGAAATCACCAACTCGCTTGACACCGTCGGCAAGGCGTCCGACTTGCTGAGCGAGACGCGCACACAAACCGAACGATTCTCGAACACGCTGGTCGGAGCGCTCGACAACGGCAGCACGCAACTGTCCGGCCTGCAGGTCAACGTGAGCAATGCCACCGGCACCGTGCTCAGCGGACTGAACACCACGCAGGACGCGCTCGACCAAGTGTCCAGCACCATGCATCACGTCAACACCACCACCGGCAATGTGCTCGACGGCGTGGAGAAGGCGTTGCAGGCCAGCCAGCTGGACCCGAACAGCCAAACGTATAAGGATCTTTCCGCGCAGCTCGCCGAAGCCCGCAAACAGCTGACGTTCCAGCAGCAGCGCATCGACGCCTTCGACCAGGACACCACAGCTGCGATCAACGCGGGGAAGAACACCGCGAACGGGTTCAACGACGATGTCACCACGCTGGCGAAGAACGGCACGGCGTCGATGGCGAGCGCACGCACGACCATCACCGGCACGGTCATGCCGAATCTCAACACCGGGCTCGATACACTCAGCCTAGCCAATGGGTCGCTGTCCGGCACGCTTACCACGCTGCAAAGCACGCTGGAACAGGGCAACGGGCTGCTCGACCAGTTGTCGCGCACCGTGACCCAAACGAACACCACCATTGCTGGCACGCAGACGCAGCTCGCCAATCTCGCCAAACAGCTCAACACCACGCGCACCGATGTGGCCGCGTTGAGCAGTTCGGCGATGTTCCAGCAGCTTTCCCAAGCGCTCGGACTTGACACGAGCGAGGTCGGCTCGTTCGTGGGCGAGCCGGTGCATTTGGACGAACAGGTCCTCTACCCGGTCAAAAACTATGGTTCCGCGGTCACGCCGTTCTACACGAATCTTGCGCTGTGGGTCGGCGGATTCGTGCTCGTCGCGATCTACAAGCTTGAAGTGGACCGCGATGAGAAGATCCGCATGTACACGCCACGCCAAGGCTATATGGGCCGTTGGCTGCTGTTCGTCACGGTCGGATTCCTGCAGGCGATCATCGCCACGATCGGCGATCTCGCGCTGGGCATCCAATGCGAGCATCCGTTCCTGTTCATCCTCGCCGGCATTTTCGCCTCGTTCGTCTACGTGAACATCATTTACGCGCTCGCCGTGGCGTTCCGGCATATCGGCAAGGCCGTCGCCGTGATTCTGGTGATCATCCAGATTCCGGGCGCGGCAGGCCTCTACCCCATCGAGATGATGCCGGAATTCTTCCGCCGTCTGAAACCGTTCCTACCGTTCACCTACGGCATCAACGCGATGCGCGGGCCGATCGGTGGCATGTATGCCAACCATTATTGGATCGACATGCTCTCGCTGTTCTGGTATCTGCCTGTGGCGCTGTTCATCGGCTTGGTGGTCCGCAAGCTGGCGTTGAACCTCAACCGCCTGTTCGACAACCGTCTGGCGGACACTGATTTGATGATCACCGAACATAACGAAGGCACGGTGGAACCGTTGCGGCTCACCGAGACCGCGCAGCAGATCGCCGAGGAGTTCCCCGAACTCGCCCGCAGACGGGCGATTCATTTCTTCCGCCTGTACCCGCGCCTGGTGCGTTGGGGATTCCTCGCGCTGGCGGTACTGCCGTTCGTGTTCCTGCTGTTGCTATTCATCACGCGCATGAAGCTCGCCATGCTGCTCGGTTGGATCATTTCGATCATCGCCATCGACACGTATCTCATCGTGATGGAGTATCTGCGCGAACGGTATGCAAATTATCTGGGCGAGGAAGCGATGAGTGCGGAAGAGTTCCGCAGCGCGATCCTGCACGAGAACCTGCTGTTCCGGCCGGGCATGCATTACAAGCCGATGCATGCCGTACGTACGAGGCTGTATGAGGCTGCGCATGGTGGTTCGGCCGGACATGCGCCTGAACATGCGGCTGGAAACACGGACGGAAATGCTGGCAGGAGTCTGCGTGAGGAGGGGAACGAACAGTGAAAATGATCTGGGGCATCTTCAAGCGGGACATGTGCCACGCCACCCGCAACGTGATCGCCGTGATCGTCTCGATGGGCCTGGTGGTGGTGCCGGCGCTGTACGCCTGGTTCAACATCGCGGCCAGCTGGGACCCCTACGGCAACACCAAGGCATTGAAGGTCGCCGTGGCCAATAACGACAAGGGTTACAAGTCGGATCTCATACCGGTGCGCATCAACGTGGGCGAAACCATCATCAGCACACTGCACGCCAACGACCAGCTGGACTGGCAGTTCGTGAAAAGCGACAAGGCAATCGACGGGGTGAAATCCGGCGAATACTATGCGGCGATCGTAATTCCGAAAGGTTTCAGCGCCGACATGATGACGCTGTTCTCCCCCGACATCAAACACGCGCAGCTCAAGTACTATCTGAACGAGAAAATCAACCCGATCGCCCCGCATATCACCGATCAGGGCGCGACAACCGTGGTCAACACGATCGACAAAACCTTCGCCAAAACGATTGCGCAAGTCGGACTCGACCTGGCCTCAAGCATCCTACACTATTCGCAAAGCCCGCAAATGGCCGAATACATGCGCAACCTCAACGGCAATCTCACCACCACGGCGGATACGCTGAGCGGCGCATCGCAGCAGGTGACGTCGTATTCGCAGCTGCTCGGCTCGGCGAACGACATCGTGGATTCCACGGGCAAACTGCTCGCCTCGGCGACCAAGGCGGGCAAACAGGCCCAGAACGCGTTGAAGCAAGGCAAATCAGGTGCCACGTCGCTCACTTCGGCAGGTGCGAACGTCACCTCCTCGGTGAACACCGCGCTCGACCAGGTGTCAGGCGCGTTCGACCAAGTAGCTGCCAAGGTGAACAAGGCGTTCGACGCGATCGGCAAGGACTCAGACACCGCAGCCAGCCAGTTGGCAACGTTGAGCGAACAAATCTCCAGCGGCGAATCGCTGTACGACACGTACATCACAAGCCTCAACCACATGCGCGAATCGGTGGAACAACTACCGGACAGTGATTCCGCGAAACAGACGCTGCTGGAAGTCATCGACCGGGAGATCACGCTGCTGGAAGCCGCCAAAGGCGATTCGCAGAAGCTCGCGCAGCAGCTGAAAGACGCTTCCACGCAGGTCACGCAGGATACCGCAGCCGCGGAACGCTCCCGCAAGGAGATCCTGAACCGCATCACCTCCGCGAAGCAGTCGATCAGCAATGTGCGCGACGATTACGCCACGAACGTCAAGCCGAAAATCGACGCGCTCGCCTCCACAGTCAGCACGCTGATCTCCCAAACCGACAGCATGATCACCCAGCTGAGCGGCACCGCCGACGATCTGGACGATGTGACGGGCGATGTGGGGACGAATGTGACGTCCATCCGTTCCACACTCGGCGCGATCGCGAAGAAACTCGACTCGTCGGCAGCGACGGTGAAGGAGCTGATCACGAAGCTGGAGACGGGCGGGAACGCCGGTGACGGCAACAGCGATGGTGGCGACGGTGACAACGACGCCAGTTCGTCCGATTCGGGTGAATCGGACGAACTACGTGCACTGGCCACCGCCAATGCGTCCACACTGTCCACGCTGATTTCCGCGCCCGTCGCACTGCATCGCGTCTCGGTGTACCCGATCGCGAACTACGGTTCGGCCATGGCGCCGTTCTATACGATCCTGTCAATCTGGGTGGGTGCGATCATCCTGTGCGCCATGCTGAAAGTGACAATTTCGGACCGCGAGAAGGCGCATGTGCTGGGCTTGGGCGACACGCTGCCGCGCGTCGCCGGCCCGTCCGGCCCGGGGAACGCCTCACGTTGGGGACTGCGCCTCGACCACGAGTATTTCGGACGGTACGCGATCTTCGCACTGCTCGCGTTGCTGCAGGGCACACTGGTTTGCCTGGGTGACATGTATTTCCTTGGCGTGCAGGCGAATCATGCGCTGCAGTTCCTTGCCGTGGGGTGGCTTGCCGCGCTCGTGTTCTCGAATATCGTGTATACGCTGACCGTGTCGTTCGGCGATATCGGCAAGGCCGTGGCCGTGGTGCTGCTGGTGATGCAGGTCGCCGGTTCGGGCGGTACGTTCCCTATCGAGACGCTGCCGAAGTTCTTCCAAATGCCCTACCCGTTCCTACCGTTCCCACACGCCATCGATGCCATGCACGCCGCGATGGCCGGATCGTACGGCAATGAGTACCTGCTTGACATGGTGTATCTCGCCTTGTTCCTGATTCCTTCGCTGCTGCTGGGATTGGTGTTGCGCAAGCCGGTGATCCGGTTGAACAACTGGGTGAGCCGCAATCTGGAGTCCACCAAGGTGATGTGACGAGGCGGATTTGAACGGGCTGGTTTGAGCCGGTTTAGATTGGTTTCGGCTGGTACACGTGGACGCGTCATTGGCGACGCATCACCATCACCGCCAACGGCAACACACCAAATACCAGCCGACACCATCGCCGTCAAACTCCTGGACGACAACGGCGATTCCGACCTTTGGGTTCTCCAATACGGTAAGGCCCTCGCGGCGGCATAGTTCGTCGCTGATCGCGCGCCACCGGTCGATGCTTCTGCGGGTCAGACGCATCTTCCTTCCCGTCCTCCGGTTCGCCGCGCAGATGACGATGTGGTTGTGCAGGTGATGCCGATCCATGTGCGTGGAGACCACATACTTGTAGTCGCCGCCCGTGATCGCCTCGGCCAGCATGACGCCCAGCTCATGCACCTGTTCCGCGCTCACATGCTCGTCAGGACTGAACGAATGCTTCAGATGCAGGGCGAGCACGCCATCCTTGCGCAGCCCATTCGCGCATCGTTCCA
>ERZ1023970.273-NODE-273-length-18073-cov-9.311633_pt1 | contig 18073 bp, 13 predicted proteins | sample MGYA00380430_ERZ1023970 | MGnify/ENA primary metagenome ERZ1023970 (study PRJEB33179, sample SAMN07449052) | human gut metagenome | biome: Human-gut; feature: Human associated habitat; material: Faeces | host: Homo sapiens | place: India:Kasaragod | collected... | reverse complement strand
GGGGTATCCCGTGCGTTGAGCCTCTGGGGCGGGGCATCCAGCAGGTGGAAGCCTTCCGCGACAATGCGTGAAACAACTTCCGCCGTGACGCCTCCCCACGGAAAATCTTCCCCGACAACCAGGACGCGGCCGGTTCGCGCTACGGAGGCGATAACGGTATCCATGTCCAGCGGGCGCACCGTCCGAAGATCCACGACCTCCACTTCATAGCCGCTTTCCTTCTCAAGCAGGTCCGCCGCACGCACGGCTTCCGGCACCATGGCGCTGTACGCCACCACGGTGGCATGCTTCCCCGTGCGGGCGATCCGGGCCGTGCCGAACGGGATGACCGGGGCTTCCCGGTAATTGTCCTCCGCCTTCAGCCAGCGGTACAGGAACTTGTGCTCCAGAAAAATGACGGGGTCCGGAATTTCCACGGCCTGGCGCAGCATCCAGTAAGCATCCGCTACCGTGGCCGGAGTCATGACGTGCAGGCCCGGATAATGGGCGAACAAGGCTTCCAGGCTCTGGCTGTGGAAAGGGCCGGTGCCGGGGGTTCCCCCGCAGGGCAGGCGCACCGTGATGTTGGCGGGAATGCCCGTGCGGTAGTAATGGGTGGCCGCCATGTTGACAATCTGGTTGAAAGCGATCGTGCTGAAGTCAGCAAACTGGACTTCCATAATGGGCTTCTTGCCCATGACGGCGGCCCCGGTCACCATGCCGGCCATGGCGTCCTCACTGATGGGGGCGTCAATCACCCGGTCCGGGAACAGCTCCTTGAGGCCCTTGGTCGCTTTGAAAGCGCCGCCGAAAACGCCTATGTCCTGCCCGTACAGAAAGACGTCCCTGTCTTCCGTAAGCAGGTCTTTCTGGGCGTCGTGGATGGCATCAATGTATGTTACGCTCATGGGAATATTCCGTTTGCTGGCTTAATAAGGTCTCCATACCGTGGCGTTCCAGTCTTCCCGGAAGGGGTCCGGTTCCGGTTCCCGCTGCGCGGTGGCTACGGCCAGCTGGACTTCATCGGCATACTGTTTTTTCAAAGCCGCCGTTTCTTCCGGCGTGAGCCAGCCGGCTGCCAGCAGCTGCCGTTCCGCGACTGCCACGGGGTCTTTTTTTTCATATTCCTCTTTCAGCTCCCTGGGGATGTAGGAGGCGTCGTCATGTTCCCCGTGCCCGCACATGCGGAGGGTCTTGGCAAGCACCCACTGGGGGCCCCGGCCTTCCCTCGCGTTATTGACGGCGGTCCGGAAGGTTTCCAGCGTGGCCATGAAGTCCGTGCCGTCCGTTTCATGCACGGTGAATCCGTAGCCGCGGCCCCTGTCCGCCAGGGAGGCTTCTCCGAATTCCCTGATATTGGGGGTGGAGTAGGCAAATTGATTATTGGTTACCACGAGCACCAGAGGCAGCCGCTCCACGTTCGCCATATTGGCGGCTTCGTGAAAAGCACCCGTGGACGTGGTGCCGTCGCCGCAGAAAGCTACTCCCACGGGGCCGGGCAGTTTGCCGTCCAGGCGCTTGGCGAAAAGGCAGCCGATGACGAAGGCCACCGTGCTGCCCAGATGGCTGATGGGAGCCATATAGCCTTCTGCTGGCAGGCCCCGGTGGACGTTGCCGTCCCGCCCTTTCATATATCCCAGGGCGGAACCCAGGTAGGCGCGTGCCGCTTCAATAATCGGTTCCCCCCAGGTGACGCGTGCCGCCTGTTCCCGGATGAACGGGGCGATTACATCGTAGCCGGCAGTCAGAAAGACGCCTCCGCATGCGGCAATCGCTTCATGTCCGCGGCCCAGGTAAACGCCCCCCGTAATTTTGCCCGCTTTGTAAAGGCTGGAAATTTTGGTGTCAAAAGCCCGCGCCAGCAACATGGCCTTGAAAGCCCTGACGGCATTTTCCTTTAAGTCCGGTTGTGTAGTGTCGCAATGTGCCACCCCATTATTTTATATGCTGCATAAGGAAATGCAATGCCATTTCATGAAACTGCCTGAGACTTTGTGTCCGCAGGCGCGGGGCCGCTCCGCAGGGCGGCGGAGGTTCGCGGGGGGCGGTTCCCGGCTGGCGGGAGCGCTTTTGCATCTTCCGCTCCCGCCAGCGGATGCGCGGAAATTTCCGGATTCATTTCCCACCCGGCGGCAGGCTGCATCTCAGTTCGAATTTGGGATTTGCCACATCGTAATCTCCGGGAAACAATTCCGTCTCCATAATGATTTTATCATATTCCTGCGCAAAAAGGTCCGGAAAAACGCCGGGCGCCTCCGCAATGCCGCTTTCCTGCCTGATGGCGCAGAGAAAGGAGGCGGCGGGCAGACGCATGATTTTCTTCATCCGCTGGGCGTCTCTTCCGGCCGCTTCCACCTCCACATACAGGAACTGCTCCGTCCCTGCTTTCCGGTGGAAGGAAAGCAGGCCGGCTTCCGCGCCCAGCCGCAGCTGGCAGCGGTCAATATCGTCAAAGATGCGGGTCATGAGGATGTTAAATTCCGGAGTATGCTGTTTTCCCGCATAGGGCGCCACCCAGCAGTATTTTTCCGGCAATGCGTGGATGGCCTGTTCCCCATGAAGCAGAAGATCTTCTTCCCGGTCCATCTGTTTCCGGAATTTTTCCAGCAGGCGCAGCTTTTCCTGAATATCCCTGATTTTCCGGTGCGCCAGCATGGTGCCGTGGGAGAAAAGTTTCTTATAATGAATCCTTCGCTGGTCCCTGGTCAGGAAGCCGGTAAATTCCTTCAGGGGAATATCCAGGAAAATGCAGGCGCAGATGGCATGCACCACGGGAATCTGGGAAAGAGTGTAGTAACGGTAGCCGGTATCCGGGTCCGTATAGGCCGGGAGCAAAATGCCCAGTTGTTCATAATACCGGAGGGATTTGACATGTACGCCGGTCTGTTTGGACAGATTGCCGATGGTTAGTAAATTCTGTTTCTCCATCCTGTATTGCGGTTGGTGGGAGGGAATTGATTGTTTCCGCCGGAAGAGCCCCGGCGGAAACGGGAGCTGCGCGCAGAAGAAACCTTTCTGAAGACGAAGTTATTTCCGTCATCTATAGGGTTTTTATTGTCAATAATTTACAATAAATGACAAAGACCTTCCCCACTTAATTTTTCCATTGCCTCTTGACTCTCCCATTATGGGATACTTTACATCATATGGCAATTGAAAAATCCCCGGTCTTGCCGGAAGTGCGGTTCCGGGGTTTCTTGAGGTTCCAAACAGCATGATTCCTGATGAAAATAATTAATCTTTTATTCTGCATGCCCCTGCTGGTGGTTTGCTTCTCCTGCCAGCGGGAGGGTGAAAGCCAGGCAGGCGGATTGCCCGGCGAAATCGTGCCGGAAGTGTCTGTCATGACGGTACGCAGTACTCAGGTTCCCGTAACCGCCAATCTTCCCGGCCGTATGGAAGCGTATCTCCAGGCGGAAGTGCGCGCCCGCGTGACGGGGATTATTCAGGAACGCTGCTATCAGGAAGGGCAGACGGTCCGGCCGGGCGATCTTCTTTTTAAAATAGACCCGGCTCCGCTTCAGGCTGTCCTGGATGAATGCAAGGCTGCAGTGGCTCGTGCCAGGGCCGTTCTGTCGGATGCGGAGGACAAGGCCGCCCGGTATTCCTCCCTGGTCGCCAAGGGCGCCGTCAGCATACGTGAGCATAAGCAGGCCAGGGCGGAGGAAGAGCGGGCCAGGGCAGAATATGCCGCCGCTGCCGCCTCTCTGGAGCAGGCGCGCCTGAATCTGGAATATACCCGGGTGGAAGCGCCCATCTCCGGCCGCGTGCGCCGTGCCCTGGTGACGGAAGGGGCGTTTGCCAACCAGAATGAATTCACCCACCTGACCACCATTGAACAGATTGACCCCATTTATGTCCGCTTCAGCCAGCCGGCCTCCCAGTACAGCAGCCTGCGCCGCGCCGTCGTATCCGGATTGTGGAAGGGTGTGCCGCTGGGCGAAATCAAGGTGCGCCTGCTGCTCTCCAATGGGGAGGAATACCCCCATTCCGGCAGGATCATTTTTTCCGACATGGCGGTGGACCCGAATACGGATACTATTGAAATGCGGGCCCTGTTCCCCAACCCGGACCATGAACTGCTGCCCGGCGCCTATGTGCGCGTGGTATTTGACAGGGCGGTGCGGGATAACGTCTTCGCCATTCCCCGGGATGCCGTCATCCGCACCGCGCAGGGCGCTTCCGTCTTTGTCGTGGGCCCTGAAGGTGTGCTGGAAGCGCGCCCCGTCAGGGCGGATACGCTGAACGGCCGGGAATGGCTGGTTTCAGAAGGCCTCCGGGATGGGGACAGGGTTGCCGTCAGCCACACGATGTCCCTCTGCCCCGGCATGAAAGTCCGCAGCGCCGCCGTCCGGCCGCAACCCCATGCCCAGCAATAAACCGCGATGCCTGATTTCTTCATACGCCGCCCCATTTTTGCCTGGGTAGTCGCACTCCTGATTTCCCTGATGGGCCTTCTGGCCATCCCCAGCCTGCCCATTGCCCAGTATCCGGACATTGCTCCCCCGGTCATCACCCTGCGCACCACATATCCGGGGGCTTCCGCCCAGGATACGGAGGAAGCCGTGACCGCCGTCATTGAAAAGGAAATCAACGGAGCGCCCGGCCTGATGTACATGTCCGCCACCAGCAGTTCCGACGGAGCCGTGGAAATAGCCGCTACGTTCACGCAGGGCACGGACCCGGATATTGCCGCCGTAGAAGTGCAGAACAGGCTGAAAATCGTGGAATCCCGCCTGCCGGAATCCGTCCGGAGAGAAGGCGTGTTCGTGGAAAAATCATCCAACAATATTCAGGCGATGATCTCCCTCTCTTCTACAGGCAGCCTGAATGATACGGAGCTGGGGGAATGGGCTTCCGCCCGCATCATCCCGGAACTGAAGCGTGTGAAAGGCGTCGGGCGTGTGGAGCTTTTCGGTGCGGAGACATCCATGCGCATCTGGCCGGACCCGGAAAAACTGGAGGCTCTGGGCCTGACCCCCACGGATATTGTCAATGCCGTGGCTGCCCAGAGCGAGCGCATCATCATCGGGGACATCGGGGGGGCGGCCGTTCCCGAATCCGCCCCCATCAACGCCGGCGTGGTGGCGGAGGACGCTTTCCGTACGCCGGAGGAATTCGCCTCCATTGCGTTGAGGACGCTTTCAGACGGTTCCTCCGTCAAACTGGGGGACGTGGCGAGGGTGGAGCTGGGCGCCAACAGCTACGCGTTCTTTTCCCGCTGCAACGGCCAGACGGCCACCGGAATGGCCATTAAGATGGCCCCCGGCTCCAATGCCGTGGAAACCATGGGCCTGCTCAAGGCCAAGATGGATGAACTGTCCAGGGATTTCCCGCCCGGAGTCTCCTACCAGATTCCCTATGAAACCACCCACTTCGTGGAAATCTCCATCCGGAAAGTCATTTCAACCCTGCTGGAAGCCGTCCTGCTGGTGTTCCTGGTCATGTTCCTGTTCCTCCAGAACTTCCGGGCTACCCTGATTCCCACGCTCGTCGTCCCCGTAGCCCTGCTGGGGACCTTTGCCGTGATGTGGCTCTCCGGGTTCTCCATCAACATGCTTACCATGTTCGGCATGGTGCTCAGCATCGGCATTCTGGTGGATGACGCCATCGTGGTGGTGGAAAATGTGGAACGCATCATGATGGAGGAAGGCCTGGATGCCCGGCGCGCTACGGTGAAAGCCATGAAGCAGATCGGCGGGGCCATCGTGGGCATCACCGCCGTGCTCGTGGCGGTTTTCGTGCCCATGGCCTTTTTCAGCGGAGCTGTGGGGAACATTTACCGGCAGTTTGCCGTAACGCTCATTGTGTCCATATCCTTCTCCGCGTTTCTGGCCCTTTCCCTGACTCCGGCGCTGTGCGCCGCCATGCTGAAACCCTCCTCCGTGGAGCACCAGGAGAAAAAGGGTTTTTTCGGATGGTTCAACCGGACGATACACCGGTCCACGGACCGGTACGGCCGTGCCGTATCCGGAATGATCCGCCGCCCTGTGCGCTCCCTGTTCCTGTATGCCCTCATTATTGCAGGGGCCGGCTATTTGTACCTTACGCTGCCCACCTCCTTCCTTCCGGAAGAAGACCAGGGCAACTTCATGGCGATGGTGTCCCTCCCTGCCGGCACCCTTCAGAAGGAAACCAGCGTGCGGCTGCGGGAAGTGGAGGATTACCTGATGCGGCATGAGCCGGTGGAGCACGTTTACTCCGTGGGAGGGTTCAGCTTCATGGGCTCCGGAACCAACATGGCCATGCTGTTTGTCGGTCTGAAAAACTGGGACGAGCGTCCCGGAGAAAACAGTGCTGTCCAGGCGATTATTGACCGTGTCAATGCCCGCTTTGCCGGAGATGGCCAGATGATGGTCATGGCTCTGAACATGCCGGCTCTGCCGGAGCTGGGCAATTCGTCCGGATTCGACTTCCGCCTCCAGGACAAGGGCGGCCTGGGATATGCCCGCATGGCGGAAGCCCGGGACGAGCTCCTGGCCCGTGCCAACGCGAACCCCAACCTGGCGGGCGTTTATTTCTCCGGCCAGGCGGATACGCCGCGTCTGCACGTCTCCATTGACCGGGAAAAAGCCTTTTCCATGGGAGTTCCCATTGCGGAGATCAGCAATTCTCTGGCGGTCATGTTCGGGTCCAGCTACGTGGGGGATTTCATGCATGACAGCCAGGTGCGCCGCATCATGGTGCAGGCGGACGGAAAAAGCCGCCTGAACGGAAACGACATTGAGGACCTGCATGTCCGCAATGACCAGGGGAAGCTTCTGCCCCTTTCCTCCTTTGTCAGGCTGGACTGGACGGCGGGGCCTCCGCAGCTCACGCGCTACAATAACTATCCCTCCTTCACCATCAACGGCTCTTCCGCGCCCGGCAAGAGCAGCGGAGATGCCATGAACGCCCTGGAACAGATTACCGCCTCCCTGCCGCAGGGCGTGGGGTTTGAATGGACGGGGCAATCCTATGAAGAAAAGCTGGCCGGGTCCCAGGCCACGCTGCTTTTCGGCCTTTCCATCCTGATTGTCTTTCTGGTGCTGGCGGCCCTGTATGAAAGCTGGTCCATTCCGTTGGCCGTTATTCTGGTCGTGCCCCTGGGACTGCTTGGAGCCCTGCTGGCCGTCTTCCTGCGCGACATGCCCAATGACATTTACTTCAAAGTGGGCCTGATTACGACCATCGGCCTTTCCGCCAAGAATGCCATTCTGATTGTGGAAGTGGCCAGGGAATTTCACCGGGAGGGCATGAATGCGGCGGAAGCTGCCGTCGCCGCCGCCAAACTGCGCCTGCGGCCCATCCTGATGACCTCCCTGGCGTTCGGGGCGGGCGTCATTCCTCTGGCGTTCGCCCATGGGGCGGCGGCCGGAGCGCAGCGCGCCGTGGGCACCGGCGTGCTGGGCGGCATCATTACGGCCACGCTGCTGGCCATCTTCCTGGTGCCCCTCTTCTTCCGCCTGACGGCCGGAAAGAGGAACCCGGATCATCCGGAAGAGGCCCAGGGCCGGATTCCCGCCGCGGGAAACTTTTCGTGAACGCCGCCGGAATAGGGGGGCGGAGCACGCTTGTTTTCCCCATGGCAGGGGCCGTGAAAGGCTCCTGCCGCCTTGTTGCGGTAGGAGTTCCCGCATGCCGTGCACGAGGGTTATTGACGGGCGTATTTCGAATCCGCTATTTAGCGGGCCTTCCGATATTAATGATTCTTTTTAAAAGATATGAGACTTATTCTTCCATTGCCGTTGCGCCGCTTCCTGCTGGGGCGTCTTCTGTTTTCCGTAACGATGGCGACTGCCGCTTCCGGCGCGGAATTTGTGGTGGACGCCGCCCAGGCAGCCAACCCGGGGCAGCATGTGTATAACAACGCTTCAGGAACTGGCTGATTCCGGAGCGCTGTCTTCCGGGGATACCGTCATTCTGCATAATGACGATTCCTCGCTGACCGCCGGCTTGCCGGTAGCCGTCAATTTCCGTTCCAATGATCCGGGTATTTTCCGTACCATTGATTTGGCAGGATTGGGAGAAAGGGAGGTCCTTTATGATTTTTCCGGGGCAGGGTTAAATGACATAACATTGGAAATGAATTCCATCATCCTGAGTGGTTCCGTAAACCAGCTAACTCGGAGTATGACCTTTTCTTCGTTAATGATAGAAGGTAAGGTACAATTTGACCGTAACTGCGTAGAAAACAGAAGAGATAATGTCGATAGAATTGCCATTGCTCTGTTATATAGTTCTCATCGTGGAGAGATTTTGAAGTTAGGAGACGGCGTTATTTTTTCCAACAACTGTGTGCTAGGCGTTGATAACAGGTCGGCCCGTGGCGGGGTATTGTTAAACAGTTCAATTTCGCCGATCACCATAGGAGATCATGCTGTCTTCTCTGGCAATTATGCTTTCAGTAATTTGAATGGAGCTTTTGGCGGCGTATTCTACTCCGCGCGCCATCGCTCTGTTGGCATGGGATTTCATGGAGAAATAGCTGTAGGAGCCAATGCTACATTCATCAACAATTATGCTTTCAGCAATTCCACTACAGCTTCGGGGGGCGTGATTTGCTCTAGTGGGGATATCTCTTTCAGCGATGGGGCAACATTCATCAACAACTATGCCAAGACCTCAGGAGGAGCCATTGAATTAGCAGGGAAACTCGACCTTCTCGCCCTGACGAAAGACGTGCTTTTCAGCGGCAACATGACCGGGGGAGTCTTCACCCGCCATGACGACGGCACCTTCTCTGTGGAAAACGGCGTCGCCAATGCTATTCACCTTACTACGGGTGCAACAATCCCCGAAAGTGCTATAGAGACACAGGGCAGTCTCGCCTTAGCCGCGGAGGAGGGGCGCGAAATCCGCTTCAACGACCCGATTACCAGCCGGAGCGAAAACTCCGACTGCCCCATGACCCTCACGCTCAACCGCTGCACGGATGAGGAAGGGAACATTCACGACACGGACGGAACCATCATCTTCAGCAGCGAACTCTACCAGGGGGAAGAAGCCCACCTCGTTGCCAGCCGGTACAACAACTTCGTGGCCGACACCACCCTCTATGGAGGAACCCTCCTGCTGGAACACGGCGCCGTCTTCGGCAGGAATCTTGAAGACATGCGGAATCTGGGTAATGACTCTTCTTCCCTGACGGTGGAAAAAGGTACGCTGGAAATCATCGGAGGAAGCACGGCCAACGCCGCCGCCTTCTCCCTCTCCGGCAGGGACGCCGTGCTGCGCCCGGGTGACAGCGCCTTCATCAACGCCAACACCGCCGACTTCTCCCGCGGCTTCACCTTCGACATGCGCCACCAGCTCCAGTCCGGGCCGGGCTCCGGGCCGGGCCTGACGCTCTCCGCGGCTCAATCCTTCACGGCCGGAGGCCTCATCGGCGTGGCGGACACGGGCTCCAACGCCCCGTACTTCTATGCGGACCGCTCCTGGAAACAGGACCGCGTCTTCCACGTGCTGACGGACGCGGAACACACCCTTCAGGGAAACTTTGACGGAGTCGTCTCCCAGGCCACGGGGACGGACCGGGTGGACTCCCCCTACTCCTACACGGGAACCTGGAGCCACCGGTGGACGGACGCCGACGGAGACGGCTACGCCGAACAGCTCCAGCTGGTCTGGAAGGCGGACGGAACCCCCATCAGCAGCATTGACCCGGAACTGGTTGGGGAACTGGCCTTCAACTCCCTCTGGAGCTCAGCCTCCAACGCGGCGGCCCTGGGCGGCAATGTCCTTTCCCGCCTGAACGTCTTCCGCCTGGCCGACAAGCATGCCCGCGACCTGTGGGGCATGGGCCTGGGAGACTTCGCCAGGCAGCGCAGCCGGGGAGGCGCGGACGGCTACGACTACAGCGGAGGCGGCTACTCCGTGGGGGCGGACAGCGGGTTCGGCCATGACAACGGCATCTGGGGGATCGCCTTCGGCCAGCTCTACGGGCATGCCAAAAGCCGGGGCTTCCAGGGCCGGAACACGCAGGACACCCGGATGGGCTCCCTGTACTGGGGCCGTCTGCTGGAAGAAAGCAGGCGCGCCCGCTGGACCTTCAAGGGAAGCCTCACGTGGGCGGAGACGCACAACAAAATGACCAGCCGCCTAAGCGGAGCTCCGGCTTCTACGGGCAAATGGAACAATGAGACGTGTCTGGCGCAGGCGGAAGTGTCCCGGACGGCGGACTATGCCGGGGGATGGAGGCTGACGCCCTTCCTGAGGGTGGAATTCACGCATGGCCGGCAGGACGCCTTCCGGGAACAGGGAGGGTATGGGCGTGATTTCGGAGGGGCGGCGCTGAAGCGCCTGTCCATTCCCGTGGGGCTGGAAATAGGCAGGACGGACGAATGGAAGGGAAGGCCGTGGGCGCAGGCCCTGCGCGTATCCTACGTGGGAGACGTCTTGCAGGACGTGCCGGAAGGAACGGTGTACAGCCCGTACAGCGACATGAGCTGGAGGGGGAGGGCGGTGAGCCCGGAACGGCACGGTTTCCGCGCGGAGTACAACACGTCCCTGCAGTGCAATGAGCGCTGGAGCGTGTACGGAGGCTACAGCCTGGAAGCGAGGGGGAACTCCCTGTACCACCGCGTCAACGCCGGCGTGGCCCGGAGTTTTTAGAAGGCTCTTCGAGGAACTCAACTATAAACATCATCCTATTATTTCAGCATGAATATACGCAAGAAAGTGATATTTGCCGTCATGGCGCTGGCTATTCCTTCATCATGGGCGGATATTCCGGAATCCTCCGTACCCGTCGCGGCCGTCTCTGCCGTTAAAGGCGCCTGGCCCAGGGCCGGCTTCATTGAATGGGACGCCAGCGGGTCAGGAAAACTTTATGAGGCCGAGTTCAAAATCAACGGTTTTGAATTTGACGTCAAAGTGACTCCTGAAGGAAAGATTGTCCGGGTGAAGGAAGAAATAGCGGTATCTTCCCTTCCTGAGCCGGTTCGCGCGGCCGCCCTGAAACCGTACCCCGGCGGCAGAATCAGGGAGGCGGACAAAGTGACGCAGGGAGAACTCATCCGTTACAAGGTGGAGGTAATGGACAATCTGGACGATTACGATATTCTGCTGACTCCGGACGGCACGATCCTTTACATTGACCAATAAATGGCTCCGCCCATAAGGGAACTCCGTGTCCTGCCGGGTGAATGCCGGTGTGGCCCGGAGTTTCCGAGAACAATTCTTCAGTAATAACCTGAAGTCATCAAGGAAGTAAGGAGAGGGGCGTTTTCCGCGCGGGCCGCGGGAGACGCCCCTTTCTGATTGATGGGCGATCGTCGGGACGATGACGATATTTTGCCGGCCCCGGATGGCGCTCTCTTCTTGACGTGGAATATGAAACGGCTCTGGCCATACAGCCGGAAACCGGCACCGCCCTGTCAGGTAAAAAGCCCTGACAGGGCGGCGCTTTTTTGAAAAAATCCCATCGCCTCACGGGGGCGCTGGCATTTGTTTTTTCCATTTTCCCTGTGCGCGGTGCGGCATGCGCCCAAGTGGAGTTTGTGGGCTGGCGGCCGGGCCAGGCAGTCCGGACAGTTCCGGACGGAACGCCTCGGGGTTTCCCTCCGCAGCAGGGCACGGGATTATTCCCTGCCGCGGGCGTTCAGGAAAATGAACACGTAATACAGCAGCATGGCCAGGGAGGAAAGCGCGCCTACCACATAAGTCATGGCGGCCCAGAACAGGGCGCTCTTGGCCCTTCCATGGTCGAAATAGTTCATCAGATGGGAGCGGTCCAGCCATTTCAGGGCCCTGGCGGAGGCGTCAAATTCCACGGGAAGCGTGATGAACGCGAAGGCAGTGGTCACGGCAAACAGGCCAATGCCCAGCCCCAGCACCCACGGAGAGCCGCCCATGGCCAGCAGCACAATGCCGATCATCAGCACAATGCCCACCAGATTGGAGGAGAGCTGGACGATGGGAACCAGCGCGGACCGCAAGCCCAGCCAGTGGTAAGCCTGGGCATGCTGTACGGCATGCCCTACTTCATGGGCGGCGACGGCAGCGGCGGCAATGCTGTTGGAATTGTAAACGGACTCGCTCAGGTTGACGGTTTTATCTGCCGGATTGTAATGGTCCGTCAGATGGCCGGGCGTGGAAATCACTTTCACGTCCGTAATATGGTTGTCCTTCAGCATCTGCTCCGCCACCTGCCTCCCTGTTACGGGAATGGAAATCTGGGAATATTCGCTGAAGCGGCTCTTCATGCGCGCGCTGACCAGCCAGCTCAGAAGCATGGAGCCCAGCAGAATCAACCAGTAAATGGTATAGGAATGCGTTGGGGCGGTTTCCGCCGTTTGTACCGTATAGGAAAGGAGATCGATATTGAATAACTCAATCATTGCAAATTTGACCTTATATCATCAGGCTTTGTTGAATCCAGAGGGCGCCGTGTCAGCCTCCGGGGGGAGTTCCCCGGCTTCTGTCATACGGAAATGTGCGGAAAAACGGCGAATTCAATCATCCGTTTTTTGAGAGAGGAGCTTGCCGTCCGGAGAATAATAAAGCTCCACTTTGCGCACGGCGGGGGATTCGGACCGGCAGTCCACCCGGTACTTTAGGACTCCTGTCCGTGATTTTCTTGTTGATGCGGAGAAGATATTTACAAAGTAGATTGATCGAAAAAATCCCATTTCCAGAACAGAGGATAGAATAGAAAATGAAATTATGACGGGAATGGTTATTGTTCCTTTTTAACCAAATCCGGGTACTTGGTGGAAGGACCATATTTATTGTCATCTATTTCGGAATCCTTACAAAGGATAACTAAATTGACAATTCCAAGAATGATGCACATCAATAAAGAGCACACACCAACAGCAGATGATGGCGAGGTGAATATGGCAAGAAATAACATTATTGTACTAATTACCGCCAGCCATACGGCTAAACTGCCGGAATACCCAGCATCATGGTAACGCTTTATTGTAATAGGCAAGGTGTAGAATATCTCGAACAACAATAGTAATATTACGGAGACAATAAATTCTGTCAGGTCAAATGCAGTTTCTATGAAACTATTACATATAATTCTACCTATCATGATAAATGTGAAATAGCGTACCCAGTATTGTTTTCTCGTCATACGCCCTCCATACAAAGATGGTTTGAAGAGGGTGCTTTTTTCTTTTTTGGTAGGCTCAACAAGAGTTACTGTCGGAGAATGCAAAGGATCCATATTTTTTCAAAATAGTTAAATAATTTTATTAAATAATGGGAAATACCCTCCTTATCAAGGCTAAAATGCAGTGAAGTTTTATAGCGGGGAGATATTTTTTATGAAAAGCAACATATATGGATGTTTTGTGACAATTCAGCCATCAATGAAATGAATCCGGGCATGGCGGGGTTTCTTGTCGCCAAAAAGCGGATGGTGGAGTTGAATGGCGGCATGCAACAGGGTATTGTTTATTTGCTTGGAGCGGGTCCCGGCGACCCCGGGTTGATAACCGTCCGCGGGCGGGAACTGCTGGGAATGGCGGAAGTGCTGGTATATGATGCGCTGAGTTCGGCGGAAATGCTGAACTGGGTTCCTGTTGCATGCGAAAGGATTTTTGTGGGCAAGCGGGCTTCCCGCCACGCCCTGCCGCAGGAGGAAATCAACGCCCTGCTGGTCAGGCTGGGCCGTGCCGGGAAAAAAGTGGTGCGCCTGAAAGGGGGCGACCCCTACGTCTTCGGGCGCGGGGGGGAGGAGGCTGACGCCCTGCATGAAGCGGGCATCCCTTTTGAAGTTGTTCCGGGCGTAACTTCCGCCATTGCGGGGCCTGCTTACGCAGGCATTCCGGTGACGCACCGCGGGTACTGCACGCAGTTTACCGTATTTACGGGCCATGAAGGCGAGAATAAGAAGGCGTCTTCCCTGAATTTGAAGGGAATAGCCGAAGCGCAGGGCACGAAAGTCATGCTGATGGGAATGCAGAAACTGGCGGATGTGTGCGAAGCCCTGATCGGGTACGGGCAGGAACCGTCTGTGCCTGCCGCCGCCGTCCAGTGGGCCACCACGGGCATTCAGCGTACGGTTACGGGAACTGTGAAAACACTGCCCGCCAGGGTGCAAAAGGCCGGGGTGGGCGCTCCCGCAGTAGTTGTCATCGGGGATGTGGTGAAAGAACGCGAGTCCTTGAACTGGTTTGAAAAACTGCCTCTGTTCGGCAAGCGCATCGTGGTGACGCGCACCCGTGCCCAGGCCGGGGAATTGAGCGCGCGCCTGCGCCGTCTGGGGGCGGAAGTGCTGGAGATGCCTGTCATACGCATTGCCCCACCCTCCAACAGGAGGGAATTTGCGGAAAGCGTGGTGCATGCCCACACATATGACTGGCTGGTGTTTTCCAGCCCCAACGGGGTGGAACGCTTCTTCCAGGCGTTTTTTGCCGTGTACAGGGACATCCGGAGCATTGGAGGGGCCAGGATTGCGGCTATCGGGCCAGGGACGGAGGCGAAGCTCCGGGAATACGGGCTGGCCGTGGATATCATGCCTAAAAAGTTTGTGGCGGAGGGCCTCGTTAAAGCGTTCAGGGACGCACGCGAAGAAATAGGAACCATTGAGCACAGCACATTCCTGTGGGTGCGCGGAGAAGAAGCGCGCCGCGTGATTTACGACGGGTTGAATGCGCTGGGCGCCATTGTGGACGAATGCATCGCCTACAAAACGGAAGCGGAAACGGAGGATGTGGCGGGAGCCCAGGCGGCTTTCCGCGAATGCGGAGCGGACATCGTGACGTTCACCAGTTCCTCCACAGCGGAGAATTTCTTCAAGCTGGGGCTTCCATGGCCGGAAGGATGCAGGGCCGCCAGCATCGGCCCGGTAACCACGGCAACCCTCAAGGAACTGGGGCATACCCCTTCAATTACGGCGAAAACACACGATATCAACGGTCTGGTGGAAGCCATCGTCAAGGCCGCCGGCAAATAGGGAAAACGGCGCGGACGGCGTGAAACGCCGAGCCGGGCAGATGGGAAATACAAGGCGGGGAACGCCGTTTAAAAGCCATTGACGGCTTCCCAGCCGATGACCTTCCCGTCTTCAAACAGGACATTGCAGGAGACGGGCGGGCGGCTGCCCAGAGGCATCGTGACGCCTATCCCGGTGCCTATGCCGGAATCCCTGCCCCGGAATCCTCCTCCGCCCAGGCCCAGGGACCAGCCCGTGCCGCTCCGCGTGTAAATCCACCGTTCCGTATTTTTCCCGTTCATCCTGCCCGCCATTTTCTGTTCGGGTTCCCCCCATGCCAGCAGAACCGCCATGGGAGACATTCCTTTTTCCAGCTCCCCGCGCGCCACTTTGGCCTGATGCTCCTTCGGGAGCTGTTCATAAGCCGGCATATTCTTCGCAATGCGGTCGGACGGTGTAGGGGAGCAGGCTGCCAGCAGCATGAGGCAGGAAGGAAGAAGGACGAAAGAAAAACCAGTTTTCATCATCCCGTAAATAGCACGGCAGCGGATGGCTGGCAAGGTGGCAGAGCGGCTTTTCGGAAAAATGGGGATGAGGGAATCCGTTATTTTGACATAAAAGCGCGCTTTTCCCGTAAATACATAATTGGTTATTGACAAGCATGGGGGGTAGGGGAGTAGGAATTCAGCTCCAAATGCAACGCCCCCTTCCCCGTGCGGGCAGCGTCGCTTTTATTGTTCAGCACTTTTTTCCGAGCCGCCGATATGTCCAAAACGTTAATTATAGCAGAAAAGCCGAGCGTCGCCACTGATTTGGCGAGAGTGCTCGGCAAAGAGCTTGGAAAATTCACCCGGGACAAGTCCGGGGCATTTTACCAGAATGACCGGGCCATCATCACCTCTGCCGTAGGTCATCTGCTGGAACAGAAAAAACCCATGACGGAAGAAGGAAAGTCCCTGCCGTGGAAATTCGACTATCTGCCCGTCATCCCCAGGAAGTTTGAACTGGAACCTATCAAGCAGTCGGAAGACCGTTTGAAAAAGGTTCTTCAGCTTGCCAGGAGCAAGGACGTCACGGAAATCGTCAACGCATGCGATGCCGGGCGTGAAGGGGAACTGATCTTTCACAATCTGGTGCGTTACGGAAAATGGACCAAGCCTACGCGGCGCTTATGGATGCAGTCCATGACGGATGAGGCCATCCTCAACGCATGGCATGGCATGCGCAGCGAAGCTGACATGAAGCCCCTGACGAATGCCGCCGTCTGCCGTTCCGAATCAGACTGGCTGGTGGGGCTGAACAGCACCCGCGCCCTGACGATCCTGCAATCCCGCGGCGGCTTCAACGTCACCCCCGCCGGGCGCGTGCAGACGCCCACGCTGGCTATTCTGACGCAGAGGGAATTGGAAATCCAGGCGTTTGAACCGGAGCCCTATTCGGAAGTATGGGCCGAATTCGACGTTCAGTCCGGCTCTTACTCCGGCCGCTGGATTGACCGTGACTGGAAGAAAAACGATCATCCCCACTCCCGCGCGGAGCGCATCTGGGATCCGGAACAGGCGGCCGTCATCCGCGACCGCTGCCGTGGAAAAGCCGGCACGGTGACGGAAGAAAAGAAACCGGTCACGACGGTCGCTCCGCTGTTGTATGACCTGACTTCCCTTCAGCGGGAAGCCGCCAACCGCTACGGTTTTTCCGCCAAGCGCACGCTGCAGCTGGCCCAGGAATGCTATGAAAAGCACAAGGTGCTCACTTATCCGCGTACGGACTCCCGCTACCTGCCGGAAGATTATCTGGGCAAGGTTTACGGCATCGTAGGCACGGTGGCGGAGCAGAACCCGGAATTCGCCCCCTTTGCCAGGGACATTTTGGACAACAAGCGCATCAAGCCCAACCGGCGCGTGTTTGATACAAAAAAGGTGAGCGACCACTTTGCCATCATCCCGACCGGGAAGATGGAGAAGCTTACCGGGGACGCGCAGAAACTCTTGGAAATGGTCATGGCCCGTTTCCTGGCCGTCTTCTTCCCCGCTGCCGTGTTTGAAGACACGCGGAGAACCACGCTCATTACCCACCAGGACGGCGTGACGGACGCTTTCCTGACCACGGGCCGGGTGCTTGTGGAGCCGGGCTGGCAGGCCGTTTACGGACGGAAGGCCGGCACTTCCTCCAAGGAGGAGCTGGTGCCCGTCCGCGACGGGGAGCAGGCCGCCTTGCGTGAGATTGAAATCCGCAACGCCATGACCAAGCCGCCCGCCCGGTACAACGAAGCCACGCTGCTGGCTGCCATGGAGGGGGCAGGAAAACTGGTGCATGACGAAGAACTGGCTGCCGCCATGAGCGAACGCGGCCTGGGCACTCCCGCCACCCGCGCCTCCATCATTGAAGGGCTGATTTCCCAGGAATACATCGTCCGGGACGGCCGCGAACTTCTGGCGACGCGCCGCGGGATTGAACTGATTGCCCTGCTGGAACGCATCGGCCTGAAAACGCTCACCTCCCCCAGCCTGACCGGGGAATGGGAATACAAGCTCAAGCAGATGGAACAGGCCGCCCTGCCGAGGGATTCCTTCATGGAGGGCATTAAGACCCTGACCGGGGAAATCGTGAAGAGGGTGAAGGATTTCCGGGAAGCCCAGCAGCAGGTGGAACTGCCGGAAATGGAATTGGACTGCCCTTCCTGCCATGCCCACGGCCTGAAAAACACGCTGGACGCCGTTTCCTGCCGTTCCTGCAAGTTCAGCATCCGCAAAGTTATCTCCGGCCGCGACATGACGGATGAAGAATTGAAGACCCTTATTGTGGACGGCAGGACGGGAATTCTCCACGGATTTACCTCCCGGTTCGGCAAGCCCTTTGAGGCGGGGCTGGAACTCAACGACAAATTCCGGGCCACGCTTTACTTCCCGGCGCGGGAGGAAGATGAAGCCGCAGGGGTGGAGGAAGCCGTGAAAGTGGCTTCCGTCGCCATTCCGGACATGGGAGAGCATGATGTGATGGAAACGGCCAAGGCTTGGAAAATTCCTTCCCTGACCCTTGGAAAGGAACATGCCGCCGTCTCCGTTTCCCGGACTATCTTGGGACGTGAAATCCCGCTGGACCAGGTATTGAAGATTTTGGCGGAAGGAAAATCCGATCTGATGAAGGGGTTCATGTCGCAGCGTACCAAGCGTGCGTTTGCCGCGTAGCTGGTCTTCGTTGGAATGGCGGGGAATAGAGGGTTGG
>ERZ1023970.269-NODE-269-length-18203-cov-13.999559_pt1 | contig 18203 bp, 10 predicted proteins | sample MGYA00380430_ERZ1023970 | MGnify/ENA primary metagenome ERZ1023970 (study PRJEB33179, sample SAMN07449052) | human gut metagenome | biome: Human-gut; feature: Human associated habitat; material: Faeces | host: Homo sapiens | place: India:Kasaragod | collected... | reverse complement strand
GAACTATTGCCTATCATTCAAAGGATAGATTGGGCTGAAAAATCGGTTACTCTTTAGGAAACTTCTATTCTATCCGTTGAACTACAAGGGCAATCTTCCGCAAAAGTAAGTCTTTTTATTGAATATCCATGATTTTGGTATGAAAAAAGCGGTTTCCTGTTGATTTTTACGCCTTTTTTAGCTGCCATGGAAAACCTCGAAGCGTTTGGAAGAAAACGCCAAAGCGTTTTGTTTGAAACGCAAGTTCATTTTACTTCAAACGCACTTGCGTTTCATATCGAATGCACTTGCGTTTTTTTAAAACGTACTTGCGTTCTGCTGGTGCGAAAATAAACCTCGTATTTCGGGCTCGTTTTGTTTGAAAAATTGATATTTTTGGAAGAACGAATTCTAAAAATTACGATATCTATGGGAAAAATAAGTCAGTTTGTAAAGGTGGGGGCCTTGCTTTTAACGATGGCAGGATGTTCTTCACCGAATTCCGGGGGAAAGGATGCGGAGATGGACCGCTTTATCAGTGACCTGATGGGAAGGATGACCTTGCAGGAAAAGTTAGGACAGTTGAATCTGCCGGCTGGGAATGACCTAGTGTCGGGAGCGGTGAAGAACAGCAAGATGGCAGAAGCTATCCGGGCTGGAGAGGTCGGCGGCTTTTTCAATGTGAAGGGAGTGGATAAGATTTACCAGATGCAGCGTATGGCGGTGGAGGAAACTCGTCTGGGAATTCCTTTGATAGTGGGTGCTGATGTGATTCACGGGTACGAGACCATCTTCCCGATTCCGTTGGCCCTGTCTTGTAGCTGGGATACGGCGGCAGTAACGCGTATGGCACGCATTTCTGCCACGGAAGCCAGTGCCGATGGAATCAGCTGGACATTCAGTCCGATGGTAGACATCTGTCGGGATGCCCGCTGGGGACGTATTGCAGAAGGAAGTGGAGAAGACCCATACCTCGGTGCGCTGATGGCCGGAGCGTATGTGCGCGGTTATCAGGGTGACGGCATGAAGCAGAACAATGAAATCATGGCTTGTGTGAAGCACTTTGCGCTGTATGGCGCTTCGGAATCGGGACGTGACTATAATTCGGTGGATATGAGTCGTAACCTGATGTATAATGTGTACCTGGCTCCTTACAAGGGTGCGGTGGAAGCCGGAGTGGGCTCGGTGATGAGCTCGTTCAATACCATCAACGGGGTGCCTGCTACAGCCGACAAATGGCTGCTGACGGATTTGCTCCGCAATGAGTGGGGATTCACGGGTTTTGTGGTGACCGACTACAATTCAATTGGTGAGATGAAGGCTCATGGGGTGGCCGACTTGAAGGAGGCTTCTGCACGGGCGTTGAATGCGGGAACGGACATGGATATGGTGGCACATGGTTTCTTGCATACGCTGGAAGCTTCACTGAAGGAGAAGGCCGTGACGCAGGAGCGGATTGACGAGGCCTGCCGTCGGGTACTGGAAGCCAAGTATAAGTTAGGATTGTTTGAGAATCCTTATAAGTATTGTGATACGCTTCGAGGTCGCAAGGAACTGTTTACGGAGGCGAATCGTAAAGCGGCACGTGAGATTGCGGCCGAAACGTTTGTATTGTTGAAGAACGAGGGTAAGTTGTTGCCTTTGCAGAAAAAAGGACGCATTGCATTGATTGGGCCGATGGCCGATGCGCAGAACAATATGTGCGGCACGTGGAACATGGATTGTCAGACAGACCGTCATGTGACGATGTACGAAGCTTTCCGTCGTGCGGTAGGTGATAAGGCTACGGTTTCTTATGCCAAGGGAAGCAACGTATATTATAGTGAGCATATAGAGAAAGGGGCGGTCGAACCTCGTCCGCTGACACGTGGCGATGACCGTCAGTTGCGGGCTGAGGCTTTGCGCGTGGCGGCTTCGGCCGATGTGATTGTGGCTGCATTAGGTGAGAGTGCCGAGATGAGTGGAGAGTCTTCTTCTCGTACGGATATTCAGATTCCGGATGCACAGAAAGATTTGTTGAAGGCACTGGTAGCTACCGGAAAGCCGGTGATACTGGCTTTGTTTACTGGTCGTCCGCTAGATTTGTGCTGGGAGTCTGAGCATGTACCGGCTATCCTGAATGTGTGGTTTGCCGGCAGTGAAGCGGGCGATGCCATCGCCGATGTGGTGTTTGGTGACGTGTCTCCTTCGGGCAAGCTGACCACGAGCTTCCCGCGTGCGGTGGGACAGTTGCCGCTTTATTATAATCACCTGAACACGGGTCGTCCGGATACGGATGATACCACTTTTAACCGTTATGGCAGCAATTACATCGACCAGAGCAATGAACCGCTATATCCTTTTGGCTATGGTTTGAGTTATACCACTTTCCGCTACGGTAATTTGCAGTTGAGTGCCGAGCGTATGGCCAAGGGCGGTCAGTTGAAGGTAACCGTGCCTGTAACCAATTCCGGCGAGTGTGACGGAGTAGAGATTGTGCAACTGTACCTTCACGATGTGTATGCAGAAATCTCCCGTCCGGTGAAAGAGCTGAAAGCTTTCCGTCGTGTGGCTCTTAAAAAGGGAGAGACGCAGAATGTGGAGTTTGTGCTCGATGAAGATGATTTGAAGTATTATAACTCTCGTCTGGAATATGGATATGAACCGGGAGAGTTTGAGGTGATGGTAGGTCCGGACAGCCGGAATGTGCAGCGCGCGACTTTTGTGGCTGAATAGCAGTCAGGTCATATAAAACACAAAAATGGTCCGCCTTTGTGAGAAGATTCAGAGGCGGACCATTTTTGTGTTACTCAAGTTGGACATTGCGTACATGTACGTCTGTGCAGTGTAAGAATACCGAAGCCGATTCTCGGAATTTCTCGACCGATTCTGTGGTGAGAAACTCCCGTCGCTTGTTCTTGGAACAGCGTGCGTCCATATCCGGATGACGTGACAGATAGTCCTTCAGGCTTTCGCTTACATACTCGCCTTGCGTTACCAGCCGGATGTGCGAGGGAGTGTACTGCCGTATCTTTTGCAGAAGCAAGGGATAGTGCGTACAGCCTAAAATCAGGGTGTCGATGTCCGGGTCTTTCTGCAGGATGGTATCAATGTATTTCTTGACGAAATAGTCGGCTCCGTCACCGTCGTATTCTCTGTTCTCTACCAGAGGTACCCACATGGGGCAGGCTATTCCCGTTACCTGAATGTCCGGAAAAATCTTTTTAATCTCCAGCGGATAGGATTCGGAGCGTACGGTACCGGCTGTGGCCAGCAGGCCTACGTGCCTGTTACGGGTGATTTCACCGATGCATTCCACGGTGGGGCGTATTACTCCCAATACGCGGCGGGTCGGATCCATGTGAGGAAGGTCGTTCTGCTGGATGCTGCGGAGCGCTTTGGCGGAAGCCGTATTGCAGGCCAGGATGACCAGCGGGCAGCCCAGCTCAAACAATTTCTTGACAGCCTGCAGGGTGAAGTCGTAGACCACTTCGAACGAACGTGTACCGTATGGGGCACGGGCATTATCTCCCAAGTACAGGTAATCGTACTGTGGCAGTCGTTCGATGAATTTTCCTAAGATGGTAAGACCTCCGTATCCGGAGTCGAATACTCCGATGGGACCAGTGTGAGGGGCAGATAGAGGGTACATGGGAAAACAGTTGAAAGGTTTGAAAAGAAAAATGTCATTCAGAGAAATCTTTTGCGTGTTTCTCTGAATGACATGTAGTCAGTACGACAAAGAGTTTCTTTAATTACTGAGCAGGAGTTGCTGCAGGTGCTGCTGGAGTAGCAGGAACTGCTGTCAGGCTGATGCCCAATTTAGTCTTGATGTCGTTTGTAATATCTTTTGACTGAGCTTCGTCAATGTAAGGAATATCAGTACGATTCAGGTCGAATACGTAAGTATAAGCACCAGCTTTACCTACAGCCTGTACGGCATCTTCCAATTTTTTGTAAATCGGTTCCATCATGTCAGCGTATGCTTTCTGCAACTGCTGCTGAGCATCCTGCTGGAACTGCATACCTTTTTCACTCAGTTCCTGCAATTCTTTCTGGCGGCGTTCCTGAATGTTCTGCGGCAGGTTCTTCTGTTCCTGCTGGTATTCTGCATATTTCTTGTTGAATTCGTCAGAAGCACGTTTGATTTCGTCTTCATATTGTTTCTGCATAGTCTGGATGTCTGTCTGTGCCTTTGCGTATTCCGGCATTACTGGGATGATATCCATCGATTTAAAGTGCGCAAATTTTTGTGCGAATACACTCATCGGTGCGATGAGTAAAAGTAAAAAAGCAATTTTCTTCAACATAATCTCAAGTTTCTATTTGTTATTAATTAATTCGATGTATAAAACAGGGCTTATTATCACCCGGTTGCAAATGTATAAAATTAATTTGAATATCCTAGTTTTGCAAGAACCTCATTGCTTATATCAATGCGTGGAGAAGCAAAAATCATGCTCTGTGCCGAGGCACGGTCTATTACGGCATCGTATCCGCGCTGGGTTGCAATTTCTTTCACTGCATTGTAGATGGCATCCTGAATCGGAGAAATCAGCTCCTGGCGTTTCTTCATCAGTTCACCTTCCGGTCCGAAATATTGCTTGCGGAGCTCTGCCGCTTCTTTCTCTTTGGCTACGATAGCTTCCTCTTTGCTGGTTTTCTGAGTAGCAGAAAGCGTGTTGGCGCTTTTCTGGTAATCTTCGTACAGCTTCTTCGCTTCATTGGCTTTGGCCTCAATCTGGCTTTGCCATTGCTTTGACAGTGACTCCATCTGTTGGTTGGCCTGTTGATAAGAAGGTATCTGCTTGAGGATATACTCCATATCTATCAGGGCGAATTTCTGTGCTGAGGCCATACCCACGGCGGCCACTAACAGCATAACGGATAAAATGAGTCTCTTCATAATCATTGGTTTTTAAGTGTTAGAATTCTTGTCCGATGATAAAGTGGAACTGGCTTCCGCTGTATTGCATTGAACCGTCAATCTTGTCGAAACCGTAAGCCCAGTCAATACCCATCATACCAATCATCGGCAGGAAGATACGTACACCGAATCCGGCAGAACGTTTCAACTGGAAGGGGTTAAAGTCGGTCACGTTGTTCCATGCGTTACCTGCTTCCACGAAGCCCAATGCATAGATACTGGTAGAGTTTTCCAGCATCAGCGGGTAGCGAAGTTCGGCACCCAGACGGATGTAAGCATAACCTTCACTTCCGTACGGAGTCAATGAACCGTTTTCATATCCACGAAGGGCGATGGTTTCGGATGCGTAGTTATAACTGTAACCAGTCATACCGTCACCTCCCACGTAGAAGGTTTCAAACGGTGAACGTTTGTATTTGTTGAAGTGACCGAGGATACCGAATTCTGTACGGGTCATGATAACCGGACATTTCTGAATATCCATCAAGGCTGTATAAGTCTTAGCTTTGAATTTCCACTTGTGGTATTCAATCCACTTGTACATGCTGGCAGCATCGTGGTAGTTGTCTTTACCGTAAGTAGAGTAGTCCTTCTTGCTGAACAGAGAGTACGGCGGAGTAATCTGCAAGGAAGCTGAGAATTCTGAACCGTAACGTGGGAAAATCGGGTTATCCGTAGAGTTACGTGACAAGGTCAGGTTCAGGCTCAGGTTATTACAGTTACCGGTGTTCATGTACTGTCCGTTGTTCAGTTTGATATAGAGGTAACTCCAGTCTTTCAGCATGAATCGCTGGTAAGACAATTCAGCCGACAGGGTAAAGTAGTCATCCGGCCAGCGCAGACGTTTACCCCATCCTACAGATACACCGAACATCTTGATAGATTTGTCTGGGTCGTAGTAAGATTCGTAGTTGTCATAATAGTTTCCATAACCTCCGTAGTATCCGTATCCGCTCAACATGTTGTAATAGTTGTTCATGTAAGCAGAGTTGTAATACTGACTGCTCACGTCGGTCTGGATAGAGTAGAAGGCCGAAACAGAGAATGAGTTCGGGCGCTTGCCGCCAAACCATGGATCGAAGAACGATACACTGTATGACTGATAGTAGCGTCCGTTGGTCTGCCCACTGATGGTCAGTGTCTGTCCGTCACCCTGTGGCAGGATACCGCGGTAGTTGTCGTTTTTGCGGAACAAGTTCGCAAATGAGAAGTTGGTGAACTTCAAACTCAGCTTACCGATGATACCAGTCTGTCCCCAACCAGCAGAGAATTCCACCTGGTCGTTGGCTTTTGATTCCAGTCCCCAGTTGATGTCGACTGTACCGTCCTGGAAGTTCGGCTGTACATCCGGTTTGATATTTTCAGGGTTGAAGTGTCCCATCTGTGCAATTTCACGGTAAGAACGTTCCAGTGCTTCCTTACTGAAGAGGTCGCCCGGACGTGTACGCAACTCACGACGTACGATGTTTTCATACAGACGGTCATTACCGTTGATGCGTACGTGGCTGATGCTGGCCTGCGGACCTTCGGTGATACGCATTTCCAGGTCGATAGAGTCACCGTCAATGTTTACTTCCACCGGATCGAGGCGGTAGAACACATATCCACGGTTATAGTAGTTGTTACCGATTGCATCTTCATCATTAGAGATACGGTCGTTCAGCAACTTCTGGTTATATACATCACCGCGTTTCATGCGGAGCTGTTCGTTCAACAGGTCGGAAGGATATACTGTGTTACCTACCCAGGTGATGTCACGAAGGTAATATTTCTGTCCTTCGTAGATTTTCATGTAGACATCTACCGTTTTTTCATCGTATGGCGATACACTGTCTACTACAATCTGTGCGTCACGGTAACCCAGCTCGTTATATTTATCGATGATTTTCTGTTTGTCTTCTTCGTAACGTTCATTGATGAACTTCTTGGCACGGAAAAGGTTGATCAGTTTACCTTTTTCGTTGGTCTTCTTCATGACACGCTTCAACTTCTTGTCAGTCAGGACCTCGTTTCCGTCAATGGTAATCTGGTGGACTTTGACTTTAGCTTTCTTGTCAATGTTCACATCTACATATACCTGCTCCTTGTTTTCCGGGTCTTCGCGTTCAATGATGTTTACTTCCGCATTCTTGAAACCTTTTTCGTCAAAATGCTTCTTGATCAAAATCTTGGCACGGTCAATCAAGTTCGGTGTAACCTGAGTACCTTTTGCCATACCCAGTTTAGCCTGCAAATCCTCACGTTCACTCTTCTTCACACCGTGAATCACGATGTCGGTAATACGTGGACGCTGTGTCAGCTGGATAGACAGGTAGATTTTATTATCTACAATCTTATCCGCGGTGATTTTCACGTCAGAGAACAAGCCGTGACGCCAGTATCTTTTTACGGCCGAAGTGATGTCATCTCCCGGTACGGTAATAGTTTGTCCGACAGCCAAGCCGGAAATACCTATCAGGACATAATCCTCATAGTTCTTTACTCCGCTGACCTTGATGTCGGCGATTTCATATTTTTTAGGTGTTCCGTTGTAAAGGATAACTGGCTTATCGCTTTGTTCAGTTGTATTATTGTCCTGTGCATATCCCCCCATTGGAGCAGACGAAAGACATGCAGCAATCAATAGAAGAAGTGAAAAACGGTTTTGCATTGTTCTTTGTTAAATTTGTTCACTGGTTTTGCCGAATCGGCGTTCTCTTTTTTGAAAGTCACAAATAGCCTTACACAATTCTTCGGCCTTGAAGTCCGGCCAGAAAGTGTCACAGAAATACAGTTCCGCGTAGGCGCATTGCCAAAGCAGGTAGTTGCTCAGACGGATTTCACCGCCTGTTCTGATTAACAAGTCCGGGTCGGGCATATAATGAGTAGCCAGGCATCGGTCGATGGTCTGGTCTGTAATTTCTTCGGGAGAAAGGTTTCCTTCCTTCACTTTACGGGCAATTTTTTTGACAGCTTCCGTGATTTCCCATTTAGAAGAATAGCTTAATGCTAATGTCAGACACATTCCCGTGTTCTTTGATGTACGTTCGATACATTTGTTCAGTCGTGCAAGTACGTTTTCCGGCAATTTTTCTGTTTCACCGATGATGCGGAAGCTGATGTTGTTCTTCATGAAGGTTTCTTCTTCAATGGAGTCCATGAGCAAACTCATCAAAGCGGCTACTTCGTCTACCGGACGATTCCAGTTTTCTGTAGAGAATGTATAAAGAGTCAGATATTTCACGCCTAACCGTGCGGCTTCTTCCGCAATGACATGTACGGTCTCAGCGCCAGCCTGGTGTCCGAAAGTACGGGCGTGTCCCTGCTGTTTGGCCCAGCGTCCGTTACCATCCATAATGATGGCTATGTGTGCCGGTATCCGATTTTTGTCTATTTGGTCTTTATATAGCATGGCTTGTTGTTTTTCAGGGTTCTTAGATTACCATTTAGGAGTAAATCCCAATCGGTTGATACGTCCTCTGCAGATGCTTCCATCTTCCCACACAATCCAGATAAAATTACCTCTGTATGTTTCGTTCTCCAATTTGGGAGTTACGGCACATGAGTAATTACCGTGGTGTGTGTTGTATAAATTAGGGAAGTTAATATACTCTTTATTAGGTTTTTCTGGGTCAGGAACTTCTGCAGGGAAGGCCATACATTCAGTTACAGGTCTCCAGCAAAGTCCGTTGTCGGTAGAGCAATAGAACTGGCTGAAAGGCTTGATTTCTCCGTAACCACCACCGAAAGCATACAACTTTCCGTCATAGTAAATCATGGTGACATTTTCCAAATTAGGAAGCGGCAGGTTCTGCATTCTTTTTTCCCATTTGTTGTCACTTGATATACGATTGAATACCAATGCTGCCGTATCATTAGCAGTAGTACTATTGCAGAGTGCTATTGTTGTGGTAATATCGCTGTTGTAAGACGCAGTAGTTGTATTGGAGAAGAAAGGTTTACCTGCCGGGAACAGTGTGAATGGATTGGCATCTTCTGTCCATACGCCATTTTTATAAGTATGACTTACGCTGTTGCTTACTCCGTTGCTTATTTTGTTGATTACGGCATAAAGTTCCTCCTTTGTATCGTTTCCACCTATCAGCACTTCAAATGTTTCTGTGCCTACAGGTTCAATCTCATCGGTGGTTACGCTTAGTTTATAAAGCTGTTTGTCATTAGTTCCTCCTGCCAGGAAATAGATGTTGCCTGCCCATGCGGTAGCAGAATAAGTATCAATGTTTGAAGGTATCTTGTCTGTAACAGGTTCCCAAGGACTAGGATTGTCATTTGAAACATCTGAGTATTCAATATGAGTACCGTTTCCATTCTTTCCGAATACATATACCTTTCCGTTGGCATATACAGCTTTCTGTTCACTTAAATTTCCGGCATTGAATAGTTGGGTATCAAATTTCTTCCATGAAATTGTGTCCGGTTCCTGCTTATGTACGTTAATGGTAATTGTATAAGGTTTTCCTTCTACACCACTATATGCATACACTTTAAATTCCACCGGGTCAGTAAAATCGATAGAGTCAGTTGATGTCCAGATGGTATCACGTTCGGAGCCTTTGGGTTTGTAGGCTAGCATTCCCGCATCATATGTGATACTGGTAATAACCTTATCTATGTAGGTTCCTACGGGGAGTGAGTCTTTATTTGTGATGGTTCTATTGATTTGGTCAATGGTGAATGGATAGTTAGAACAATCAAGTGTATCTACATAAGGACTATCTAAACCATTTTTATCTTTTCCTATACGATCGATATTCAATGTCCCCAGAGAGAATCCCGTAATACTGGTTTCAGATGTATACGTAATCTGTTCTACATCATTGTCCAAACACGATGTCATTATAGATGTTGCAGCAAAGAGTACTGCAATCAATGGCAAAAACTTTATTTTCATCTGCAAATGAGTTCTTTTAATTACAAGTTGCAAAAGTAGAAAGTTTTTCCTCGATTCCTCGCTTTTGGGGGAAGTTTTATATAAAATTATATTGTTATCTCCTCTTTATCAAGCTCTGTTGCATATTGTCCTGTTTTGTTAAAGGGCACAAGACTGTGCAAAAAGTCGCTTTTTCAGCATATAATAAGAACTTTTGAGGGGTAAAAATTGTTTATATCCCCTTTGTATATCGATATTGTCCTGTATAAAACGGTTTTATGCAATTTGTTTCCTGAAAGAACGGATAATTTTGTAATCCAATAAAAACGAATAAATAACTATGTACAGACAATTAATTTCTAATTCATGGAAAGCATGCCTTCTTTTCGTATGTGTATTCTTTTCCGGTATAACAGTGAAAGCAGATGATAGTTTATACTCTCCTAATAAGAAAATAGGAGTGAGCTGGGATAATCCGGCGAAAGGGTTGCGTGTGATTTATAAAAAAGGAGATACTTTGGTTCCGGTAGTTCAGTTAAAGAATATAGGAGTTCAACTTCAGTCTACATCCGGAGACGAATTTAATTATGTGTCTTCTTCCGCCGTGACTCCCATACGTGAGGATTATACCATGATAACGGGTAAACGCCGTCATTGCACGAATGAGGGAAACCAGCAGGTATTTCATTTCAAGAACGGCCAGAACGTATCGCTGGATTTGGAACTTCGGGTGTATGATGACGGTGTCGCTTTTCGTTATGTGTTTCCTCAGCCGACAAAAGAGATAGGTGTGACCGATGAAAATACAGCTTTTGTCTTTCAGGAAGGAATTACCCGATGGACACAGAAACTGAATCAGGCCTATGAAGACTTCTATCTGAAAAATAAAGGACGTGTGCAGGGATATACTGCAGCACAATGGGGATTTCCGGCATTGTTTGAAGTGGCAGATTCTGTATTTACCCTTATCTCAGAAGCGAATGTAGCGAAAGGTAATTGTGGTTCATGGCTGAACAATGCCTCCAGTGCATCGAGCTACAAAGTGGAGATGGCAGAACCGACCAACGTTTCCGGCAGATGGTGTTCACCTTGGCGCGTGGCCATTATCGGTTCTTTGGCTGATGTGGTAGAGTCTACCTTGGTGACAGATGTCAGTGAACCATGTCGTATGAGCGATGTTTCCTGGATTAAGCCGGGAGTCGTTTCATGGATTTACTGGGCTTACAATCACGGTTCAAGAGATTATCAGCTGATAAAGAAGTATATTGATTTTGCAGCAGATTTTCACCTTCCTTATATGCTGATTGATGCGGAATGGGGTGAAATGGGTAATGGAGGCAATGTAGAAGATGCCTTGGCTTATGCAAAACAGAAGAATATTGCTCCTTTGTTATGGTATAACTCTTCCACCGCGTGGTGTGCGTTCGGTCCTTTGTATCGTTTGAACAAGCCGGAAATGCGTCAGAAAGAATTTGCCTGGCTTGAGTCTATGGGAGTAAAAGGGATAAAAGTAGATTTCTTCAGTCAGGACAGCATATCTACGATGAATTATTTTGTGGACATTCTGGAAGATGCAGCCAAATATCACCTGATGGTAAACTTTCATGGAGCTCCTATTCCGCGAGGCTGGCAGCGCACCTATCCTCACATGATGTCAGTGGAAGGAGTATATGGAGCAGAATGGTATAATAATAAGGAGACACTGACTGATAGCGCGGCATGGCATAACTGTACACTGCCTTTTACGCGTAATGTAGTGGGTCCGATGGACTATACTCCTTGCACTTTTACGGATTCCCAGCATCCGCATATTACTTCGAACGGGCATGAACTAGCTCTGTTGGTTGCATTTGAATCTGCCTTGCAGCATTTGGCCGACCGTCCCGAAGGATACCATGCCCAACCAGCTGAAGTACGTTCGTTTATCTCTTCACTTCCCACCGTTTGGGACGATACGAAATTGCTGAGCGGTTATCCTTCCAGCTATGTGGTGCTTGCCCGGAAGAGTGGTGATTGCTGGTATATTGCAGGCCTGAACGGAACAAACGAGAAGAAATCGCTTGTTGTGGATTTGAGCTTTATTCAGGAACCTGTCAAAGAAATCACTTTGTATGCCGATGGAGAAGAACGTAATCAGTTTGATATACAGATGCTTTCTGGTTTGAAGAAATCTGTACATGAGGTGGACTGTCTGCCGCGTGGAGGATTTGTGATGAAGGTTAGTCTTGATTGAGTTATAGTTAGGCTATTTGTATTTACGTGGAGAATGCCTGATGCTTTTAGAATGAGCGTCAGGCATTTTTTGTGTGTTTTTCAGGGGTGATTGCAGTGACGGTATAAAAGATAGAGAATTATTGGTCATTTTGAGGAATGCTTTTGTATAAAAACTGAAATTAAACGGTCAATTCTCTGTTTCACACTGTGGGATATAAAAACCACAGTGTGGTATATATATTTCACAGTGTGAAATACAAATCTCGCACTGTGAAACAAAGAATATGCAAAGTCAAAATAGAGAATTTGTAGAGTAGTTTGGAAGATAGAGTAGGAACATTTAGTAGTAGCTAAAACACGTTTGTCGATAAATTGCAAGAAATGTCGATTTTGTCAATCTTTTATCGTTTTTAGGTTTGAATAATGTCGATTTTGTATTATTGAAAGATACTTTAATCCTATATTCGGGTTGTATGAATAATTAACTTTGCATTGTATAATTTAAATCTAAATAAAGATGAAACACAATTCTATTAGGCAAATGTGGCAAGCCTTGAGAGTATTTATGTTACTCTTTGCTTGTTGTGTGAGTTCCATTGCATGGGGACAAGGAACAAACAGTGTGAAAGGTCACATTACAGACGGAAATGGAGAACCCTTGATCGGGGTAAGTATTCTGGTAAAGAATACAAACAATGGTACTGTAAGTGATTTAGATGGTAATTTTACTTTGTCAGTTAATCCAGGAGACATTTTGCGTGTGACGTATGTGGGGTATGCTTCACAGGAAATTCCTGCAGTTTCGGGCAAAATAATGCGAATCGTTCTTAAGGAAGATACCGAATTGTTGGATGAGGTTGTGGTAGTGGGTTATGGAACCCAGAAGAAAGTGAATTTGACCGGTGCCGTTTCTGCAGTTACCAGTGAGGATCTGATGAACAAGCCGGTGATGAGTACTGCTCAGGCTATTGCAGGTTTGGCACCAGGTCTGAGTGTTGTACAGAATTCTGGACGTCCTGGTACGGGGGCAAATGTAAAGATTCGTGGAACAGGTACTTTCTCCAGTGCTGGTACAGATCCGTTGGTACTTATAGACGGTTTGTCTGGTAATCTGGATGATGTAGATCCCAATGATATTCAAAGTATTTCTTTCTTGAAGGATGCTGCTTCTGCTTCAATTTATGGTAACAGAGCTGCGAATGGAGTCATTCTGATAGAAACAAAGAAAGGTGCACAGGGAAAAACTGTTGTAACCTATAACAATTCATTTGGCTGGCAGCGGGCAACTGAACTTCCCGATTTTCTTCCGTCCTGGGAATATGCTACGTATTATAATATGGCCATGCAGAACATGGGTAAGCAGGATGCTTATTTGCCGGAGCAGATACAGAAATATAAAGATGGCTCTGATCCGGACAACTATCCGAATGTGAATCATCTGAAGTGGCTGTTGGAAAGCGGTTCAGGTTTCCAGCACCAGCATAATGTAAGCATCCAGGGAGGAAATGCGACGACAAGTTACAATCTGTCTATCGGCTATAGAAATCAGGAAGGACTTACAGCTAAGACGTCTAATGAACGCATGACTGCTTTGTTCTCTTTGAGAAGCCAGTTAAGCAAGTCTCTTACATTGAGTTTGAATATCAATGCTTACAATAACAAATACAATGCGCCGAACGGTGAGCCGACAAGCATTGACGGTATAATAGGTTATGCAGTCCGTGAGGCTCCTATCTATGCAGGACAGAAATCTGATGGAAGCTTTGGGTATCAGGATAATTATAGTCCGGAAGCCTGGCTGGCAAGTGAATCGTTTGTGGAGAATGTCAGCCGTAATATAAATGCTTCCGGACAATTGAGATGGGATACTCCGATTAAAGGATTGTCACTGACCGGAAAAGCTGGCGTAACATACTGGACTAAATATGATAAGACTTATCGTGCAGAGACTTATTTTGATGAAAATAAGACGGTCGGTCCTTCTACATTGAATATCTGGACATCAAATAATACCAATACCATTCTGGAAGCTTTAGTAAATTATGAAAAGACGTTCGGCAGTCATGACTTGAAGGTTCTAGCCGGTACCTCTGTAGAACAGACCTCCAATAAAGGTCTGGAGGGTTATCGCAATACCTTCCCTAATAATGCCCTGTATCAGCTTGGAGCCGGTGATGCATCAACTGCCACAAACAGCAGTTCTTTGGAAGAGTATGCCTTGGTTTCTTTCTTCGGTCGTGTGAACTATGCGTTTAAGGATAAATATTTGCTGGAGGCTAACCTGCGTTATGACGGCTCTTCCCGTTTTGCGAAAGATAACCGTTGGGGCATTTTCCCTTCAGTTTCTGCAGGATGGAGAATTTCTGAAGAAAATTTCTGGAAAAATACGCGTGCAGGTGAGGTTGTCAATAACTTGAAACTGCGTGCATCGTATGGTGTACTGGGTAACCAGAATATCGGAGTATATCCTTATCAGCAGACATACGATCTGGATCATAATTATCCGTTGGGTAATCCGGCCACTTTGGTCCCCGGTACTTATGTTTCTACTTACCGCAACCAGGATCTTACCTGGGAAAAGACAGCTATCACCAATGTGGGTTTGGACTTCGGGTTGTTCAATAATACGTTAAATGGTAGTATTGAATATTTCTATAAATACACTTCAGACATTCTTGCACCGGTTGAAAAAGCAGGTATTCTTGGGCAGAATGTGAGTGAATCGAATGTAGGTGCAGTATCCAATAAAGGTATTGAAGTAAACTTAAGTTATAACGGACGTATTGGCAGAGATTTCCAGTTTAGTATTGCGCCGAATTTTACATGGGTAAAGAATGCGGTGGAAGAACTGGCAAATGGGGCAACAGAAGAAATCAACAACAACCGTATTGTGGGACAGCCGATAGGTATTATTTATGGCTATCAGACAGAAGGATTGTTCGTTGATCAGGCAGAAATTGATGCGGCTCCTGAACAGTTAGTAGGAAAGAGTGGCTTGAAACCGGGCTATATACGTTATAAGGATATTAGTGGTCCGGACGGTGTACCTGATGGAAAGGTGGATGCTGAATATGACCGTACAGTATTGGGTAGTACTACTCCCAAGTTCTATTATGGCTTGAACCTCTCGGCTTCTTACAAAGGCTTTGATTTCTCCGCACTGTTCCAGGGATTAGGCGGCTATCAGCGTCAGATAGGTTCTTATATGGCTTATGCGTTTTATAATGGTGGCCAGATTCAAAGATGGCAGGCTGAAAACTGCTGGACAAAAGAGAATCCAGATAAATGGGCAGAATATCCTCGCATAGAAACGATGAATATGAACCATCCGAACCTGCAGACCTCCGATTACTGGGTACGCAATGCAAGCTTCTTGCGTTTGAAAAACTTGCAGCTTGGCTATACCTTGCCACAGGCATGGACCAAGAAGATTGGTATTGAGAAGTTGCGCGTATATGTAAGTGGTCAGAATCTTTTCAGCTTTAACAGTTTTTATCAGGGATGGGATCCTGAGAATGAAATTGGAACAGGTGATTCTCCTTCTTACTATCCTATTACAGCCATTTATTCGTTTGGGTTTAACTTCAAGTTCTAATTACTATAAATCTATAAAGATATGAAACCGTTATTACAAATATTACATATAGCCAAGTTGTCAGTTTATTCTTTGGCTTTGTCTGGTGTGCTTGTCAGCTGTTCGGATTTGCTGGAGAAAAATCCTCCTTCTGCTATCTCGGACAATACTTTCTGGACAGGTGAGAATGATGCTTATCTGGCATTGGTAGGTTGTTACCGCTTTCAGACAGGTTGGTCCCATGATGATTTTGCAACTCCTCAAGGATTGTTGTACCTTGATTTTGCTGGAGGCAACGGTACGGAAAAAGAGAATTTTACTACTCTGATGGCCAGTTCCAATACAGTTGCGACGAATGGCAATATTGAGTGGTATTGGAAGAATGCCTATACACAGATTGCAAAATACAATAATTTTCTGGCTAATGTCGGGAAATGTCCAATGGATGAAGATACTAGAGAAAAATGGAGTGCAGAAGTAAAAACTTTACGTGCTTATTTCTTGTTTAATCTGGCATTTTATTTTAAAGATGTTCCTATGCCACTTGCACCGTTAACTGTGGAGGAGGCTAATACGATTAAGCAGACAGCACAGGCAGATGTGTATGCCCAGGTGGAAACTGATTTGAAGGAAGCTGCCAGAATTCTTCCGGACAGTTATGATGCAGAAGAATATGGTCGTCTGACAAATGGTGCGGCTAAAGTATTGTTGTCTCGTTTGTATTTGGCTCAGGACCGATGGGGAGATGCCGCTGACATTCTGGATGAAGTAATTATTTCAGGCAGCTATCAGCTTGATCGCAGAAACGGAGATGAGAGTTATGAAAAGTTGTTCCAGATAGGAGGAGAATATAGTCCTGAGACTATTTTCTGTATCATGGGTATTGCGGATAAATTTACAAATTCCCGCTATCAATATCTGTATCCGGAATGTGCTTATGGTGGCTGGCATCAGTTTGCTCCTTATAATGAACTGGTAAAAGAGTATTTCTGTACGGATGGAAAAGATATTGATAACTCAGGTGTGTATGATGATAATGATCCTTATGCAAACCGTGAAATAAGATTGTATGCTTCTATTTTCCTTCCTCCGTTGGGCTCTTATCCTGGAACAAAATATAATGATATAACTTATAATTGTTTCCAAGGACCTAATACGGCAGATAGTTACAATCGTTTTCCGTTGTTTAATGGTTATTGCCCAAAGAAAGGTTGTGATCCTTCCATAACGAATAATTTAGGTTCAACGCCTACTTATACTCCTCTTATGCGCTATGCTGAGGTGCTATTGAGTTACTTGGAAGCGTTGAATGAATCTAATCCAGGTGCCGTTGATCAAACAGTGCTTGATTTGACAATCAATGATATACGTAATCGCGTGAAATTGCCAGGATATCAAAAAGGTGATTTGCCGACTCAGGAGGATGTGCGTAAGGCAGTTCGTAAGGAAAGACGGGTAGAGTTGGCTTTTGAGGGATTTAGGTATTTTGATGTACTTCGTTGGGGAATTGCAGAACAGGAGTTGAACCATACGTTTACAGGAGTCAAACTTTCGGATGACCCTAGTGCTCCTAATTACCGTGGAAGTGGTTCTGCAGCCTCTCCGGTAGACCAAAATATGTATTATCAGTTTGAGAAACGTACATGGGCTGCCCATAACCGATATTTCCCTATTCCGCAAAGTGAAAGAAATGTCAATAAGAACCTGGAACAGAATGAAGGATATAACTAATTAATTTTTAGTTTCAATATAGCCGGCGGTATTCTTGGGGAGTAACGCCGGTTGTTTTTTTAAATAAACGATTGAAGTAAGAATAATCATCAAAAGCCAGTTGAAAGGCAATTTCTTTGACTGCCAGTTCCTCTGTGATTAGTAGGAGCTGAGCTTTTTCTATTTTCTTTTGGTTGATATATTGTAAAGGTGTGGTTCCTAATTCTTTTTTGAAAAGGCGGATAAAATGGTCTTTGGAAAGACAAGAGATTTCTGCGAGTTTTTCCAATTCAATGGCCTCATTGAGATGTTTACGGATATATAAAACAGTTTTAGCTATCCGGTTATCTTCCATTTCAATTTTGGATTGTCCTTGTTTAAAAAAACGAGATAGCAGTTGGAATACGATTCCTCTCGATTCTACCTTATCGCAAAATGCCCGTTGTCTGTTTTTTATAAGATTCTGCATGAGTGTTGGATTGTTGTCGTATGTGGTAGGGTCGGACTTTTGCAGAGTCATGTGCGGGTTAATTTCACATAAGCGTTTGAATAGAGCCAAATCTAAATCTGTTGCTTCTATCTCGACGGGAAATTTCCAATGGTCTAACCAGTCGTTATCTGAGTAATGATCTTCGTAAATATGCAAGTAGTAATGTACGAAATTAGACTTACAAATATTGGTATGAATAGTAAACGCAGGGATGAAATACATGTGTTTGGGTGATAACGTATATATTCCATCAGGAAGTTCTATTTGAGCACTTCCTTCCGTAACGTAATATAGACGTGTAAATGGACTGTTTACATTTTTCCAGTTCCAATCTGCATTGTGAACAGCTAATCCTACGTTCAGGACTAATGGGTGCATTTGTTCTACTTGTAGATTCATAGGTATAGCTGACTCTAATACACATCTCCGAGCACACGAGACCCTAAGACAGATCGAATGG
>ERZ1023970.259-NODE-259-length-18641-cov-16.602927_pt1 | contig 18641 bp, 20 predicted proteins | sample MGYA00380430_ERZ1023970 | MGnify/ENA primary metagenome ERZ1023970 (study PRJEB33179, sample SAMN07449052) | human gut metagenome | biome: Human-gut; feature: Human associated habitat; material: Faeces | host: Homo sapiens | place: India:Kasaragod | collected... | reverse complement strand
ATTTCATAAAAATACCCCCAATACTGGGTGTCCAGTATTAGGGGTACATATCATTATGTTGGGGTGATTTGCTGCAATGTCTTTATTCCGCACAGATCATTGACGGCAAGTTTTCAATTTTTTGCATATCCAAAGTGCAACGCCGATTATTGAAATAATGGCCGCTGAACCAAAAAACTTTTTAAGCGTCATAAGCAATCCTCCTTACCGATTCACGGAAGAAGTCGCAGGCAGTTTGCGGAACTCATAAGCCACCATGAACGCGATAATAGCCACCAGAATCGAATCGGTCAGCGCAATCGCCAGCCACACGCCGCGAATACCCATGCCGCCGATCATTGGCAGAACCACACAAAGCGGGATAAAGAGAATAATCTGACGGAACAGCACAAGCCAGGTGGCCTTTTTCGCTTTACCCAAAGACTGAAACAGGGTCACGGCGATCATAAAGCTGCCTTGCAGGATATAGGTGCTGAACATGATACGGAAGTTTGTCGCACCTGATGCGGCGATACCAGGCGTTGTCAGGAACATGGACAAAATCTTTTCTGGGAACAGCTCGGCGGGGATATAGAACACCAGCGACAGCAGCGTTGCGGCGATAATGAAAACTCTGGTCAGCGTCTTTACCCGGTCATAGTCTTTCGCACCGTAGTTTGTGCCGGCGGCAGGCTGGAATCCCTGGCTGATACCCCATAGAGGTACAAAGGAGAAATTCCAGAACCGGAGCGCCGCCGCTAAAAGGAGCTGGGAGGTTTCACCGCCATAGTTCGATGCCACACGATAAATCACTGTCTGCTGCACCAGGGTCAGAATCTGCATTAACAGAGCAGAGATGCCGACAGAAAGAACCTGGGGAAGCAGCTCACCATCAATGCGGATACGCCCGATCTTCACATGGGGGCTTTTCTTCTTGAAATACCACAGGGTAATCGCAGCCTGGACAAACTGGGAGAAAATCGTTGCATAAGCAGCCGCTTCAATGCCCATGCCGTAGGGGTTGAGGATGCTGATAAAAATGGGGTCAAGGATAATGTTCAAAATAGCGCCGCTGGCAATAATGGTCATTGCCCTTTTGAGCTGGCCTTCTCCACGGATGACCATGTTGGCGCTCTGGAAGAAGTTTACGAACAGAGAACCGGCGAATACGATCCGCAGATATTTCTCAGCGTAATTCAGAATGTTATCGCTGGCTCCGGTCAGGGACAGAAGCTGGCGGGTGAAAACCATACCCACAACAGTGTAGATGACGGACAACAGAAGAACCATCGCAACCAAGTTGCCCATGATCTTCTTAATTGTGTTCTCGTCCTTCTTACCGATAGCGCGGGACAGTACCGATGCAGAACCCACGCCCAGCATTGCCGCTGAACCGGCATTGATAAGGGTTAAAGGATAGGATACCGATATGGCTCCCATCTGCACGTCACCAACCATCTGGCCGACAAAGATGGAATCCATCATGTTATAAAGCCCAACGACCACCATGCCAAGAACCGCAGGGATGCTAAGTTCAATCATCAGCGGCCAGGGATTTTTTGTTAAGAGCTTTGTTCTTGTGTCAAGTGCCTGTTTCATCACTCTATTCCTCCTGGTCTATTTTAATTACAAGGTATCCAGTAAAACGCGCCAGTGACGCGCCTCACTGGATTAACCATATCTAACTAACCACTTAAAGTATATAAAAACCGGGCTTCTTTGTACGCTCCCAACCGCAGGATTTACAATCCAATCTGAAACGAATTTAGGAGCGGAAAGGACATAAGGCCCTTCCCGCTCCCGTTGTTACTGTATCATTTTTTCCAGTAATTTCAGGGCTTCTTCCAGTTTTGGATTTACAGCGTCCGTTTGCAGGGCATCCCGGACGCAGCTTCGTATATGGGCTTGCAAAATCTGCTGATTGGCGCTTTTTAATAACGCCTGCGTAGCAAGAAGCTGATTGGAAATATCCACGCAATAGCGATTTTCCTCAACCATTTGCAGGATACCGTCTAACTGTCCTCTGGCGATTTTTAGCTTGTGAACAATATCGCCTTTCTTGGCCTTCATAAACGGCCCGTTACTGGATACTAACGAGCTGATAGCCAGCGTCCTCGATAGCAGCTTTCAGCACAGCATCCGGCACATCCTGGTCAAGCTGCACCTGGGCCGACTTACTCTCCAGGGAAACATCCACATCCTTGATGCCCTGGATGTCCCGCAGCGCCTTATCAACGTGTTTTACACACATTCCGCAAACCATTCCTTCGATGTTCAATGCTTTTTCCATGTGAATTGCTCCTTTTCGTTCTTGTTTAATCGTTGTTTGTTCATGCATAGGGACTGAATCCCGTTCTGTATTGGCCTGATGCTTCGCTTTGAACCACCGCAGACGCAGGGCATTGGACACCACGAATACCGAACTGAAACTCATAGCAAAAGCGCCGATCATGGGGTTCAGCTTCCATGCAAAGGGAAGATAGAATACGCCTGCCGCCACCGGAATACCGATGATGTTGTAGATAAACGCCCAGAACAGATTTTGCTTGATGTTGCGGATAACCGCCTTACTAAGCTGGATTGCCGTGGACACATCCAGCAGATCGCTTTTCATCAAAACAATGTCCGCTGACTCAATCGCCACATCCGTTCCGGCCCCGATAGCGATACCAACATCCGCTCTGGCAAGGGCCGGAGCATCGTTGATACCGTCACCGACCATCGCCACCTTCTTACCGACGCTCTGCAAACGGCGGATTTCCTTCTCCTTATCCTGGGGGAATACCTCTGCCACGACACGATCCACGCCGACCTGACGCCGAATCGCTTCTGCGGTCTTTGTATTGTCGCCGGTCAGCATGACCACCTTAATGCCCATGCCGGTCAATTCCGCTATGGCCTGCTTGCTGGTGGGCTTAACTACATCCGCCACGGCAATGACACCAATAAGCTGACCGCCACGGGCAAAGAACAGAGGTGTTTTCCCGTCAACGGCCATTTCCTCGCCCAACTGAAGGAGTGCGCCGCCATTGATGCCATTTGCCGCCATCAGTCGGCGGTTTCCGGCAAGGCACATTTCGTTTCCGATCTGACCCACAAGGCCCTGACCGGGAATCTGCTTGAAATCATCCACCGGGAGGAAGGAAAGTTGTGCTTTTTCGGCCTCTGCCACAATCGCGTCCGCCAGCGGATGCTCGGACAGCTTTTCCAGCGAAGCAGCGATTTGCAGCATCTCCTTTTGTGGAACACCCTCTTTGCAGAGCATATTTGTCACCACGGGCGTACCCTGGGTAATCGTGCCGGTTTTATCCAGCACAACCGTATCAATGTTATGGGCCGTTTCCAGGGCCTCCGCCGATTTAATCAGGATACCGTTGCTTGCGCCCTTTCCGGTTCCGACCATAATGGCCGTAGGCGTAGCAAGGCCCAGCGCACAGGGGCAGGAAATGACCAGGACGGAGATGCCGATAGACAGGGCAAATTCAAAGCCATATCCCAACAGCAGCCAGACAATGACTGCAATCAGCGCGATGCTGATAACCACCGGAACAAACACGCCGCTGACCTTATCAGCCAGTTTCGCAATAGGGGCCTTGGAGCTGGTCGCTTCATCCACCAGCCGGACGATCTGTGCCAGCGTGGTATCATCGCCCACCTTGGTGGCCTGCATCTTGAAATAGCCGGACTTACTTGTGGTCGCGCCGATCACTTTGTCCCCGATATGCTTCTCCACGGGGATGCTCTCGCCAGTCAGGGCAGATTCATCAACGGAGGAAAAGCCCTCGATGACAATACCATCCACCGGCACAGACTCACCGGCCTTGACAATCAGGATTTCGCCCAACTGCACTTCTTCCACAGGCACCTGAAGCTCTTTTCCGTCCCGCTCCACGGTAGCTGTTTTGGGAGCCAGATTCATCAGCTTTGTAATTGCATCCGAAGTCTTACCCTTTGCGCGGGCTTCCAGGGTTTTACCCAGGGTGATAAGGGTCAGGATCATGCCTGCGGATTCAAAATACAAATCCATCATAAAGCTGTGAACCGTAGCCATATCCCCATGACCAAATCCAATGCCGATTTTGTAAATGGCGTAAATGCCATAAACAATTGCGGCGCTGGAGCCTATCGCAATCAGCGAATCCATGTTAGGCGAGCCGTGGAACAGGGTCTTGAAGCCCATCCGGTAATATTTGAAGTTGATAAACACCACCGGGATCAGCAGCAGGAATTGGGTAAATGCAAAGCTGATTGCATTTTCCATCCCCAGCAAGGAGCTGGGGAGCGGCCACCCCATCATGTGACCCATAGAAATATAAAACAGCGGGATCGTAAAAAGGGCAGAAAGTAGCAGCCGCTGTTTCATCTGCTTGTATTCTGCCTGTGCCGTACTGACCTCCGGTTTTGCTGCCGGTGTGGTCGTGTGGCTTTTGTTTGGTGCGGAGGCTTTGGGAATCGCGCCATAGCCGGCCTTTTCAACGGCCTGGACGATTCCCGCCGTATCCAAAACGGATTCATCATAAGAAGTAACCATGCTGTTTTTTAACAGATTGACGGATACTTCTTTGATGCCAGGTAGCTTTGCCACGCTCTTTTCCACTCTGGTAGAGCAGGCCGAGCAAGTCATACCCGTAATGTCAAATTGCTCCTTTTGCAAAATCATCACTTCTTTCTTATAAAGATTTGTGCGAGTACCCCTCCCCCGTAGGGAACTAAATACCGTTATGAAAAGGGGCGTTTGGCATCTTGGGGGAAAGATGCTAAAGCCCCGAACATAAAGTTTACGCACAAGGTCTTTGACCGTTTTTCATTATACTTATCCTGCTTCTCCTTTGTCCGCTCCAAAGTGGAGCTTTTTTTATCCAAAGAGAAATGAGGTTTTTTGCTGGAAATCAAATCGGCAGATTTTCCAATCCAAAGGGCAGAACCGCTCCCAAATCCATTGACTTTGAGGGTTTTCGTGAATATACTGGCAGCATGAACAATTAAACAATCTTTTAATCGTTCATACCATATCAAACCAACCAAATACAAAAATGAAAGGGGGCTTTCTCCATGAAAAAGACCATTAAACTGCTTGACCTGGACTGCGGCCATTGTGCTGACAAAATCCAGAACGCCGTGAAGAAGATCGACGGTGTGACCAGCGTATCCGTCAACTTCCTGGGTCAGAAGATGGTTCTGGAAGCGCCGGACGATCAGTTTGACGCTGTTCTGGCCGAAGCAAAGACGCTGATTAAGCAGATCGAGCCGGATGTGACTGTTAAGGCGTAATGAAAAGCTGGACACCGGCTGCCACAAGGTAGCCGGTGTTTTTCATCAATAGACAGAAAAAGCGTGACACGCTTTATGCTGCAACGAAAGGAGAATACACTATGACACGAAAACAAAGGCACTTGCTCACACGCATTATCGTGGCGGCAGTGCTGTTTCTTGCAGGCAGCTTGCTCCATCTCCCTGAATTGGCGGAGATGGCGGTCTTTCTCGTCTGCTATGTGGTTGTCGGCTGGGATATTGTCTGGAAGGCAATCACGAACATCCTGCATGGACAGGTGTTTGACGAAAATTTTCTGATGACGATTGCCACCATCGGCGCACTCATTTTGGGCGAACATTCCGAGGGTGTCGCCGTTATGCTGTTTTACCAGGTGGGCGAATGGTTCCAGTCCTATGCGGTGTCCAAGTCCAGAAAATCTATCGCAAGCCTGATGGACATTCGCCCGGACTATGCTAACATCGAAAGGGACGGAAAACTGGTTCAGGTTGACCCGGACGAGGTTCAGATCGGAGAAACCATTGTTGTGAAACCGGGAGAGCGCATCCCGCTGGACGGTACGATTCTCAAAGGCTTCTCCACCCTGGACACTTCGGCCCTGACCGGAGAATCCATGCCCCGCGAGGTGGAGCCGGGAATGGAGGTCATCAGCGGCTGTATCAACCAGACCGGCATCCTGAACATTCAGACCACAAAAGAATTTGGGGAATCCACCGTAGCCAAAATCCTTGACCTTGTGGAAAACGCAAGCGATAAGAAGGGCCGTATTGAGAATTTCATCACACGCTTTGCCAGGTATTATACCCCGGTAGTGGTATTTGCTGCTCTGGCGCTGGCGATCCTGCCGCCGCTGATTACCCAGCAGCCATTCAGCACTTGGATTTACCGGGCCTTGACCTTCCTGGTGATTTCCTGCCCCTGTGCGCTGGTCATTTCCATTCCGCTTAGTTTCTTCGGAGGCATCGGCGGCGCATCCAAGATCGGTGTTCTGGTAAAGGGCAGCAACTATCTGGAGGCCCTGGCAAATACCGAGGTCGTGGTCTTTGATAAGACCGGCACACTGACAAAAGGCTCCTTTGCGGTCAGCGAGATCCACCCTGTCGGCATGGAGGAAGCGCAGCTTTTGGAGCTGGCCGCATACGCTGAGGACTACTCCAACCACCCGATTTCTCTTTCGATCAAGAACGCCTATGGAGAGAAAATCGACAACAGCCGGGTTTCCGATGTTCAGGAAATTGCCGGTCACGGTGTACAGGCCGTGATTGATGGGAAAACGATTCTGGCAGGAAACACCAAGCTGATGGAGAAGGAGCATATTAAGTACACGCCGTCCTCCGCTGTCGGCACCGTGGTCTATCTGGCCTGTGACGGGAAATACGCTGGATGTATCGTCATTGAGGACGAGATCAAGGCCGATGCTCCAGCCGCAATCAAGCTGCTGAAATCTGCCGGTATCCGCAAAACGGTCATGCTGACCGGCGACGCAGACGCCGTTGGAAAGAAAGTCGCAGGGCAGCTTCATCTGGATCAGGTTTATACCGAACTACTCCCGGCTGATAAGGTTGACCGTGTGGAAAGCCTGCTGAAGCAGAAAAGCGAAAAAGGTATGCTGGCCTTTGTTGGGGACGGTATCAATGACGCTCCCGTACTGGCGCGGGCCGATGTCGGTATTGCTATGGGCGGATTGGGTTCCGATGCGGCCATTGAAGCTGCTGACGTGGTTCTTATGACGGATGAACCGTCCAAAATTGCCGCTGTTATGAAGATCGCCCGTAAGACGATCCGTATCGCAAATCAGAACATTGTGTTTGCTTTGGGCGTGAAATTCCTGGTTCTGATTTTAGGTGCGCTGGGCTATGCGAATATGTGGGCGGCGGTGTTCGCGGATGTAGGCGTTTCCATTATTGCGATTCTCAATGCCATCCGCGCCATGCGGGTCAAGCTGCCGGATATGCCTGCGGGCAGCACAAATCAGGGTTAAGCGCAATAGAAATGCGCCGCAACTTTCACACGCTGCGGCGCATTTCCTTATTGTTCAGTCGGGCATGATATTTCAAACAACGCATCTATGGCATGATGCAAGAGCTTTGCCTGCGGCGTGTCCGACAGCGAATAATAAACTTCTTTTCCGTCCCTGCGGCTTGAAATGATCCCGCTCTTTTTTAATATCCGCAGATGATGTGACACAGCAGGGGCGCTCATATCCACAGCCGACGCGAGATTGCATACACATTCTTCACAATGGCACAGCAGCCACAGAATCCGCAGCCGGGTCGGATCGCCAAGCTGCTGAAATAAAAATGATATATCTTTAAACCCTTCTGCAGAGGGCATCTTATTTAATACTTTTTCAATATTCTGTCCGTGGTTGTGGGGTAGATTGTAATGCGGCATAAAAATCAGCTCCTTCCTATGACTATGATACTGACATAATTCTTGTCTGTCAAACAGCTTCATTATAGATTGGAGAAAAATACATGAACGAAACAGCGCAAACAACTTTTTCTGTTCCAAGCCCCGGCGAATTGGAACAATTAACCGAGCTTCACAAAGCGATGGGCGATTACACACGGATGCGGATACTTTGGTATCTGATGCAGAAAGATTCTTGCGTCAGCGAATTGGCACAAAAGATGGAGGTCACAGAATCGGCCATATCCCACCAGCTTCGTGCGCTTCGGATTGTCCGGTTAGTGCAATCACGCAAGGCTGGGAAAAGCGTGATCTATTCCTTGCAGGATGAACATATCCGGTGGATTCTGGAAGAAACCTACGCCCATATTTCAGAAAGATAAAAAACACAGCCCCTGTACGTTCGCAGGGGCTGTGCCGGGTATTCCATTACAGAGTTTCGTAGGAAACCAACTGGCTCATTGGGATGCGCTTTTTATCAAAGCGGTTGATGTCAGCGGGCTTCTCATTGGAGTAGCCGACGACCAGGATGTTGACCGGTTCCAGGTTGGCCGGGAGGTCAAATTCCTGACGCAGAACATCGGGATTGAAGTAGCATACCCATACCGTTCCAAGGCCCAGCTCCGTGGCCTGGAGCATCATGTGGTCGGTCAGGATAGAGGCGTCAATGTCACCGGTCTGCTTCTGGTCAAAAGGCCGCACCCACGCCTTATCGTGATCGGCGCAGACGATAATGGCCAGGGGCGCACCGTAGATGTCGGCCGCCTTGCCGATCTTTGCAAGACCTTCCTCGCTCTGAACAGCAATCAGGTGAACCGGCTGGAGGTTGGCAGCGGTGGGGGCCACATGAGCAGCTTCCAGAATCTTTTTCAGCTTCTCCGGTTCCACCTTTGTTTCCTTATAGCTGCGTACAGACATACGCTGCTTTGCAATCGTAATAAAATCCATAGTACAAGATCCTTTCTGTATTTTTATTATGAACCTATCAAATCAACCATTGACTTAATTTTAGCACCAGAAAACCAAACCGCAAGAATGCACTTTTTTGGAAGATACTTCCCAAAAAGATAGCACCATGCGGGAAAGGAGAGCCATTTTATGAAATGTGAAAAAAATCAATTCAACTGCCCAGTTGAGGCAACCCTTTCTTTGATCGGCGGCAAGTATAAGCCACTAATTCTCTGGCACCTGATTGACCATCCATTACACTATATGGAGTTGCAGCGGCTGATTCCAAACGCCACGCCGAAGATGCTTTCACAGCAGCTTCACGATCTGGAAAACAACGGCATGATTCATCGTGAAGTGATTCCAGAAAAGCCGCCCAAGACGGTATATTCCCTTACTTCATTTGGACAGAGCATCGTTCCCATTCTGGATGCAATGTGCCAGTGGGGAAACAGCTATCTGGACGGCCTGGATGTGTAGCCGCCATGCTGTCAAAGCCGCAAATAAAATGCTGGGCATAGCTGACGAAAAGCGGCTATGCCCAGCTTATATTTTCTGCTCTAAATTTGTGACTGCCGGACGTAATTGCACAACGCGGCAAAATCAACATGGGGATTCTTACTTAAAATCTGTTGCAGACTTTTCTCGGTCTTTTGATGCAGCTTCGGCTTTTTCAGATCGTCCAAGCGGAAGAAGATATTGAGCCGCCTGCCGACAGCAAATAAAAGCCTTTCATCCGGTGGCAGGGTCAGAAAGCGGTCAATCGTAGAGAGCATTTCCTGTTTCGCTGTTCGCAGATTTCCCCTGACCTCCAGAAGCAGATTGACAATGTGTTCATTCACATAGTAACTGTCCATCACATGTAGCTGCTGCAAGAATAGCTTTTGCTCTACAACGATTTCTTCCTCCGATTGCAGAGCAAAAGAGCCATTCCTGACAAACTCGCCCAGCTTGGACTCCGGCTTAATACCCGTGGCATGGACACGGATAAAATCTGGCTGGATGATATTCAGCGCCTTTGCTGTTTGAGCAGCATTTTCTTCAGACAGCTCCTTGCCACCGATCCCCAGCAATATGAACTCCGACAAGATCATGTTCGCTTCTTTTGCCATGCAGCCGCTTCGGACAACGGCGTCCGCGTCAAAGCCTTTGTTGATAAGTTTCAGTATCCGATCCGAGCCGGTTTCCATTCCGCTGTAAAGATGGTTCAGGCCCGCTTGTCGGAGCGCCTTTAGCTCTGCCGGACTTTTCCGGGTGATACTGTCGGCGCGGGCATAAGAAGTGATGTACTGCATATCAGGAAAGCTCTGATTGATCGCTTCCAAGATACGGAGCAGATAATCTGTTTTCAGCACCAGGGCATCCCCGTCCTGCAAGAAGCAGGAAGTAATCTTTTTCCCCCGGTTGAGCTGGGCCTGCCGCCTAATATCTTCTATGGTTTCATCAATGGGCCGCATGGAGAAGCGCATGGATTTATAAAGTCCGCAGAAATAGCACTTATTCCAATGGCATCCCCTTGTGACCCGGATCAGCAGGCTGTTACTTTCAGAGGGTGGGCGGATAGGCCCGATTTCTATATCTCTCATAGTGGTTATCCTTTCCGTGTATTCATGTTAAAGGTAGCATTTCACGGCTGGCTTGACAAGAACGCACTTTTAGGGTAGACACTTCCCGTAAGGATAGCGCCCAAACAAAACTGGCAAGCAGGGCATTCGTCTATACAAATGCTATTTTGCTTTGCAAAATGCTTGTTGGGCTGTGCCCAAACCCCATTTGTTCTGCATCGTGCCGATGCAGGCTGCGCGTTTGTTCTAAACACTTTTATAACAAAAAAGATAGCCTAGGGCTCTTCCACGAGGGAAGAATCCTAGGCTATCTTCATTTATCGGGACTTCGTTTTTTCTGCGCTGCTCTTTTCCTCTGCAAAGAACAGTTCTACATTTCTCTTTGCACGAAGAAGCTCCTGCATTTCTTCTTTCGCTTTTCGATAGTCTGGGTAGCGTGCTTTCTTTTCTGTCAGCAGGTTGGAATATTCCGCGTCTAACTCTTTGACCTTGGGAAGCGTTCTCAAATTGGATTCATCAAATGCTGCCTTCGCCGCCTTGTGCAGCGTGATTTGTTCCCGATGTTCTTCCAAAAACTTTTTGCTGTACCCAGACTTACGGTAGGCATCATACACAGGTCGTGTCCTAGCGTAGTTGACGATGTGCGTCCGCAGGACAGCAATCTCTGCCATGCGTTGCTCTGCGGCCTTGATGGAATCGCCCAATTCGTGATACTGTGCAGTCGCTGCATTTACTCGCTCCTGCATTTCTTCGATGCTGCCGATTTTATTCTCCTGTAAGAAAATCAGGGTCTTGGACATTTCTTTCAGATTATAGCGTTTTGCCCACCGTGCGTAGCCTTCGTCTTTGCCCTCGGAGAGTTTTGCCTGAATGTCCACTAACAGGTGAAATAGCTGCTCTTTTGGCGGCTGCTTCTGATGTGGGCGGCGTTCTGCTTCTCCGGCGATGACTGCCTTGATTTCATCTTCGCTGTATCCTGCGCCCAAAGTGCGAAAACGGATGAAGCGTTTCTGCCGTGCGCCTTTGACCGAAGTGTGTTTTCCTCGTTTGATTTCATAGCCTTGCTGTTCCAGCTTTAGTTGCTGAGCCTGCGATACAGATGGGGCATTTTGGGTACCATCCATGGCTTCTAAAAAATCCCGCTGTTGGCTTTCGTCCAGATAGGACAGCTCCACAGCGGGATTGAAGGAGATCTTCTTTTCATCTACCATGTCCAGCAGTTCCGGAATAAGGTTGGTCAGGCGGATAAAACGCCGTACCTGATTTCTACTGTCGCCAGCTTCCTGACCAACAATATCGGCAGCTTCCAACTTCCGCCCAACTTGGGCGGAAGTTAAATCTGACCTAGCACCTTGATTTTTTATCGCTTCCAGCTTCATTTTGTAGGCAAAAGCCCTCTCGCTGGGCAGGATGTGTTCACGCTGAAGGTTGGAATCCACCATCAATATCACAGCAGCATCGTCCGACATCTGCCGCACAATGACTGGCAGGGTATCCAGCCCGGCAAGTTTCGCTGCATACTGACGGCGGTGCCCGGAGATGATCTCGTAGCCGTCACCGTCCGGGCGAGGTCGGGCGATCAGCGGAGCCAGCACACCGTACTGTGCAATACTCTCCACCGTCCGGGTCATGGCTTCATCGTCCAGAACCTTAAAGGGGTGGTTGGTGAAGGGATGCAGCGCATCAATGGGAATCTGTTGTACCTGTTCCCGTTGTTCCTCCTGCCGGTTTTCCTCGGTGGAAAATAGATCATCTAGCCCTTTCAGAGCTAAGTTTCCGCTGTCGATCGGCATCCGCCAGCACCTCCTTTGCAAGAGATTTGTAGGCTTCTGCCACCTTGCCTTTGGGGTCATAGGCAAAGATACTTTTGCCTGCCGCACTGGTTTCTGCCGCACGGACTGACCGTGGGATGGTCTGGTCAAACACTTTCAGGTGCTTTCCGTATGCCTGCCGAATCAAATTGCTTATCTGTTTTCCGTAATTGGTGCGGCTGTCGGTCATAGTCAGCAGAATACCCTCGATTTTCAGTTTCGGGTTGATCTGCCGTCGGACCTTCTGCACGGTCTGCAAAAGTTGTTCCAGACCCTTTGCGGACAGGTACTGCGCCTGCACAGGAATCAAAGCAGCGTCTGCCGCAGCCAGTGCGTTGATCGTCAGCATCCCCAGCGAGGGCATACAGTCCAGCAGAATAAAATCGTACTCCCGCTTGGCACTGTCCAGCACCTGTTTCAGCATCTTTTCCCGGTTCATGCTGTTCACCAGAGCCACTTCCAGCCCTGCCAGTTCGATGTTGGCAGGGATAAGATCAACGCCCTCCGCATGGTGCATGATACCCTCGCCGGGCTGAATGGGCTGGTCGTTCATGGCTTTTGCCATCAGGGTGGAAAGAGTGGTAGGCAGTTCATCGGGCTGCTGCCAGCCCATGCTGATGGTCAAGCTGCCCTGTGGGTCGGTGTCCACCAACAGGACTTTTTTGCCCTCGGCTGCAAGGCCAACACCCAGATTCTCACAGGTAGTGCTTTTCCCCACACCACCTTTTTGGTTGGTGACTGCGATAATCGTAGCTTTCTTTGCGATAACATCACCCCGCTTTCGGTGAACCGCGCGCAAAGTCGTGGTTCGTTTTGTTCTGATAGTAGAGGTTCATGGTGGTGGGTGCATTATAGAGCATCGCCAGCAGATACTGCTTCATGTTCCGCACCGGGGCGGTGTTTTCTGCAAGAGAATCCAGCACAAAACGGATGTGGTCGGCATTCAGCTTTTTCAGCCGACTGCGTACCACCTCGGTGGGCTTATCATCTCCGGCAATCCGCAACATCTTGCGTTTGGTGGAACAGGTATCCACAAGCAAGTCTACGATCTGATAGATGGTGTCCTCATCGTCCGGGCAGAGCCGGAGCAGAAGTTCCACCTCCAAAGACTGAGAAAAATAATCCTCAAGCTGCTCCCGGATGCCCCCGGAATAGATAGGGTCAGGATCGTTCCACTCTGTCTTATTCTTATCAGTCTTATTTGCTTGCGGTTTTAGCTGCTCCAGAATTGCGCTTTCGGCAGCACCAGAATTGCTGTTTGGGCAATTCTGTACTTGCGCTTTTGGCAAGCCAGAGGAAAAGCCCTTGACGTAGATCAGGCTGGGTCTGCCCAGACCACGGCGCTTGCGCTCGATGAGGTCAATGTCCTCCAACTCCCGGAACAGCTTGACCGCCTTGTGCTCGGCGCAGCAGAGGGATTCCTGCACTTCCCGGACGGTGTAGATGATATACACCCGCCCCTGCTCGTCCAGCCAGCCGTTCTTTGCGGACAGGCTCATGCGGTCCAGCAGGATGCCGTACAGCGTCCGGGCATCGGTGGAAAGCTGCCGGAAGCGGTGGTCTTGGAACAGTGCCTTGGGGATGCGGAAATAGGAGAACAATTCGCCCGACTGACCGTAGAAGTAGTCATAGCTCATGGTATTAACGAATCATCAGCTCACGGTCTGCGGCACCTTTCATATACATAGCTTCTGCGATGTCATCCATCACCCGGAACAGTGCATCGTCCAGTTCAAGATACTTCCGCCCCAGCTTTTCATCCAACAGCCGCCGGAACTCACGTTCAATTTTGTCACGCTCGCAGGCAACTCGCTGATAGCGAGGTGTTTTCATCAGTTCCGTCCATATAGGACGCACCATTTTGTCGTAGTAGTTCAGCATAAAGTCTTTATCCATAGGCATCCTCCTTTTGAAATGTTTTGTGGGTAAAAATAAAAGCGCAGCTTCTATCCATTCAGAGTAGAAGTTGCGCTTTGCGGCTAATTTGTGTATCAAACTATCACTATTTATTGTTCTGCTTCGATGCACTGCCGTAGGACATCGCAGAATGCCATATCATTATCTACGGCAGCAATTGCAGCGTTGATCAAAGTTTCTCGGTCAGTATTGCCCCAGTTGATGTGCAGACCATATTCTAATGCCATGCAGCGAATCAATTCACGGGTGCTGCGGCCATTTCCCTCACGGAAAGGATGGATGATGTTCAGTTCCGCCATCGTCTGCGACAGATTTTGAATCTGCTTTTCTTCATTACGCTCGGCAAGCAGCTTTTGGGAGCGAATATTCTTGAACACGCGCTCCAATTCTCGGTCAATCAGGTCTGGAGGGTAGAACATCGTGTCACCCTTGCTGATCTGTTCCTTGCGGATATGTCCTGCAAAGGGGTACACATCTTCAAAAAGGAAACGGTGAATCCGAAACAGGTGAGTTTTGGTAAAACGTCCCTTGATTGGCTCCTGCAACAGAGCCATCTGTTTAACCGCCGTAAATTCTTCTTCGGCCTGTTTCAGTTCTGCTTTGTCATGGATATTCAGCTTGTTGATCAAAACATCCGTATCGGGGTAGCAGTACATGGACTGCACCGTGGTGTAGACATCATATTTTGAGAACATAATCAGCCTTTCTTGACATACTGCATCTAGTTCATATGTAACACTTCACGTTATACCAACTGTTACAAACAAATTAAAGTCATGGGCTAAGTCTATAACAGTGTTTTTAAAGGAATCAATATCATTCTCAATTTCGATAATTGTATCATCAGGGAGAAAATCTGCACCCGGAGTATTTTCTTTTTTGATTTTCTCAAATTTTGCGCTTGTTAAGTCTTGAATATCCATACAAAGATACCAAGCTTCAGAAAGTGACATTACTAAAGCATATCTGCTGGAACCTTTTTCTGTCCGAAATGCTTTTATTAGTGCAATTAATACTTTGCAAACCGAGCAGTAGCGTTCATACAAGATTCCTTGTTTATGATAATGCGTATGCTGCCGTGTGTAGAGAATTTCTTTGTAAAAAGTTTCTAGTCTGTCTATTTGTACCTTATGGTGGTTGTAAAATTTCTCCGTGAAATCCAAGAATTCCATTTCATCTGTTTTGTTTGTATCGTTAACTCCAAGCATCGGTGTACAAGGGGTACAAACAAGATTAAAAAGAAATGTTAGATTTGAAAGTAAGTAGAGTGGCAAAATCAAGAGTGTTCAGATTTTCCACTCTACTTGAACGTGGTCGCTGGTTGCGCTGATTGAAATAATCAGGCCGTCAGCGGCTTTTCTCTTGTCCTCAAAGTCAATGCTGTCCCAGTGGTCAAGGAAATAAGAAAGCTCCTGTTCCTTTTGGGGCGACATTGTTTCAACGGACAATTCTGCAATCGCCTTTGAAATAGTCTGGCGGCGAGTGTCCAGTTCTTCAATTTTTTTGTTGGCGTAGGCAAGCAGTGTCGCATTGGCTCCGGTCAGTGTATCAAGCAGTTTTTCAATTTCAGCCTCGACCTGTGCAAGCTCGATCTGATGGGCGGTCAGTTTCGGATTTACTTTTTCTTCCCTGTCATGCCGGACTTGAAAATTCTTAAATCTTTTCCGCATGGCATTGAAGATAAATTCTTCAAATTCAGTCTTTCGGATTTTCCCACATCCCGGACAGCCCTTATTTTCTGCCCGTTTTGTACAGCGGAAATATCCCGGACTGTTCGGAACATGGGTTGCTTTCAAAGCATATCCGCAACGCCCGCATTTGACTTTTCCGGCAAGCCATGTATTTTTGGGTTTGCGGCCTTGCTGAAAGGTCTTATTCATCATTAGCTTCTTCCGGCATTTCAGCCAAACATCAGACGGTATGAGTGCTTCGTGTGGGGCAATCACAAGTATCTGGTCCTTCAGGCACCTGTCCTTATCCTCCTTTACATCACGGCCCTGATAGAGATAACAGCCGTTGGTTCCGGCAAAATCGGAAGCGTCATTGACAATCGCCGCGCCCTGGCTCTTGAAAAACTCATATAGTTCCAAGTCGGCCTGTGCGTAAACAGGGTTCCGTAAAAGCTGGGAAAGGAAACTCCGAACCATTGACTTTTCGTAAATCTTGATACACTGTTCCTCAAAGTAGCGGGTAATGTCTCCGAAAGAGGTTTCCGGCTCGGCGTACATCTCAAACATCAGTCGTACATGGTCGGCGGCTACGGGGTCGGCAACCATCTTTTTTGTGCGGATACCTTCAACCACTGTCGGCTCCAACTGATAACCATATGGGGCCTGCCCGCTCATGTGAAAGCCTTTCAGGCACCGGGAATAGTAGGCGTCCGTCACGCGCTTCTGGATTGTCTCACGTTCAAGCTGTGCGAATACGATACATATATTCAGCATGGCCCGTCCCATCGGGGTCGAGGTGTCGAATTTCTCAGTGGAGGAAACAAACTCCACATCGTACTCTTGAAACAGCTCCATCATGTTCGCAAAATCCAGAATGGAGCGGCTGATCCGGTCCAGCTTATAGACGATTACCCGCCGTACCCTGCCTTTTCGGATTTCTCCCAGCAGTTTTTGAAATTCCGGCCTGTCCGTGTTTTTCCCGGAATAGCCTTTATCCTTGAATACCTTACAGCTCCCGCCTTTCAGTTCGTACTTGCAAAAGTCAATCTGGCTTTCAATGCTGATACTGTCCTTTCGGTCTACTGACTGCCTTGCGTAAATACAATCTTCTCTGATAATGTCCATATTGGGCTCCTTTCCGTATGGAATGGAGCTACCAACCTTACAACTATATTGTACCATTAGCAGCCCCGGACGACAATGTTGCGATTGATTAGCGAAACCTGTCCCCGTACTTGCTGAATATATCGTACAGGTTATTTTCGATTTCTCTTTTTCGCTTCTTCTTTTCCTCCGGGGAGAGTATCGGCGTCAGGTTTTCCAGCACAATGAGTTTGCCTTGAAAATAAACAGATTGCTTATCGCTTTGGTATGTAACAGCTTGAACCATTGAAAACCTCCCTTTTCCAGTATAGGTTAATGCCGACCAGTCTCCCTCTTGTCCGAATGGGGAAACATCAAAAAACGGCACCCCGGAAGGTGCCGCTCTTTGAGCTTTCCCCAGCTTCGGGCCAACATGGCCCGAGGTCAATAGTCCCCATGATAATATTTTTGCTCGGCCTCGTTGATGGTATGGAAGTCAAAGGCTTCGTGAAGCTGCCGTACCACACGGCGAATATCCTCATGGGAGAAGCCACAGTCATGCATTGCCATAATCACATAACCACGGCAGGCGTCGTTGCTCCACGCGTCCGGTTCCAATCCCGGAATGGACGGATAAGTTTTCTTCATAAGGTTCTCCTGTTCATAAAAGTATGGGGCCCCGCCGGAAAGGTCGCTCTATCATTAGACAGAATAGCGGCGGGGTCCCCACGGGTTAAAAGTGCTTTTCAGATAGACCGGACGGGCGGCTGGCGTTCCTCCCCATAGCATTTCAGCTCTCCCCATTCTGATGGCAAGGCGATCTCATTACCTGCGACGGCTCACGGTTCGCAACACCGCTGCACGCTCGGATTGTGACTAATCGCAAGTATCCGGGATTTTGTGTTTTATCCGGCTGACCTGCCAAGGCCCGCCTGCGGCATGGGCCTTATCGCTCCCTCTATCCTCTGACAATAGAGATCATGGCGGGCCTGTCACTGGACACAAGCACCCTTCGTATCCGGGTATCTTTTTATTCAGTTTTCAAGCTGAGTAAGGCTTGTCCGAACTTCGGACCAATGTGGCCCGAGGCTTTGACTGCCTCTCATATACCATTTCATTTTTTGGTCTAAATCGGTACGCCTTACAGAACTTTTTTCAAAATTTTTTCCAGGCTCCGCAGACCGCGCTCAATGGCGACCCGCACGACTTTCTCATGGACACCTTCTGCCCGGGCAATATCTTTTTTGGTCATGCCGAGAATGAAATGGGCGTAAATACGTTTCGCCTGTTTGTTCGGCAACCGGGAAATGGCGGCATGAAGTTCCTGCATAGTCACTTTGCGCTCATACAGCTCATGCGGAGAAAGTGCAACGAAAAGAGCCTCATGCTCAATACCGTCGTTCCGGTCAAGGGAGTAGTATGCCTTGTGCCGGTATGTACGCAGACGGTAAGCCGCTTCTTTGTGGTCGAACTCGGAAAACAGATCGGCCACTTCGTCAGTTACTTCAACAAAACAATCCTGTGTATAATGAGGGTAAATATCCCGCAGATTGATAACTTTCATAAATACCTCCGTTTCGGGTGTTCGGGTTGACGGGTAGCCGAAACGGAGGCGGTGGTGAGCGACACCGGGGTATGAACTCGGGCCAACATGACCCGAAGTAAACTCGGAAATATAAAAAAGCGCCCGGACAGCAGAAAGCTATTCGAGCGCAAAAACTCCAATATTCACTTACAGAATGACAATTTTCGCACCGGCTGCCAGACGGGGCCTGTTCGTTGACTGGGCTTTTTTTGACGGTAGTGAAATATCGTCTGAATTTGTCGGCGGTCAATGTGCTTCACGGCGGCTCCCTCCTAAAGCCGCCGTGTCAGCGTGTAGTCGTCACTCCTTTGTCGAGGGCATAAGGAACGGCGGCCTTGATGTTACTCAAAACCGCCGCAGTACCCGGAAAATCCATTTTGGGCGCACAAAGCTGCCTGC
>ERZ1023970.236-NODE-236-length-19776-cov-7.932356_pt1 | contig 19776 bp, 14 predicted proteins | sample MGYA00380430_ERZ1023970 | MGnify/ENA primary metagenome ERZ1023970 (study PRJEB33179, sample SAMN07449052) | human gut metagenome | biome: Human-gut; feature: Human associated habitat; material: Faeces | host: Homo sapiens | place: India:Kasaragod | collected... | reverse complement strand
TATTATTGGCCTACCCCTTTGAGTTGTTGACCTTTTGCTGCGCTAACCGTGCGGGGAGCGGGGATTGAAATCCCGTCGCCCGCGTGGGCGCACACTGCTCGTATGTCGCTCCCCGTGCGGGGAGCATGGATTGAAATTAAAGGGGCAGGAAAACCCTTAGGGCAAATCATCCAGCTTGTAGACGCCGTCGGACAGCTCCTCCATCTGGCCCACGAGCTTTCCGTCACGGTATACCTCAAAGACTACGCCACTCAGGTGATGATCGGGATAGCTTTTATTCACCTTGGTCAGCTGAACGCTGCCGCGAATGAGCTTGTTGGTGATCTCAATCTCGACCACAGCACCGTTCTGATCTACCTTCACGGTATAAGGCGTGTCATCCATCACATAGCCCTCCGGCGCAGCGATTTCACGAACCACATACTCGCCATAAGGGATGTCCGCGAAGGTGAAGCTGCCGCCCTCTGCGGAAACGGTGGTCAGGATAGGCTCGGTGCCGTCTGTAAGGAACAGCCCGATGGTAGCTCCGGCCAGCGCCTTGCCGTCCTCATCCTTCTTCATGCCGTGGATCTCTCCGTAGATTATCTCGTTGGTAATGCTCTTTCCGTCATTGACGGCAAGCTCTACCACGGGAATTTCCTGACCGGCATAGGCAAAGGTCACAGGGTACTTCTCATCGGAGAGAATGTAGTGGCTATCGGTGCTGATTTCCTTGACATAGTAGCTGCCGAAGGGGACATCGCTCTTGAGCACAACCTTTCCGTTTTCATCAAGGGACATGATCTCGATGAGACCGTCCACAGAAATGACGGAGCCGTCTGCTGCGGTAAGCTCCTCGGCGGCATAGAAGCCGAAGGTCACGGCGGAAAGCTCGTTATTCATACCGATACCGAACTGCTTATTCTGCTCCAGCACCTTGGAAAGAGAAATCCGCGCCTTCTGTCTGTCATTGCAGAAGCTGGCAGCGGTTTCGGTGATCTCAATCTCCTGCCCGGCATAGACAAGCTCTGCGGTATGGGCGTCCTTGTTAATGACCATGCCGTCGGGGGCTTTCATCTCGGTGATTTCGTATTTTTCCAGATACAGCGGCTTGCTCTCCGCCATGCCATCTGCGCCGGTGGTCACCGTATCCACCACCTCGCCGGCACTACAGCGCAGCGTACCATCCGGGGTGTAGATGTCCGCCGCGGCCTTGATCTCATAGGTTGCTCCTGCAAGACCCTGCACCGTATAGACCGGCTGGTAGACTCCGTCCGCCGCCGTGACGGTGGCAAACACCTCGCCGGTTTTGGAAATCTTGATAATGCCCTTCTGCGCGTAGTTGCCAAGCTTCACTGCAACGATTGTCACGCCGCTTTCCTCGGTGGAATTCTCTTCGGCCACATCAAACTTGACCGCCTCATGACTGAGCACATAGCCGTAGGGAGCCTGTACCTCGACAATAGAGTATCCCTTGCCAAACTCCAGCTTCTCCGGCGTGATGAGCATGCCGGCGTCATTGGTGTAGAAGGTGTCGATGGTGGTAACCTCCGGATAGGTAAAGGTCATTTCCACCTTGGAGCCATCCGGGCGAAAGATTTGGAAACCTGCTCCCGCATAGGGAATGGTATTGCCGGTCTCTGCGTCCACCTTGATGACCTTAATGAAGGACTCGAAGTTAGCGTTGTTGATGAGGTAGCGATAGGTCTCGCCGTTTTTGGCAATAAACACATCAAAGTCGCTCATCAGCTCACGGCCCTCCCAGCCGGAGACCTGATGCACGGTATACACGCCGTAGGGCAGGTCCTTGCTTTGGGCAAAGCCGTTTTCATCGCAGGTCAGATAGTCCCGCTCCGTATCCTTTGCCGCCTCACAGCTGCCTGCGGCTTTCAGATAGACAGCGAACACAGCACCTTCTTCGGGAGTTTCGATCTTCGTATCGCCGTTATCCGAGTGCTTGATGATGGTGATATTGCCCTTCTGCACCTGCTCGGCAACAGCCACAGCAGGTGCAGCGTTCAGCTCAACTGTGTAATTGGCCGCCTCTGCACCGACAGGATAAACGGTGCTGTCCAGAAGATAGCCCTCGGAGGGACTGCTCTCACGAATCGTCCAGTCGTCACCGCAGACATAATAGCCGGTGGTGAACTGGCCGTTCTCGTCGGTGTAGTAGGTATCCACAAGCTGATCGCCCTTATAGATGCCGTAGGCGGCACCGGCAAGAGAAGCATCACCCTGCGCCGTTCCGATTTCGCAGTCGCTCTTGGTGACGGTGACATTGAATTTCTTGAGGATGTTGGAAAAGCTCTTATTGGTTACACTGTTCCATTCCACTGCGGCGCTCTGTCTGTTGGGAACCACATAGCGAATGGCGGTGTCCATCTCCTCCAGTGTGTAGCCGGTGCCGATAAGCACATCCCGGAAAGTCGCCACACCGTTTTCATCGGTGACGGCGTATTCATCTACAGGAAGGCCGCTAAGGGAGGTTCCAAAAAGGTGGAACTTCACGCCCTGATTCAGCCCATCCTCGGAGGTCTTGGTCACGGTAAGCTCGCCGCGGCGGAGCACATTGTTGAAGGAAACCGTCGCCGTCTGCCCGGCAAGCACGGTGACACGGTGGCTTTTCTGGGGCACATACTTGTCATAGCTCTGCTCGGTGACGGTATAAATGCCGGGCATCAGATTGTCGATGTGAATTTCACCGTTTCGGTCGGTGGTAACGCTCTGATTGACGCCCTCGCCGGTGATGGTGAAGGTAATGCCATCCACCTTGCCGTCCTCGCTGGTCTTGATGATTTTAGCGCCGCCATAGCTGACCTTCAGCTTGAGAAACGCTCTTACGGGGTCGCTGACGGAGGCCGTATAGGTGATGGTATCCTGAACGCCGCCGTTGGGGCCGTACTTATAGTCCGTCCAAACAAGAACGCCGCAGCGGGAAGCGCTTCGACTTGCGGAGATCGTCACATTGCCGGTGGGAGCCGTATCGGTGGTGATAGTGAGCGTGTTGCCCGACACGCTGAAATGAAAGCCCATCTCACTGGCGGAGAAGGTAAACTGCGACAGCACGCGGTTGGTATCCGTGAGCTCGGCAATGTACTGACTGCCATCCCACGCAAGCTCAATCGTCTTTGCGCCGCCGCTGCTTCTGCTCATAAAGCTGGGGCAAACGGCATGGCTCTGCACGCTGTACTCGATGCTGTCGTAATAGTCCATGATTCGGCTATACAGTGGGTGATTGGGAGAAACCAGCGACAGGATCGCGTCATAGCCGCCGGTGCTCACATGGTCAAAGTCCGCATCGCGCTCGCCCACAACCGTTTCCCAAACGAGCAGCTGGGTAGCGAAGGCGTGGACCAGCTTATCCGCGTCGGAATCGTTCTGCGATCTCCACGAGGTGGAAAGGTTGCCCTGATAGCCATACTGCATGATACGGCCCAGCAGCAGCTTAATGTCGTCCGGCTCGATGGTGTTGTTGTACTGGCTGGGATAGTTATCCCAGAAATCCTCACCGAAGCCGTGATAGGTATCGCCGACATTTCGGGAAAGGCCGGGCTCGATGCAGTAGCACACCTTCCCATCAAAGAAATCCATGCAGTGCAGGGTAGTATAGTCGCTGGAGCCTGTTGCCCAGCCGTTCATATAGTTTTTCGCGGAGTGCCCCCATGCGTCCTCGGAGTAAATCTGAGCAGCGTCCCCGTCACGGGGGAAGGAAATCATATAGGACTCCGCCGTTTCGCTTGCGGCGAAAGCCGTTGTCGTGCCAAAGCCCGCAAGCACGGTGAATGCCATGAGGACTGCAAGCAGCCCCGACATTCCTCTTTTGAGAATCTTCTTCATTCGTTCTGTCCTCCTTCAAGGCATGAAAAAAGCACCGTGCTTCCACGATGCTCATTTCGGCGTATTGATTTGTTTATGCTTATGCCGACTCAAAGAAAATAGGCGACTCTTCCTGCGGTGTGGGAGCCTCCGTGGTGTTTGCTGCTGTTTGCCCTTGCAGGGGTTCTGCGGCGCATCCGGAAAGCAATACGGCAAGTAGGAGCGCACACAACATGAGATTCTTTTTCATGGGATGACCTCCAATGACTGTTTTTTCTCATATTGTACGAATGCACACGGTCTTTCTCAATTGTGCCGCCTGTCTATTTTTCGTTTGAGCTGGTATTGCCGGTCAATGAGGGGGAGAGGGTGAGAGGGGGAACGGCGCTGACGCAGCGTCAAAAGGGTAGACTGCCCCCTTGGCGAAGAACCTATCTTGCGTCATTCCGACTTTTCTGCCTTTCCTGATACCGGTGATAATATTCCAGCGCTTTTAGAATATACTCACCGGTTTTTTCGTAAGGAACGCTGGCAGGGATAAACCTTCGATCCTCAGCTTACTTGATGTTGATTTTCTCCCGCTGGTTCGGCTTTTCCTCGCTCATGATCGACTCAATGACCTCGTTATTCAGCTTTCCGTCCTGAGAGAACCGCTTCAGCTTAATGGCTTGGGCAAGGGACGGCGTGGCATCTGCGTAGGCGATTTGCTCCAGCAAGGCACTCTGTTCCTCTTTTTGCAGGTAAGAGAGTTCCACCGCCGGTCTGAACGCAATGCGCCCTTCATCAACCAAATCCAGAAGCTCCGGAATGAGCTCCGTGAGGCGGATATAGCGTCGCACCAGATCTTGACTTTCACCTACTTCTTTCCCTAACAACTCTCTTGATGTGGACTTCTGTGCCACTGGCACAGAAGTTAAATCTGTACGCTGTCCCTGTCGGTTCATAGCTTCCAGCCTCATCTTGTACGAAAAAGCTTTTTCACTCGGCAGTATCACAGAGCGCTGCAGGTTCGATTCCACCATTAGAATGATGGCCTCATCACGGGTCATCTCCCGCACCTCGGCCTTCACGGTGTCAAAGCCGGCAAGCTTGCAGGCCTTCCTTCTGCGATGCCCCGACACGATTTCGTACCGCCCATCTTCCTTCGGTCGGAGGGTGACAGGGGTGATAATCCCGCGCTCCTTGATGCTCTGAACAAGCTGATCCATGTCCTCATCCAGCTTCACCTTGAAGGGGTGGTCGGGAAATCGTCGATCTCCGAGAGAGGGATATCATAAATGCGCGGGAGCTTGATTTCCTTTCGCTCCGCGTCATTCATGAAAAGCTCATCGTACCCGGTCAGGCCCAGATCGATTTTTTGCACGCTCTTCAATCTCTGTCACCTCCTTCGTCAGAGCCTCATACGCTGCTGCGACCTTGCCGTTCCTGTCGTGAGAGAAGATGCTTTCTCCGGAAAGACTGCACTCCGCAGCTCTTACCGAAAAAGGAATTTCGGAACGGAACACGCGGATGTTCTCTCCCACGGTGGAACGAAGCGAGGAAATAATCGCCTTGGCGTTGTTGGTGCGGTTATCCACCATCGTCAGCAAAATGCCGTCAATCTTTAATCTCGGGTTGATCTGCCGCTTGATCTTTGAAATGGAGCGCAGAAGCAGGTTAAGACCTTTGGTTGACAGGAAGTTCGGCTGAGACGGGATAATCACACTGTCTGCCGCAACCAGCGCATTGACCGTCATCATGCCCAGAGAGGGCATACAGTCAATCAGAATGTAGTCGTAGCTTTTTCTCATGCCGTCGATGGTATTCTTCAGAACATACTCGCGGCTCATAACATTGAACAGGCCCGTTTCCATACCGGAGAGCTCAATGTTCGAGGGGAGCAAATCCACACCCTCCTGGTGCCGGATAATTGCACCCTCCGCAAGCGGCTCATCATCAATGACCGACTGCATAAGGGACCAGCTCGTCGGGGTTCTTTATGCCGAGGCTCACGGTTAAGCTGCCCTGCGGATCAGCATCCACCAACAGAACCCGTTTCCCGGAGCTTGCAAGTCCCACGCCGAGATTGACTGCGGTCGTCGTCTTGCCGACGCCGCCCTTCTGATTCGTGATGGCGATCACCTTACAGTTTTCCATGGGATTTTCCTCCTTTCTCTTTATTTGAATCATTTCTGATCCACGAAAGCCTCAAAATACCTTTTGGGGCTTTCGTCGCTGCATTTCATTTTTCCTCGAACCCAAAATGCAGAAAAGGAAGTCATCAGACGCCCGATAGCGAATCGGGTCCATGGGAATCTCACCTCTGCCGGGTACTCCGCCAGCCCCATAGGGAAGTATCATTGTCCCTGAATCGTTTCATCGCCTTATCCGTAGCAAGCGGATATTTCAGAATGGTTCGGAATCGCTACCAACCTTGCTTTCCGTGATAACCCTTGCGGGCAGGAAGTTCGTGGCGCACCTTCATCCGGCTGGGACCTTCGCCCCCGATCAGGAATGTACCTGTTGAATGTGTATTCGATTGTCAAGGAACAGGTGAGAGGTTTTTGCCCCTCAAGTGGTAGATCACGGGAAAGGGCAAAAATTAAGCCTTCGGAGAAATTTCTAAAAAATTTTTTCACGGGCTTCTCCTTTGAGCATTCATCATTGGAATATCGGAAAACAAAAAAGGCCCAGCTACCGCAATGGGTAACTGGGTCTTAACCATCCGTATATGGTATAAACGGGAATAAACTTCGCCAAAAGGATTCAAAGTAAAACAAAGATACCGGGAGGGAAAATTGTCTCTATAGATGCGCCTCGCAGAGCTCGGAATGGAGGGAGATTTTCCCCTATGGTTAACCCATTAAAAATGGGATAGAGAGCATCAAATTTCCTCAAAAGGAAACAGCAGAATCAAAAAAGAAAAGCCCCGGAAACCGTTGAGTTTCCAGGGTTTTTGGGCATTTTGAAGTCTCGATCAGCGCTTGCTGAACTGAGGTGCGCGACGAGCAGCCTTCAGGCCGTACTTCTTACGTTCCTTCATACGAGGATCGCGGGTCAGGAAGCCAGCCTTCTTCAGGGCAGCACGCAGTTCCGGATCAGCCTTGCACAGGGCACGAGAGATGCCGTGACGAATTGCGCCGGCCTGACCGGACACACCGCCGCCGCAGACATTCACCAGCACGTCGAAAGAGGTCGTGCCAGTCAGCGTCAGGGGCTGACGAACGGTCATCTTGAGGGTCTCCAGACCGAAGTAGTTATCAATATCACGCTTGTTGATGGTCACTTTGCCATCACCGGCGACCAGGCGGACGCGGGCAACAGCCTTCTTGCGGCGGCCAACAGCGCTGTAATCAACCTTAGCCATTTGTTTTTCTCCTTTCCGCCTTACACGAGGTCAAACTTCACGGGCTTCTGCGCCGCATGGTCATGATTCGGGCCAGCGTAGACCTTGAGCTTCTTGGCCATCTGGCGACCCAGCGGTCCCTTGGGCAGCATACCCACGACAGCACGGCGGATTGCAAATTCAGGCTTCTCAGCCAGCAGCTTGCGGTACTTGGTTTCCTTCAGGCCGCCGACATAGCCGGTGTGATGATAATAAATCTTCTGATCCAGCTTCTTGCCGGTCATGACGATCTTATCCGCATTGATGATAATGACATAATCGCCGGTATCCACATTGGGGGTGTAAATCGGCTTATTCTTGCCGCGAAGGATGTTCGCGACCTGGCTGGCCACACGGCCAAACACCTGACCCTCGGCATCGACAACATACCACTGACGGGTAATGTCAGCCGCTTTCGGCATGAACGTCTTCAAAGGTTTTTCCTCCCTAAGTGATGGTTCTCTATGTGTGTGCGGCACGGCATGATGGTCGCATGTCCTCCGCGGGTGTTTCAATAGTTTCCGGGGCAAGCGGAGCTATTGATGCCATCCACTATTGTACAATAAACGCGCCGCTTTGTCAAGCGCAAAATGCGCATTTTTCAAGGGTTTTCGGAGGTTTTTTCCCCTTTTGACGCACCTTTTTGCTGATTTGCCGCTATGCTTCCCAAAAGCCGGCAGCGTTTCCGCTTTCTCGGCGGACGTGCCGGCAGCTCTTCCCACATTGCCTGCACCATGGCGCGGAGCTTTGCGGAATCGGCGAGAATCGGGACGTGCAGCATAGGCTTCGCGCCATCGTAGGGCGGCTCGGCGGAAGTACCCGGCATGAAGCGCCACGCTGCCGGGACGTTCTTGACCATGAAGCCCGTGCCGTATACGCCGCCAAAAATCCGCTCACGGTAGTAGAAGATGAACCCGCCCATCATGGGGATTCGGCGGACTTCCGGCAGCGGCGCCAGCTGGGCAGAGACGAAATCCGCCAGTTCGCGATTCGTCATGCGCTTCCGCAGATTCTCGACGCGCCCGGCGATATTCGCGGCAAATTGCTCGTCCGTGAGCGACGGGTCGCGGGTGCTTTGCCAAAGGCTGCATGGCAGGTCGGGGCACTGCGCGCAGTTCCGCCAGCCCTTTTTCTCCCGCACACAGGCGTAAATCGGGCACGCGCAGCCCGCCGGCGCATGGAACACACGCCCCTGACATTCGTTGCAGCCCCGGCACAGTCCCCCAAAGAATGAACACGCGCCGCAGTCCGTGCCGCAGACGCTGATGCTTTCGCTCATGTCGATGCCTCCTCCGGCGGATAAGCGCCGTTTTCCTCCATTATACGCCCGTTTTTGCGCGCTGTCTTGAAGAAATGCGACACGTTTTCCCCGTGATAGCGGCGAAACTCGCGGCATAGGTGCGCCTGATCCGCAAAGCCGTAGCGCGCAGCCGCGTCCTGCACGTTATTCAGTGTCCCGTGGCAAATCTCCTGATAGAGCGCTTGATACCGCACCAGCGCGCTCCCCTTCTTCGGTGTCATCCCCCAGTACTCGCCCAAAAGGCGCTCCAGCTGACGGCTGCTGATGAACAACTCGTGCGCCCACGCGCTGACCGTCGCCGTTCCCCGATGGCACAGCAGCGCATCCGCTGCCGTCTCCACCAGCGGATTTTCTCGGCACTGAAACGTCAGCAGGACGCTCTGCGCATACGTCGTGCGCGCCGATAATCCGCGTAATTCCGGCAATCGCGCCCGCAGTGCCCGGTCAAGGCGGCCGAATCGGACTTCCGGCGATTCAGAGCCGTTCAGCGTGCCGCGAAGGGCATCATCCGCAAACGCATACGCGCCGAAGGCATGGAAGCGGATGGCGAATGTGCTCACCGTATGCCCCGGAATCATCAGCAAATGCGCAGTGCCGCACACGTCGCTGACGCCGCAGAAACTCGCTTGGATGATGCATCCCGCCGTTTCGTCGATGTGGTAGATGAGGTCAGCGCAGACATCGGGAATGATGCGCGTCGGGGATGCGCCAGCACCGGCAATGCCGCCCCAGAAGCAGCGAATCCACCTTTGCAGGGATTCGCAGGGCAGGATTTCATGGTGCGCCGCCGTTGCGAGGAAGGGAGTGGAAGTCAGCGGCTGCCACATGCGGCGGATGTTTATCATTCGCGGTTCTCCTTCCTTATACAATGCTTTTGCTGCAGGGGATTTCGCCTCTGCGGAAGCAAAAAGTTGGGCTTTCCGTTCGCCCCTTGACCCCTGCGGTCGTCACTTTTCCGTCTCAAACGTCACGTTCCGCCCGTCGGAGCGGCAGATAATTGTCCCCTGCTCGTCGGTGCGGAACACGACAACATCCGCGTCGCGAAGGCGGCTCAGGGTGCTTTCCGCCGGATGACCATAGGTGTTGCCCTTGCCGACGCTGATGACGGCGTACTGCGGCATGATTTCACGCAGGAAAGCATAGCACGTCGAGGTTTCACTGCCATGATGGCCGACTTTCAGCACCGTCGCCTGCAGCGGTTCGCCATTTGCCAAAAGCGCGTGTTCCGCGTTCCACTCTGCGTCGCCCGTGAAGAGGAACGACGTGCTGCCGCAGTCCACGCGCACGACCAGCGACATGTCGTTTGTGTCCGTGAAGCCCTGCCCATCGGAGAGGAACGTCACCTGCGCGCTGCCGAGATAAAAGCTGTCGCCGATGCTCGGCACAGTCAGCGAAATCCCCTGCCTTTCGGTGTACTTCACCAGTGAGCTGAATACCTTCGTATCCCACTGCGTCACGGGCGAATACACCGCGCCGACCGTGCAGGCATTCAGCGCGCCGGGCAGACCGCCAATGTGATCTTCATGCGGATGCGTCGCTATGATGGCGGCAAGGTGCTCAATCCTCAGTGTCTTGGTCAGGTAGGCGTAGACGAATTGGCTGGCGGAGGCTTTTCCGCCGTCAATCATCATGGCATGACCGTCGCTGACGAGAATCGCGCCGTCCGCCTGACCGACATCGAGGAAATATACCGTTAAATCAGCGGATGAAGCAGGGGCGGTGGTTGCCGTTGGCCGCTGCGTCGGAATCGGTGCAAGGAAATCATCCCCGTTCGGCGCGTCGCTGCGGATGAACAGCAGCACCGCCATCAGGAGTGTCAGCAGCAGTTGGAAAATCGTCCGGCGTGTCGCCTTGCGCCGCGTCGTCCGGCGTTTTTTCTTCTTCATCGTGTACCCGTGCTGCCGAAGCCGCCGCGGGACGCATTGTCAAGGTGCTCCACCGTCACCAGCTCCGGCTTGTCCATCTTCCTCATCACGCGGAACTGGCAGATGCGGTCGCCGCGCGCGATTGTCGTGTCGCGCATGGCCAGCGCTGGAAAGCCCCACCCGTCGTCATCGCCGCAGTAGCTTACGTAGATGACACCCATGCTGTTCGCCTGCAGAATCCCCCACTTGCGGAAGGTCGAGCTGCGCGGCACAATGTGCGCCTCGTACCCCTCCGGCAGCTGCATCGACACGCCCAGCGAAATAATGCGGAACTCCCCCGCGTGCATCGTCACGGTTTCCGCCGCGCACAGGTCAATCCAGTCCCCCTGCGGCAGGATGGTCAGCGGCACTGCGCCGTCGTGATATCGAACCAGAATCTTCATGCACGTTCCCCTTTCTGTTTGCCTTTTTATCATAGCACAAAAAGGCATTGCCGGGAAGACGAACACGCGGATTTTTCTTTTCCCAAAAAACTTCCGATTCTCGGGATGAAAATGCCCGCGCGCTCCGTTAGATGGGCAGATGCCACCCCAAAGACGATTTAATTAGGAAAGGATTGACCCGATGACCATTACGCTCAAGCCCATTGACAAAAGCAACTTTCTGGATGCATTCCATTTGCAGCTCCGCGACGACCAGACGCAGTACGTCTCCCACCCGATTCGCAGCCTTGCACAGGCGTATGTTTACCGCAATCAGTGCCAGCCGTTCGGCATTTACGCTGACGCGCGGATGGTGGGATACGTCATGGTGATTTACGACTACGACGTGCCGGAATACGACATTTGGCACATGATGATTGACGCCGTCGAGCAGGGCAAAGGCTACGGCACAGCGGCGATGAAGGCGGTGCTGGACTATATCGCGACGAAGCCGTTCGGGGATTCCGGGCGCGTTGTGCTGACGTGCCATCAGGCGAATATTCCGGCGATGCGGCTGTACGAATCGCTGGGATTCCAGCACACGGGGAATGTGGATGAGGACGGCGAGGAGGAAATGGTGAGGGTGGTGCAAGGGAGTGCAAATTTCTCATCCGTGACTAATTCAAAATGGCTATGAAAGAACAATCGTCGTTCTTCCATAGCCATTTTTGAGTATTTACGCCTTTTGTCGTACCTACAGCATTAGTGCTTAATGCCGCTGTTTTTTTTACTTTCCTCTCAATACGTTTGAAACTGTTGATTGAGAAATATCCAGCATTGCTGCTATTGTTTCTTGCGTAAGATTTTGCTTTGCCAAATCTCTGATAATATTATTTCGTTGGTCGATAGACATGATTTCAGGAATCTTGTGAATAGTTTCTGAAACGACACCGGAAGCTGTTATCCTCTTAATCAGAGTGCTCCCATCATCCAGCACAGCACGCGCAATTTTTGCGCCCGTTTTCTTATTAGATTTAAGCGCCAACGAGATGATATTCCCTGTTGTTTTGCCGACTTCTTTTAAGTCAGCCTTTTTGAAAATACTAAGCAAGTCCGTTCCCATGTAGCACCTCCAAAATATTAGAATAATATTGGGACAGTTATTAGTATAATATTAATTTAATATTTTGTCAAGTACCATATGCACTATGAAGAAAAATTTTATGCAGTGTAATTGAAACCATTAGTTAGATTTCATTAATTGCGAAAAGTCATTTAAAACAAATAGGGTAGCAAATGTAAATTTGTTCTCTTTTGTCTATCTTCCTACATGAGTAATACTCCTCATCCTCTCCCGCACCAGCTGGTCATCTCCCTCAAACTCGCCACAATCCCCGGCAGCTTCTTTACCACCTCGTCAATATCCGCCTGCGTGGTGTCCGTGCCGAGGGTCAGCCGCAGTGAACCTTTCGCTTCGTCGCGCGTCAAGCCAATTGCCGTCAGCACATGGCTGGGATCAAGGCTGCCCGCCGTACATGCCGAGCCGCTTGATGCCGCGATGCCCTCCAAATCCAGCCGGAGCAGCACCGCTTCGCCCTCGATGCCCGCAAAAGACACGTTCACGTTGTTCGGCAGGCGCTTGTCCATCGTGCCGTTGATGCGCATGTCGGGAATCGCCGCCGTCAAGCCGATGATGAGCCGATTGCGCAGGAATGTCATCCGCGCCGCGTTCTCCGCCAAGCCCTCTTCCGCCAGTTCAATCGCCTTGCCCAAGCCGACGATGCCGGGCAGATTCTCCGTGCCTGCGCGATGCCCGCGTTCCTGCGCGCCGCCGTGAATCAGCGGGTCGATTTTCACGCCCTTGCGGATGTACAGCGCGCCGATGCCCTTCGGCCCGTGGAACTTGTGTGCCGAGAGGGAGAGCATGTCCGCGTGGAGCGCCTCGACATCCAGCGGAATTGCGCCAACCGCCTGCACCGCGTCCGTGTGGAAGAGTACGCCGCGTTCGTGGCAGAGTGCGCCAATCTCCGCGACGGGTTCGAGCGTGCCGATTTCGTTGTTCGCCGCCATCACGCTAACCAGCACGGTGTCCGGGCGCAGGGCGTTCTCCACCTGCTGGGCAGTCACGAAGCCGTCCGCATCCACCGGGAGATACGTCACCTGCCACCCCTGCGCTTCCAGCCACTGGCAGGTATGCAGGATGGCGTGATGCTCAATCTGCGTGGTGATGATATGCTTCCCCTTCTCCTGATGCGCAAACGCCGCACCCTTGAGCGCCCAGTTATCGCTCTCCGACCCGCCCGCGGTGAAATAGATTTCCTGCGCGCTGCATCCCAATGCCGCCGCGACCTGCCGCCGCGCGCGCTCGACCGCCTTTTTCGCGTCGCGCCCCGTAGAATGAATGGAGGACGGGTTGCCGTACACCTGCATATAATAAGGAAGCATTGCCTCCATCACGGGCTGCGAAACGGCGGTCGTCGCCGCATTATCCAGATAAATACGATCCATGTGTGTTCCTTCCTTTTCGCTTTCTCCTTCTGGGAATTGTAGCACGCTTTCTATCGCTTTGTCAACCGCTGATTCGCCGCTTGCGCAACCGTTTGTTTTGTCCTCTTTGCATCACTTCAGCGCCATTTCCCACAAAAAAATTTGCGAAAGATTCACGAAAACGTTTGCGTAAACGCAAAAGCTGTGATACAATAGGATTGCAACGATCACTGCGGCTACGTCCGCTGCTCTGGAGGATTAGGTGCATGAAATACGGTCACTTTGACGACAAAGCCCGCGAGTACGTCATCGACACGCCGCGGACGCCTTACCCGTGGATTAACTACCTCGGCTGTGAACAGTTCTTCGGCATCATCAGCAATACCGCCGGCGGCTATTGCTTCTACCGCGATGCCCGGCTGCGCCGCGTCACCCGCTACCGCTACAATAACATGCCTGTGGACAACGGCGGCCGCTACTTCTACATCAAGGATGGCGACACGGTCTGGAACCCCGGCTGGAAGCCCGTCAAAACGGAGCTGGACAGCTATTCCTGCCGCCACGGCATGGGCTACACCATCATCACCGGTCAGAAGAACGGTCTGACCGCCAGCCAGCTCTCTTTTGTGCCGATGGGCGTGAACGCCGAGGTGCATCAGGTGACGCTGCGCAATGATTCCGACGCGCCCAAGGATGTCATTCTGACGTCGTTCGTCGAGTTCTGCCTTTGGAACGCGCAGGACGACATGACGAACTTCCAGCGCAACTTCTCCACCGGCGAGGTTGAGGTGGAAGGCAGCGTCATCTACCACAAGACTGAATACCGCGAGCGCCGCAATCACTATGCGTTCTACGCCGTGAACACCCCCGTGGACGGCTTCGACACCGACATGGAAACGTTCCTCGGTCTGTACAACGGCTTCGAGAACCCGCAGGCAGTTTTCACCGGCAAGATGGGCAACTCCATCGCGTCCGGCTGGCAGCCGATGGCGGCGCATCAGGTGAAGGTGTCCCTCGCCCCCGGCGAAGAACGCCGCTTCAACTTCGTGCTGGGCTACGTCGAAGTGCCGCAGGCGGAGAAGTTCGTCGCGCCCAGCGTCATCAACAAAGCCCCTGCGAAGGCGCTGCTGGAGAAGCTGACGACCGACGAGCAGATTGCCGATGCGTTTAACGCGCTGAAGAAGCACTGGGACAACCTGCTGTCCGCCTATGTGCTGACCACGCCCGACGAGAAGCTGGGCCGCATGGTCAATATTTGGAACCCCTATCAGTGCATGGTCACGTTCAACATGAGCCGTTCGACCTCCATGTTCGAGAGCGGCATCGGGCGCGGCATGGGCTTCCGCGATTCTTCGCAGGACTTGCTCGGCTTCGTGCATCAAATCCCCGAACGCGCCCGCGAACGCATCCTCGACATTGCCGCGACGCAGTTCCGCGACGGCGGCTGCTATCACCAGTATCAGCCCCTGACCAAGAAGGGCAACAACGACATCGGCGGCGGCTTCAATGACGACCCGCTGTGGCTGATTGCCGGTACGGCGGCGTACATCAAGGAGACGGGCGACTTTGGCATTCTCGATGCCGCAACGCCCTACGACTGCAATCCCGACGACTGCGGAACGCTGCTGGAGCACCTCGAAGCGAGCTTCTACCACGTCGTCAACAACAAGGGACCGCACGGTCTGCCGCTGATTGGCCGCGCTGACTGGAACGACTGCCTGAACCTGAACTGCTTCTCCGACGAACCGAGCGAATCCTTCCAGACCTTCTCCAACCCGAACGCGCCGGATGACCGCGTGGCGGAATCCGTGCTGATTGCGGGCATGTTCGTCGCCATTGGGCCGGATCTGGTCGCGATTCTGCGCCGCCGCGGGCTCACCGACAAGGCGGACGCCTGCCAGAAGGAAATCGACGCGATGAACGAAGCCATCCTGCGCGACGGCTGGGACGGCGAGTGGTTCGTCCGCGCTTACGACGCCTTCGGCCACAAAATCGGCTCGAAGGAATGCGAGGACGGCAAGATTTACATCGAAAGCCAAGGCTACTGCGTCATGGGCGGTGTCGGCGTGAAGGACGGCAAGGCGGAAAAGGCGCTTGAATCCGTCCACAAGTATCTGGAAACCAAGCACGGCATCGTGCTGCTCCAGCCCGCCTACAAGGAGTACCACCTCGAACTGGGCGAAGTTTCCTCTTATCCGCCGGGATACAAGGAAAACGCGGGCATCTTCTGCCACAACAACCCGTGGATTATCGCCGCGGAAACCGTTGTCGGTCACGGCGACCGCGCCTTCGACCTGTACAGCCGCATTGCCCCCGCCTACCGCGAGGAAATCAGCGACCTGCACAAGATGGAGCCGTATGTATACAGCCAGATGATCGCCGGCAAGGACGCGCCGAACTTCGGTCAGGCGAAGAACAGCTGGCTGACAGGCACAGCGGCATGGAACTTCTACGTCATCAGCAACTACATTCTGGGCATCAAGCCGGACTGGGAAGGTTTGAAGGTTGACCCGTGCATTCCGCACACTTGGGACGGCTATCAGGTGAGCCGCCGTTTCCGCGGGGCGACGTATGCGATCGCGATTGAGAATCCGTCGCATGTGTGCCGCGGCGTGAAGCAGGTGACGGTGGATGGACAGGCGATTGTGGGCAATGTTCTGCCGGTATTTGCGGATGGCAAGACGCATCAGGTCACGGTAACATTGGGCTAAGGATAAAAACTTTCGGAAAAAGCTAATTGGGGGTAACGCGCTCAAGCCGGGCTGCCCCAAAACGGGTCAAGGGGCAATGCCCCTTGCAGGGTCAAGGGACAGCGTCCCTTGTGGGGTTTGGGGCAACGCCCCAACTGCTGCTCCGTTAGTCCAGTAAGCTAAGCACGCTCAACTCCGCAAAACGAGCGCTGAACAGCGAAGCGCTTTCAGCGCAGCGGTTGTAACTTCGCGCTCCCGCAGGAGCGCCCCTCAAGCCGCTTTATCAACCACTTGCACATTGTCGCGCCAGATGGGCGCGACCGACCAGCATCGGGAGAACCCCTTTTCCCGGTGCTGGTCTTTTTTGTTGCAGGGAGATTTCGCCTCTGCGGAGGCGACCAGAGGGCTTTGCGATCGCCCTCTGGACTCCTTCGCATTGCACTCCCATGTTTCTTGATTTTTCATGTTACAGGGGGTATCGCGCCTGCGGGCGCGATAAGAGCGCAACAAAACAGGACGTCCCCTTTCGAGAACGCCCTGCATTGCATATGTGATTAGTCTTCCAGATGCGCCGCCGCGTAAGCGCCAGCGTCACGACCGGAGACGAAGCAGTAGGACTGCGCGCAGCCGCCATAGTTGGTATACGCCTTGTCCTCGTTGAACAGAACGCCCATGCTGTCCGTGCCGCAGGCGAACAGACCCGGAATCACGTTGCCATTCGTGTCCAGAACTTGCAGGTTCTCGTTCACGTCCAGACCGCCGCAGGTGCTGTAAATGTACGGCGCGCCGGTGAAGGCGACGTAGTATTCCGAATCCGCCGCGACCGTGCCCAGACGCTCGAACTTGCTCGCATCCTTGCCGAATGCGTCGTTCTCCGGGTTGTAGCCCGCGACAGACGCTTTCAGCGCATCAGCAGAGAAGTCTCCGCCAATCTGCGCCGCCAGCTCGTCCAAGGAAGACGCCTTGTAGATGAAGCCCGCTTCGATGCCTGCGTCAATCACGGTGTCGATGTTCGTCAGCGGAACGTCCGCCTTGATGCCGCCCTGCGTCAGATAACGGCCAGACGCCTTCGCGCTCAAGCCCTGCGCACGCAGGATGTCAATCTGCTCCTTGCTGTACACATAGTAGAAGTGATTTCCCTGATAGAAAGCGTTCATGGCGATGGCCGATTCGTTGATGAAGCGCTCGCCCTTCATGTTGACCGCCATTCCCTCCGCCGTGCAGATCAACCCATAGGGAATGTCGTTGTCCTCGGCAGAGAACTGCGTGGTGATGACCGTCGGCGCAACGAAGTGAGACATCGGGTACATGCCGATGGCGCGGGTCGCCGCACCGTTTTCGATGGCAGACTCAATCATCTTGCCGTCGTTGGTGGACATGCCGAAGAGCTTGTACGCCTGACCGATGTACTTCTCCTGCATTTCGTCGCTGCCAGCGAAGCCGCCCGTGCAGAGGATGACCGCCTTGGCATTGATGGTCACGCTCGTGCCGTCCGCCTTGATCGCGCGCACGCCGACTGCCTTGCCGTCCTGCATAATCAGCTCGGTTGCTTCCGTTTCCAGCAGGTACTGACCGCCCATCTCGGTGTAGCGGTCATACGCCTTGGCGAAGAAGCTCTCCGTCAGCTGCTTCTGACCGACATAAGAGGAGAAAATCGCCCACTTGCCGCCGACGAAGCCGACCGCCGGGGTGAACTCGAAGCCATAGCTTTGCAGCCAGTCGCAGGTCTCGCCGCTTTCATAGATGACCTTGGCAATCAGCTCCGGCTTCGCGCCCTGCGCGCCGTCCACCGTCGTGTAGTCCGTCCACGTCGCATAGAGAGCATCCGCATCCACCAGTTGCTCGCCAGCTGCCTTGGTGTGAACGCCATTAATCGGGTCTTTCCAATCCACAATTTCGCTCGCGACCTGACTGGGCGCGTTGACGTTCGCAGGGCCGGAAGTCGTTACACCCGTGCCGCCCCACTTGCCAGCCTTGTCGATGGCCAGCACGTTCGCGCCGGATTCCGCCGCCGCCAGCGCCGCCGTCGTGCCGGACGAACCCATGCCGACGACCACGATATCAACATTATATTCTTCTGCAGCGTTGACTTTCGGAATCGCCTTGTACATTCCAGACACATCCATGCCCGCGCTTTCCAGCGCATTGACGACCGCCGCGCGGACGCCATTGGAGCTCGCCGTCGCGCCGCAGATGGCGTCTACCGCAAGGCTCTGATTCTCCACCACGCGTGGAATCCACTTCTCCTCCACCGCGGCGATCATGCCCATCGTTTCGCCATTGTCGCCCACGGTCACGGACACGATTTTGCCGTCCTTGATTTCGACCGTCACCTGCACCTTCTGCGTCAGGTTGAAACCGCGTCCCTCGCCGGTATACACGCCATCCACCAGGGCAGTTTCCGTCTTCTCTTCGCCTGCCGCCTGACGGAGGCAGTCCGCCAGCGCCGTCTTGACCGCATTTGACGTCACCGTCGCGCTCGCCACCGCGTCCACCTCATCGGCAGAGGACACGCCAATCAGCTTTTCGGTCAGCGTCTTGATGGCCTCGCCGCCAATGGCGGGCGTTTCCTTTTCGCCAGTGATGGTTGCCGCCGTCACCTTGCCGCCGTCCACCGTGATCTTGACCGTCACGGGACCGCCAAAGCCCTGCGCCGTCGCTTCATACTCGTTCGCGCTCTCGGCGGAAACCATCGGCATCATCATCGCCGCGCCGACGAGGAACGCCAGCACCCGTTTCGTGTTCTTCATGTGCTTTCCTTCTTTCCTGCGGACATCGTTGTCTGCAAATCATGCTAATTATATAACGACTTGCCAGCTTCGTCAATCGTTTTCGGCAAGAAATCGTTGTTTTGCCAAATTTGCGCAAGTTTGTGCAGGATGTGCGCAGATGTCTTCCGAAACAAATCCGCTTGAAACATGCTTCTGTTCGTGGTACAATGACTTTGAATCTACGAACAGGAGTTTTTTGCATGGCAAAGCAGGAGAACCGCAATACCCTCAGTACCAGCGTCCTTGTCCGGCGCTTCCTCCCCTACTTCCGCAAGTACCGCAAGACCATGGCGTTCGACCTGTGCTGCGCGGCGCTGACGACCGTCTGCGAGCTGGTGCTGCCGCTGATTGTCCGCACAATTACGACCCGCGCGACCTACGACGTCGCGTCGCTGACAGTGCCGTTCGTGCTGATGATGGGCGGTGTCTACATGCTGCTGCGCATCATCGACGCGGCGGCGAATTACTACATGCAGTCCATCGGGCATATCATGGGCAGCCAACTGGAAACGGACATGCGCCATGACCTCTTCCATCACCTGCAGGAACTGTCCTTCGGCTACTACTCGGACACGAAAGTCGGGCAGATCATGGCGCGCATCACGTCCGACCTGTTTGAAATCACCGAGTTTGCGCACCACTGCCCGGAGGAGTTCCTGATTGCGGGCGTGAAGATTCTCGTGTCCTTCATCATCCTCTGCACGATGAATATTCCCATGACGCTGATGATGTTCGCTGTGCTGCCGTTCATGCTCTACTTCGCCAAGCGCTTCAACACCAAGATGCGGCGGATTTTCAAGGAGCGCAACAAGCAGGTGGGTGAAATCAATGCGCAGGTGGAAGATTCGCTGCTGGGCATCCGCGTGGTGAAGTCGTTCGCGAATGAGGAAATTGAGGAAAAGAAGTTCGCCGACGGCAACGCGAAGTTCCTGGACCTCAAGGCACAATCGTACCGCGTGATGGCACAGTTCGGCACATCGAACCGCATTTTTGACGGGCTGATGTACATCGTGAGCGGCGTCGGCCGGGCCATGTGCATCATTGCGCGGCGGCTCAGCGCGGCGGCCTTCAGGGCGGCTCTG
>ERZ1023970.234-NODE-234-length-20055-cov-21.350300_pt1 | contig 20055 bp, 15 predicted proteins | sample MGYA00380430_ERZ1023970 | MGnify/ENA primary metagenome ERZ1023970 (study PRJEB33179, sample SAMN07449052) | human gut metagenome | biome: Human-gut; feature: Human associated habitat; material: Faeces | host: Homo sapiens | place: India:Kasaragod | collected... | reverse complement strand
GGAAGGTTAATTATTCATTTTTGAGCCAGTGTCCAGAAAACCGGGTACATATCAAAACCGGGGCGGTTTGTTATGCTTTATTCGTGCTTTCTCAAGCCCTCACGCAATCACTTGCGGGGGTTCTTGATAGCAGCCTGAGCGGGTGCCAAAATTACAGAGCGTTCGGATTTACGATAATACGTCATTTGAAAATTTTCAGTTGATTCCAAGCTCTTTCATCAACTCCGCACGGCTCTTTTCATCTTCGGAAGCCCTCTTTACATCGTCAATGCGATTCTGGTCAAGGAGCTTCTTTACCAGTAAAGCCATTTTGTTTTCTCCGCGGCTCTCGCCTTTCACGATGCCTTTTTCGATGCCTCTGTTTTCCACTTTATCAAGCACATCACACATATTGCGTGGGCCTCCTTTCCTGTCATCGGTACTGGTATTGTATGCGTCTTCAAATCGGTGGTCATTCGTCATGATGCTCAACAACTGAAGCGTTTCCTGCACATGAGTCAAATCCTGTGAGCTTGGCACATAGTCGCCATTCTCTCTTTTCTGCACAAAGTAGTCTGCAACCACCTTGAAATCGCTTTGGAACAATTCTACCTGCTCACGAGTCAGATACGCAATCTGGAACAGGTTGATTTTATAATCGTTGACGTATGGCTCAAACTCTTTTGGGACATTCAGTCGTTCTTTCAGAGAAAGCGGCCCACTCCACGGCTTATCGTGACCAAAGTAAAGCACCAACGTCACAACTGGATAGAGATTTTCGCTATCACCAAGTAACTGCGCCCGATACTCTGCGCCATCGTAACCCATGACACGGAGCGGCATATTTGGATCAAAAGCGGTCTGGTTTTCAAAACCGATACAGGCCACGCGAATATTTCCGTTCTTCCAGCGTTTGGCAACATCCCGCTCGATCTCACGAGTCTTGCCATCTACTTTATAGTAGGAGCGTGGAGCCTGATCTTCCAATTCGTCTGCACCTAAAACTTGCCTTCCGTTGAATAGCAGTACATTTACAATATCGGAGAATACATCATTGTAGGACTCCAGAATCTTTTCAGATGCGTCCTTTTCTGCCACAGACTCACCGCATTTCTTTTCTCTTATATTATCACATCACATAGACTGAATCAATCACGCCCATGTGAACTTTTCACTCTACCGCTTGCTAAATCCAGAAATACGCAGCTCCACACCATATCATCCTTCCGCCATCTTATTTAAGGCAACACCGCACAATGCCATAAAAGAAAAAACGGAAAGCAACCAACCCGTAAACAGCTGGAAGCACTCCTGAATTTGCTCGCAAGGCAAAAACAAGTCAAGCCGTCAGACAGGGTCTGTCAGCGAGGAGTAGATTTGCTAATGCAAGCAGGATATTCACTTTTGCAGTTTGTTTTTGCAAACCTCGGTATCGTGTCTTTCGGTATCGAAGCTGGAGTTTCAGAACCGCAAAGACGTGTTCGACTTTGGCACGAACCGAAGATTTCTCATGCTCGCGCCGCTTTTCTGCTCCAAGATATCCGCTGTCACCGTAGACTTGTTCTTCCTCACCGGTGAGAAGGTCGGCAGTAACACAGACATCATGCACATTGGCAGCAGTTATCTGTACTGTGTGGACAAGTCCGCTTTCAGAATCCACACCGATGTGTGCTTTATACCCAAAATGTGCTTCCGGATTACGCTCTTTCTTCTGATTCTTCGTTGAAGAGGGAGCCTCAATAAATGTAGAATCTACAATTGTTTCGCGTTTCAGAATCAGACCACGCTGCGTAAGAAGTTCCACGACCTGTGCAAACAGTTCCTGCTGAATACCGTTTTTCAGAAGGATATTCCGAAATCTGCCCAGCGTATCTCCATCCGGCACCTGATTACTGGACTCTACCCCGCGGAAATCCGAAAAAGCGCTGCTATCAATTACTTCGGCTACCGTTGTCCTATCCGACAGGTTGTACAGATTCTGCACCAGATAGATCCGAAGCATCTGTTCCAAATCGTAGGGCTTATTTCCGCGCTCTCATTTATAAAAGTACGGTCGGATCAGGCTGATCCATTCTCCCCACGGTACGATTCGGTCGATCTCTGCTAAAAATTCTCGTTTCTTTGTCCGCACCTGCGACAGCTCATCGCTCAGGGCTGACAAACTTATTTGTTTGTTCATTGTGCTATTATAGCACGTTTGCTACTGGTTTGCATTATGCGGTATTGCCCTGAATTTTAAGAGACATCCTATCACCTCAATTCCCAATCACCCAGATTCAAGCCAACGCGCCGTTGTCCTCCACCTTCTCCGCTTCAGCCAGCTCTTCCCAATCTTCACGATTTCCGCATCTACGAAGGTAGTCGCGGCCGCCATCCACGGCGCAGGAGCCGCAGCAGCAAAACTTGAAATCATGGACAGTCTTACTTTCGATAACATCCCCACATTTCTTGCATCTGATTGCGTTCCTGATAATTTTCGGCATGATTATTCTCCTTTTAGTGCATTTTTGATTTTCTCTTTTTCCCCACTGCCATCTGTGCGCAGTCGCAGCAGCGGGATGCCGCACTTCTCCAGAATGGAGTTTTTCTTCATATCTCGCTCTGCCTGCTTACTCCCCGCTTCGTGGAAGCCAGTTCCGTCTACTTCAATCGCCAACACGGGTTGCTTATCCATCTGATTGAACAGCAAAAAATCCACATGGGTCAATGGATTGCGGGCATATTGGCGTTCTCCCTCTGTTAGCGGTTCATAGTTCTTCACCAGTGTCGCAAGAGAAACATGCACTGCACAACCGATAGAGGAAAACGCCTCCTCAGACAACACCTCTTGAATCACAGAGTACATGAGATTCTCGGAATCGTACTCCGATACTCGCTTATGTTTTTGCAGATATGCTCTGCGTTGCTCGGCATAGCCATGATAGAGCATATCAAATACGGAGTAGACCTGGCTCTGGATAACCTCAAAATTGTTATATTCGATGTACCGCGTTAGGTCGCCGTAGTTGGTCTGGTCATTGCATGGATCCTGCGATGTGACCACAGCCAGAGAATGAACCGCGCGGGAAACCGCCACATTCAGCATATGGGGATCATCCACGAAATCCGTGATGACATTGTCGACTGAGGTCAGAATGATAGCATCTTGTTCTCGCCCCTGAAACTTGTGGACGGTGTCCACCTCATAAGTATCTCCCAGCTGCTTGCGGATGGCTGTCACCTGATCCCGATACGGCGTAATAATGCCGATGCTCTGGAAATTCTGCTGATGCAGCCGTGGAAGCACCTCCTGCTGGATGACATCAATCTGGCGCTGGTTGAGATGCCCACGGGCGTGATTACCGGCAATCGTCCGGTACATGGTCAACACATCCGGCTCATCATGGTCTTTTGTCATAACAATCAGCTGTCTGTGGTAGAACTTCTGATTGCAGAAATTGATGATCTTCGGGTGACAGCGGTAGTGTTCCCGCAGCAACGTAACAGGTGCATCCTGCCATATTTCCAATGCAGAGGACAGCAAACTGTGGGTAGAAAAGCGATAACGCTCATCCAAGGAATACTTCTGCCAAATGGCATCGCTGGTGCGAATGTCATCCTCTGTCAGCACATTGGGGAGCTGCTTCAAGTCCCCGACAATTACGATATTCCGCGCACAGGAAAATGCCAGCACCCCTGTGGCTAAATCGACCTGTGAGGCTTCATCCACGATCAAGTAATCGTAGATATAATCGATGCTCAGCGTTCCTTTGATGGAATAGGTCGTGCTAAGCACCACCGGATACTCGCGGGTAAACTCTTCGGAATTCCGGCGGAAATCATTCTTTTCAAAGCATCGTCTATTATTCCGCCAATGATACCGTGTTGCCAGCTCCGCCCGGAACAGCCGCAGGGACTTCTGTGTGAGCTCGTCCATCTTCGCGTCGAAAGCGTAGCGCTCCAGCTTTTGGTTCAATTCCTGCTTTTCAGTCTCCAGTTCCCGCCTCTTCACCGAATAAAACTGACTCTGCAAATAGGGAATGACCTGTTCCGGGGAACGGAGAAACAATTTGAGCGCATTGCGGTTGAATCGGAACATAATGGAGAGTTTTTGAAAAAGTCCTAAGCGGCTCGCATGTTCTGCGTGCTGTTCAAATTCCATCCAAAGCGCAAGAATCTTCTGCGAGGACAGCTTGTCCAGGCCTTCCGTCGGTGCGCCGCTGTAAGTCGCATAGTATTCCTCAAAATAGTGCTGTTCCGGATTCAGCTGCAAAAACTCCTGCTCAATTTCCGCAATGCGGTTTTTAGCATTGAGCATTTCGTTCAGTTCTTTGGAAAGCGCAGTCGTTTCCCGGTCTAATTGCTGTTGCTCCTCTGGTGGCATTTCCCAATCGCTCATATTCGGATAGGCGCCAGTTTGGTTCTCCAGGAACTTTTGCTTGTTGGCAAGGCTTCCGAGAAATGCTGTCAGAAAATCAGCATTCTTCTTTTCCAGCTTTTCCACAACATTATGCGTTGCGGAATTGTTGTTGGAGACAACCGCCACGGTTTTTCCACTGCGGACAACATTGGCGATGATATTCAGGATCGTCTGTGTCTTTCCAGTACCCGGAGGCCCCTGAATGATGCTGATTTTGGAAGAAAGCGCCCGCTCCACCGCCAGTTTCTGACTTTGGTTCAAGCCAAACGGATAGATCACCGCCTCCGGCATCTGGGGCATTTTGACGTCTTTCTGCGGTGCAAGATAGCTTGCCAACACGGTATCCTCGCTGACCTGCTGGATCTTGTCATACTGCATGCTTAGAATGTTGATACCGTTTTCCGCCACCAGACTGATTGCAGCGGCAGTCTCCTTGAAATATTGGAATGTTTCTTGATTTTTACCGTCTGTCAGGCAATTTTGCTGGAACTGCACTTCGCTCCTACGGAATGATAAATCTCTCTTTCCGTTGCGGACAATACGATAATACCCACTGAAGTCGAGAATCTCATCAATTCCGCTGATGGTCTGCCCATTTGCGGTGACAATCACCCGTGCAGGGTCGATTTTCTTTTGCAGGGGTAGGATCTCCACATTGCTACGCTGAAAGCTGTATGTCTTATTGGGCGCACTGATATAGACGACCTCGCACTTCCCGTCATGGAACTGAAAGCTCGCAACCGAGTCCGTCTGGTCTTTTCCTTTTATGATGATTAAGTGCTTTCGTGCGTCCATAGAAATCTCCTCTAAATCATGCAAAGTACATCGGCCCACTACCAACTTATTATTCGTCTTCTTCAAAAACTTCGCTGGAATCGGGCAATCCAGCCGCCATGTGATATTCATCGGGGGCTGCCGGGTCTTTCCCAAATTTTGTGTAAAGTCCAGACAGCCATAAAACAAGAGCAATTTTAATATGAGGCGGCAGACGGCGAAACCGGCTGTCGCCTTAACAACAACATAACGCCGGCAAGGGGGAATGTCAAGGGCGGCGAAGCCGTTCATATACCCTTGACATTCCTCCGCAGCGGGTGTTAATCCGGCATACGCTCAGCGAAATAGATGGACAGCTGCGCATGGATGCGGCTCCAGTCCTGCCGCCGACCTGTCCACTTTTTCGTAATATCCATCATCGCCAGATACAGCATTTTCAGCAGACTGTCGTCTGTCGGGAAAACGCTCTTGGATTTTGTGACCTTCCGCAGCTGCCGATTAAAACCTTCAATCGTATTCGTGGTATAGATCAGACGGCGGACTTCCTGAGGATATTTGAAGTAGGTGCTGAGGTTAGCCCAGTTTTCCCGCCACGACTTTGCGATCTTGGGATATTTGTTGTCCCAGTTCTGCGCGAAAGTCTCCAAAGCGTCCAGAGCGGCCTGCTCGTCCACTGCTGCATACACGGCTTTCAGATCGGACATGAGAGCCTTCAGGTCTTTGTAAGAAACGTATTTGCTGGAATTCCGCAGCTGGTGAATCATGCAGTTCTGAATCTCCGTTTCCGGGAACACTGCATGGATGGCTGTATCGAAACCAGTCAAATTGTCTGTACATGCGATAAAAATATCCTCTACGCCCCGATTTCTCAGACCATTCAGTACGGTCGCCCAGAACTTTGCGCTCTCATTCTCGCCGACCCACATGCCCAGAATATCTTTGCGGCCGTCCAGATCAAGGCCGATGGCAATGTACACTGCTTTCTTTACGATCTGCCCTTCACTACGGACATGGTAGTGGATCGCATCCAGAAAAACTACGGCATAGATCGATTCCAGAGGCCGCTGCTGCCATTCTTTCGCCACAGGCAGGATCTTATTCGTGATCCGGCTTACCGTAGTGTCAGACACAGACAACCCGTAGATATCCTGAATATGCGCCTCGATGTCGCCGGTCGTCATGCCTTTCGCATACATGGACAGGATCTTTTCTTCGATATCCTGACTGATGCTGGTCTGGTTCTTTTTCAGAAGCTGCGGTTCAAATTCACCCTTCCGGTCACGGGGAACAGAAACCTCGACATCGCCGAAACTGGTCCGCAGATTTTTGCTGCTGTGACCGTTCCGACTGTTGTCCGTAGCTTTGTTCTTGTAGTCGTATTTGCTGTAACCAAGGTCCTCATCCAGTTCAGCCTCCAGACCATTCTCCATGAATTCGGCAATGGTTTCCTTGAACAAGTTCTGGATGTCATCCATGCTGTCGATGTTTGCCATCTGCAGCAATTCACGGATTTTTGCTCTGCGGGCTTTTTCTTCCGGGCTTCGATTCTTTCGGGACATATCCTCAGTTCTCATACTGAGCAGAATTTCATCCAGAACACTTTCGGTAAAGAGTTGGTGGTTCACATCCTGCATGACCATATAGCAGAGTTTCAATCGTTCTTTTCTGGAATAAGTCTTGCTCTGATCCTGCACTGTTCCCTTGAAGTGCTTTTCCAATCCGCATAGACACCGGGCAAATGTGGATTTTCCAGCACCATTATTGAAACATACTTTCGGGCGAAATGCAGCGGAGAAGACGCAAAAAGCCCCCGGCTTCTGAAAACAGAGACCGGGGACTTGTCATGCAATGGTAGCGCAGCTGCATTTTTATTAGCCGCCCAGAACAGCGGGCAGGAATTCCGCCAGTCCGGGGATAGCGAAGGTCAGGATTGCCATGAGTGACACCGTGCCGATGACGTACAGCGTATCGGGGAAGGCCTCGTCCACCTTCATGCCCAGCACACGGCAGGAGGTAAACAGGTTGACCGACAGCGGCGGGGTCAGGCTGCCGACCATCAGAGTCATCAGCAGGGCGATGCCGAAGTGGAGCGGAGTCAGACCGACCGATACCGCGATGGGCAACAGGATGGGGGTGGTCAGGATGATGATGCAGACCGTCTCCATGAACATACCAAGGATCATCAGCAGCAGGAAGATGAAGGCGAGGATAAGGAACTTGGAGTCGGTGATGCTCATCAGCCAGCTTGCAAACATCTGGGGCACCTTCTGAGTGGACATGAGCCAGCCGAAGGGAGAAGCGACGGAGATGATGAGCATGATGACGCCGGTGGAAACGACAGCGTCAGCAGACACCTTGAAGAAGTCCTTCAGGGTCAGCTCGCGGTAGACGAACACGGCGAGGAACAGCGCGTAGACCACAGCCACGACAGCGGCCTCGGTAGCGGTGCACAGACCGGAAAAGACGCCGCCCAGAATGGCCACGGGCATCAGCAGGGGCAGCAGAGCATCCAGAATAATCTTCATGCGCTCATTGGCGGTGTACTCGTGGGGGTCCTTGTTCTCCTTCTTCTGCCGACGGACAGCGAAGAAGCTATTCAGGACGATGAGGGCGATGATGGTCAACAGGCCGGGGGCCACGCCGCCGAGGAACATATCGCCCACGGAGACGCTGGCCGACTGGGCGTAGACCACCATGACGATGCTGGGTGGGATGATGCAGGCCATCGTGCCGCCGGCTGCGATAAGGCCGGCCGTCAGGCCCTTGGGATACCCCTCCTCCAGCATGGAGGGGCCGATGATCTTGCCGATGGCGGCAGCAGAGGCGACACCGGAACCGGAAACGGCACCGAAGAAGCCGCAGGCAGCCATAGCCGTTGCACCCAGACCACCGGGGAATTTACGAAGCAGCATATTCGCCAGCTTTATCAATCGCGGTGTACTGCCGTAGACCATCAAGGCACCGGCAAAGATGAACATGGGCATCGCCAGCATGTTAAAGCTCTTTGCGCCGCTGACCATACGCTGCAGCAGAATATCCATCGAGGGGCCGCCGTTGACGTAGAGCAGAGTCATGCAGCTGATGCCGATGGAGAATGCGACCGGCACGCCGATGAGGAGGCAGACCGCCAGCGCAACAAACATCAGGATCAATCCAGTATTCATCGATTCAATTCCTCCTCTTCCTTAGAGGTATCCCTGCCCATCAACTTCATCAGGTGCAGGATGGCCCAAACCACATAGAAGACAATCATCAGCACGCAGCCCAGCAGGATGGCCAGATAATTGATGCCCTGAGGCAGACGGAGGGCGGGGGTCTGCATGGGCCAGCTGGTCATCATCTGCTTATAGGCGATGGTGGACACGATGACCAGAAACGCGATACAGATAACGTCGTCGAGTAGCTCGAAGGCGTTATACACCGGGGTCGGGAGCTTGCGGATAAAGAAGTCGATACGGGTGTTGCCGTTGTTGATAGTGGCCATAGCCGCGCCCAGATAGGTAATAAAGACCATCGCCATGCTGGCAACCTCTTCCACCCAAGTAAATGAGTGGTCAAAGAAGTTGCGGTTGATGACCTGCATGAACACGATGACCACCAGCAGGCAGATCGAGATGCAGCTGATGAGCCGCAACAGGAATTTGATGGTATCGAGAAGTTTCTTTGCCAAAATCTATTCCTTCCTTTCTCTCGGAGATTGACAGGTGCCCATCTTTATTTATTGAAGGAGGTAGCCAGATCGATCCAGCTCTGGCCGTCGGCGTACTGAGAGGCGTAATCAGCCCACACGCCGTCCACCTTGGCCTGAAATGCTTCCTTATCGACCTCGTTGACCTCCATGCCTGCTTCCTTCAGCAGCTCGAGGTACTTGTTCTCATCGCTCTCTTCCAGATCGACCTCACGGGCGTTCTTGGCCTCTTCCATCAAGATTTCCTGATACTCGGTGGGCAGGCTGTTGAACCAGTCCATATTGCAGACGAAGGGGGCGGCATCGTACATGTGGCCGGTGAGGGACAGGTATTTCTGCACGTCCTGCAGAGAGGCAGAGTAGATGTTGGACAGCGGGTTCTCCTGACCGTCGATGGTGCCGTTCTGCAGGCCGGTGTAGACGTCCGAGAAGGCCATGATGACGATGGAAGCGTCCAGTGCGTCGTACATGGCGACCTTCATGCTGTTCTCGTTGGTGCGGAACTTGATTCCCTTCAGATCCTCGGGCTTTTTCAGCGGGCGGGTGTTGTTGGTCATGTGACGGTAGCCGCTCTCCCAGATGGACAGGACCTTGAATCCCATGGGCTCGATGAGCTTCTCGGAGAACTGAGCGCCGAAGTCGCCGCCCCATGCATTACGAGCATTGTGCAGACTGGTAAACAGAAAGGGCAACAGGGCCACGTTGACCTCTGCGTTGATGCCCTCGAAGTTTGCAGCACCCATCTGCATGCAGGCCTCTGTGGAACCGCCACGCACCTGCTCAATCAGGTCGCTCTCACCGCCCAACGCGCTATCAGTGTAGATCTCGACCTGAATGCCGCCGTTAGTGCGCTCCTCAACAGCCTTTTCAAAGCTCTGCAGCGCGACGATGGAGGGGTGAGATGCACTCATGACCGAGCCGATATTCATCGTATAAGTAGTGCCGGGCGCTGCCGCTGCGGCAGTCGATGCTGCGCCGGAGACAGCAGCGCTGGTGGAAGAAGAACCGCCGCAGGCTGCCAGAGCGCCTGCCATTGTTGCAGAGCCAAGAACCTTCAGGAAATTTCTGCGAGAGATTTTCATAATCGATATCCTCCTAAATTTTCTTATTCCTTTTTGAACCTGCGGAGTCTTTCTCAACAGGTCGGGTTCAGTGTATTTGCTGCGCGCAGGCTATATCCCGCTCTAAAATTTTAAATTTTTGGGTAAATATTAGAGTGAAAAGACCCGTTTCTATTCAGGTCTCCTGCATTTGATCCAAAAATAAAAACCAATCTGTATCAAACTTCGTATTTTGCTTTCAGTGCCTTGATACGGGCAGCCTTGGCACGGCATTCGTCATCGGTGGCGTAGTCGTCGGTGGCGCGGGCGATGTGGCGGGTGACTGCATTGATGAAGCGGGCAGAGTCTGCAGCTGCGATAGCATCCACGATGGCCTGATGCTCCATGAGGTTGCACTCCAGTGTACTCAGCTTGAGCGGAGTATGGTTGACACCGAGATAGGCCAGAAATGTGATGCGGTTGGTCCCAAGGTCTTGGTGCATTTTGACCACACGGGCGTTGCCGCAGTAAAGCATATAGCAGCGATGAAACCGCACCTCATTTGCGACCCAATCGGCGTTGAAGTGTTCGCCGCGCTCCGCCACCAAACGGCGGGTCGTTGCCATCACTTCCTCCAGCTCCTTCACCAGCTCAGGGTGTCCTTTTGACATCCCAATAATCGCATCTGCGTAAAAAACCTCGCACATCATGCGAGCTTCCAGCGCATCCAGCAGTTCGGCGTTCGTGTAGGTACGCACCACCATGCTACGGCGGGGCAGCGCCTCCACATAGCCCTCGGAGATGAGACGGTTCAACGCATCCTTCACCGGCGTATGGCTCACGCCAAATTCCTCGGACAGTTCCCGGACGATAAGCTTCTTGCCGGCCTCATACTTGCCGGTATAAATATTCTGCCGGATCTTGTCTGCCACCACATCTACTAAAGAGGTATTGACCAGCAGGCTAAGATCCGTAATGCACTCGATGTTCTGTACTGTGTTCATGAAAGTTCCCCAAATTTACCTAAATATTTCGCTGGCCTTATCATATCACACCTTCGCGCAGTGGCACAAGATGTCTTTTTCACAAGAAAATCAAAAATTTCTTGTGGATATTGCCGATCCGACGGCCTCCTTCGCGTCGTTTTGTGCAAATCGCTTCGAGAAAGACCACCATTTTGAGCGTTTTGCCGCTTGCGTTTTGTCCTGCAACTTGCTACAATCAATTCAGAATTTACCTAAAAATTTTCGCTTTCGTTTCGCATTTCATTGCCGGACCTCCCGTCCGGCCCTATCCTGTGCCTTTTCTGTCCTGTACTCGCGCACGGCACGTCTTTTATGGTATAGTATAGAAAGGCACCGAAAAAGAAAGAGGCTACTTTTATGAACCATACCGGCTCTATACAGCTTTTTCTCGATACCTGCCACCTCATCCACGCCAAGGGGCTGGTCAGCGGCTCCGGCGGCAACATTAGCCTGCGCTGCGACGACGGCATACTCATCACCCCCTCCGGCCGGAGCTTGGAATCCTTAAAGGAAGAAGACCTCGTCCTGCTGCAGATGGACGGAAGCTGCACCTGCCCCAACGGCGGCATCCCGTCGAAAGAGTGGCGGATGCATCTGGCCTGCTACCACGCCCGCCCGGACGTCTCGGCCCTCGTCCATGTCCACAGCAGCAATGCTGTGGCCGTTTCCTGTATGAAGGATGCAGACTCCTCCTGCGCTATCCCGGTGTATACCCCCGGCTACAGCATGCGCGTGGGCGAGCTGCCCCTCCTTCCTTATATGACGCCCGGTTCGGTAGAGCTGTGCGACCACGTCTTTCCTCTCATCGCAGAGCGCAACTCGGTGCTTCTGGCAAATCACGGTCCTTTGGCCGTGGGCCGCAGCATGGAGGAAGCGCTGAACATCATCGAGGAGATCGAGGACGAGGCGAAGCTTTTCCTGCTTCTGGGTGACCGTGGCATCGCTATGACGAAAGCACAGCAGAACGCTCTGCCCTCCCACGGACTGCGCTTTTGATTGGTAAAGGAGGAAAGCCTCGGATATGACTCAAAACGAAACATTGCTGCTGGGCATCGACATCGGCACTACCGGCACAAAATGTGCGATCTATGACCTGAAGGGTGAGCTTGTTGCCCACGCCTATCAGGAGTACTCCATGATATACCCGCAGCCGTCCTGGGCCGAGCAGGATCCCCATCGCTGGTGGAACGCCGTCCAGACGAATCTGCACAACTGCTTTGAGCAGCAGGGCATCGACAGCAGCCGCATCGCCTCCATCGGCCTGAGCTGCACCAACGCCATGACACTGGTGGACGAGGCAGGCGAGCCGGTGTACAACGCCATCGGCCACCATGATAAGCGCGCCGACCCGCAGGTGGCGTGGCTGCGTGAGCGTGTCGGTGAGGATCTCGTCCTCCGCGTTACGGCGAACAAACTGGACAAGGGCTCGTTCTGTCTACCCTCCCTGCGCTGGCTCATCGACAACCGCCCCGAGCTGGTGGCTCGGGCGTATAAAATGCTGATGCCCAGCGGCTACATTATCCAGAAGCTCACCGGAAAGTTCTCCATGAACCGCCCCCGGATGAGCCTCACCTCGCTGTCCGACATCCGCACCGGCGAGTGGAGCCACGAGATCGCCAAAAAGGCGGAGATTCCCTTCTCGCTGCTGCCTACCCCTTACGACCCCTGCGACATCGTGGGCGGCGTCACCGAGGAGGCTGCCCACATCACCGGATTAAAAGCCGGTACACCGGTGTCTGCCGGTTGTCTGGACAGCGTAGTGGCCACATTGGGCGCAGGCGCTGTGCAGGAGGGCGATGTCGCCCTCACCATCGGCAGCAGCGGCCGCATCTGCTATATCGGCAGCGAGCCCATCTACGATAAGCGTCTGCTGAACTGCCGCAGCCCCTATCAGGGCCTGTACACCATTTTGCAGACCACCGACAACGCCGGCATCTCCCTGCGCTGGTTCCGTGATGTCTTCGGCGACGCCGTCCAGCAGAAGGCCGAGGCTGCGGGCCTGTCCGTTTACGATTACATGAACACGCTGGCTGAGAAGGTTCCCGCAGGCTGCAACGGTCTGGTCTATCTTCCCTATCTGGCCGGTGAAAAGTCCCCCATCTGGGACTCCGACGCCCGGGGCGTCTTCTTCGGCATGAGCCTTTCCACCGATTACGGTGCTTTCGTCCGCGCCATCATGGAGGGCGTTGCACTCTCTATGCGGGACTGCATGGAAATTATGCCTGCTGCCAAGAAGTCTATTTCCCCCATTCCTCTGGGCGGCGGCGCAGCCAACAGCCACGTCTGGTGTCAAATTTTCGCCGACGTGCTGAACCGTCCCATCGTCCGCCTCAAGAGCGGTGAGACGGAAACTCTGGGCGATTTTATCATCGCCGCCGAGAGCGTCGGCCTTACCGACGTCACCCGCGACTTCGGTAAGAAGCTAGCCGCTGAGAGCGAAGTCCTCTACCCCGATTCTGCGGCGGCATCGGTCTATGATAAGGCCTATCAGAAGTATAAGGCTGTTTATCAGAATACGAAAACGCTATTCTAAGTTACCTTCTTCATTTTTCATTCTCCCTTTTCTCCTTGCCCCGGCTTTCTGCGCAGATGCAGGGTGGCCGGGGTATTTCTTTGTACAAAAAGGACTCCCCGGGGGAGCTGTTCCGTTTCTCGGGGAGTCGATTCTGATTCAGTTTAAAAGTTTTTATTCAGCAGAGACCCAAACCATGCACGGGCCTCCTGCTTCTTCTGAAGCTTATTGTACATTTTGACAGTCTTTTCGTAGACCTTCTCGCTCATCTTGTTGCTTGCAGTGGTGGCGGCAGCCTGCTTTGCTTCCTTCGTATCGGCAGCAGCGACAGCAGCCTTCATCTCTGCAAACTCCTTCATGATGTCCTTCTGGAGAGCGGCATAGTCTGCCTTGGCCGCAGCCTTGTCCTTCTCGGAGACATCGCCGTAGGTCAGCAGGTTCGACAGGGCATCCCGTGCGCCGTAGAAGGACTTGGTCCAGTCCTCCGGGTAGGTGTAGTATCTGCCCTTCTGGTCCTTGTACCAGACGCCCTCGGTGGGCTGCTCGTCGGAGCGGGTGACCGTGTGGACCGAGACCTTGTAGACATCTGCGGTGTCGGTGGTCAGCATCGGATAGTAAGGGACGAAGGCGTTGTACACGTCGTCGTCAAAAGCGGTCCACTCGGTAATGGCGGTGTTCAGATCGCCGGTGGCGCTCACCTGGAACAGATGCGTCTCCACATTGCCCGTCTTGCCGATGGGCTCGGTCTGAAAGAAGTGGATGGAATCCTCCACCGAGAACTTCTTGGTCAGCTGGATATTGGAGTAGACCGGGACGATGGCACCGTTCTCGCCGACGTTGCTGATGGCAAAGTCGGTCTCACTGTAGTTGTCTTTCGTAAAGGTGTCGGTGCCGTACAGGTAGTTCAGGCCGGCGGCCATGCGGTCCGATGCGATGTCGCCGTTGTAGGAGGCATCCAGGTCGATGACGTTGGCAGCGGCATCGCCCACAAAGGTACCGGCCTTCTGGGCCACGGAGATCAGGTTGGCAGAGGCCACCACATGGTCGGTGTCATCCAGATCGATCTTGCCCATAGCGGCGATGTTGGGCTGCATGAAGACCACGCTGGAGGAGAGCTTCAGGGCAAGGTAGGTGTGGCCCGTCAGGTTCTCCACGAACCAGGTCTCATTCTGGTCGGCGATGAACACGCCGGAGCCACCGGCCGCACCGGCGTTGTCGTAGATGGAGGTCAGCAGGGCAACACCCTCGCGGGCCGTGGAAGCTTCGCTCAGCAGCACTGTGGTGATCTCAGCTTCCTCAATGCCGTTGTCCACATAGGGGTCTACGCTCAGCACGGCGTCGGTGCCGTAGAGAGACTCGGTGGCAGAGACCATGACGCCCTTCTCGTTGGTGCCGGCCTCCTCATAGGGGGTGTGCTCGTGGGTGCTGTCGCAGTCCGGGCAGACACCCAGACCGTTGTCGTCCCGGCGGGCGGTGTAGCGGTAGCTGTCGTGGGTGAAGGTGTAGGTAAAGCCGTAGCAGCCCTCGTACACCTCGCCCGCGGTGTGCTTCCCGGCAGGGCTGACGTTGAACAGCTTGTTGTAATCGTTGGTGCCCAGATCCTCGATCCGGCCAAACATGGTGGTGCCGTCCTCGGTGAGGTCGCTGCCGACATAGAGTGCCGTGCAGGCAAAGGCGGAAGGAACCACGGCAAGCGTCATCGCACAAGCGATGAAAGCCGCAGCAATTTTCTTCTTCAAAGACATAATAGTATCGTTCCCTCTCTTGTTGATTGTCGGCATTTCGTCGGCAGGTGTCATAATACACCCATTTTAATGAAAATGCAAGTATTTTCCCGAAATTTTAGCATATATTCATTTTTATATGGTATATATTCATACTGCGTTTTTCATCTGCCCCTCCGTGAGCGCAAAAAACCGCCCCGGCTTCCTGTTACGGAAACCGGGGCGGTCATATACTTTATTGGTGCTTTCTCAAGCTCTCACGCAATTACTTGCGGGGGTTCTTGATCGCAGCCTGAGCAGCGGCCAGACGTGCGATAGGCACACGGAAGGGAGAGCAGCTGACGTAGTCCAGACCAACCTTGTGGCAGAACTCGACGCTGGAAGGATCGCCGCCGTGCTCGCCGCAGATGCCCAGACCCAGGTCGGGACGGGTCTCACGGCCGTCATGTGCAGCCATCTTGACCAGCTTGCCGACGCCGACCTGGTCCAGATGCTGGAACGGATCGCTCTCGTAGATCTTGTTCTCGTAGTAAGCGCCCAGGAACTTGGCAGCATCGTCACGGCTGAAGCCGAAGGTCATCTGGGTCAGGTCGTTGGTGCCGAAGCTGAAGAACTCAGCCTCCTTGGCGATCTCGCCGGCAGTCAGAGCTGCACGGGGGATCTCGATCATGGTACCGACCAGATACTTCATGTCAACGCCGGAAGCCTTGATGAGCTCGTCTGCGACCTTGACGACAACGTCCTTGACGAACTTCAGCTCCTTGACCTCGCCGACCAGCGGGATCATGATGTGCGGAGTGATGATATAACCGGTCTCAGCAGAGACGTTCAGAGCTGCCTTGATAACAGCGCGGGTCTGCATTGCTGCGATCTCGGGGTAGGTGACAGCCAGACGGCAGCCACGATGGCCCATCATGGGGTTGAACTCATGCAGAGAAGCAACGACGTTCTTCAGGTCATCGAAGGTCATGCCCATGTCGGCAGCCAGCTCCTTGATGTCCTCGTCCTTGCTGGGCAGGAACTCGTGGAGAGGCGGGTCCAGATAACGGATGGTCATCGGGCGCTCACCCATGATGCGGTACATCGCCTCGAAGTCACCCTGCTGGAACGGCTCGACCTTGGCCAGAGCAGCCTCGCGCTCTTCCACGGTACGTGCGCAGATCATCTCACGGACGGCCTTGATGCGGTCCTCAGCGAAGAACATATGCTCGGTACGGCAGAGGCCGATGCCCTCAGCACCCAGGTCAACTGCCTGCTGTGCGTCGCGCGGGTTATCGGCGTTGGTCATGACCAGCAGCTGACGAGCAGCGTCTGCCCAGCCCATGAAGCGGTTGAAGTTCTTGTTGCCGGTGGCGGCGACGGTAGCGACCTGCTCGCCGTAGATGTTGCCAGTGGAGCCGTCGATGGAGATCCAGTCGCCCTCGACGAACTTGTGGCCGTTGAGCTCGAAGGTCTTAGCCTCTTCGTCGATCTTCACGTCATTGTCGTTGCCGCAGCCGGAGACACAGCAGGTACCCATACCACGAGCAACAACGGCTGCGTGGCTGGTCATGCCGCCGCGGACGGTCAGGATGCCCTGAGACACCTGCATGCCGACGATGTCCTCGGGAGAGGTCTCCAGACGGACCAGAACGACCTTCTTCATCTTGCCGGACTTGACCATCTCCTCAGCCTCTTCGGCGGTGAAGACGATCTGGCCGCAGGCAGAACCGGGAGAAGCTGCCAGGCCCTTGCCGACGACCTCAGCAGCCTTCAGGGCAGCTGCGTCGAACTGGGGATGCAGCAGGGTATCCAGCTGCTTGGGCTCCACGCGCAGGACAGCCTCCTGCTCGGTGATCATGCCCTCGTCCACCAGGTCACATGCGATCTGCAGAGCAGCCTGAGCGGTACGCTTGCCGTTACGGGTCTGCAGCATATACAGGTGGCCGTCCTCAATGGTGAACTCCATATCCTGCATATCGCGGAAGTAGTTCTCCAGACGGGTAGCGATCTCGACGAACTGGTCGTAGACCTCAGGCATCTGCTCGTGCAGGTGGCTGATGGGAGACGGGGTGCGGACACCGGCAACGACGTCCTCGCCCTGTGCATTGATGAGGTACTCGCCCATCAGCTTCTTAGCGCCGGTGGCGGGGTCACGGGTGAATGCAACGCCGGTGCCGGAGCGGTCGCCGGAGTTACCGAACGCCATCTGCTGGACGTTGACAGCGGTGCCCCACTCGTAGGGGATCTCGTTCATCTTACGATAGACGTTTGCACGGGGGTTGTCCCAGCTGCGGAAGACGGCCTTGACAGCCTCGATGAGCTGGTCCTTGGGGTCCTGGGGGAAGGGCTTGCCCTCGTTGTCCTCGTAGATCTTCTTGAAGGTGCCGACCAGTTCCTTCAGGTCGTCAGCAGTCAGGTCAACGTCGTTCTTGACGCCCTTGGCTTCCTTCAGCTTGTCGATCTCGACCTCGAACAGGCTCTTCGGGACCATCATGACGACGTCGGCGAACATCTGCACGAAGCGGCGGTAGCAGTCATATGCGAAGCGGGGGTTGTTGGTCTTCTTGGCCAGACCCTCGACAGCCTCATCGTTCAGGCCGAGGTTCAGGATGGTGTCCATCATGCCGGGCATGGACTGACGTGCGCCGGAACGGACGGAGACCAGCAGCGGGTTCTCGTTGTCGCCGAAGGTCTTGCCGGTGATCTTCTCGAGACCCTTGACATGCTCGAAGATGTCAGCGGTGATCTCGTCATTGATCTGGCGGCCGTCTGCGTAGTACTGGGTGCAGGCCTCGGTGGTGATGGTGAAGCCCTGCGGCACCGGCATACCGGCTGCGGTCATCTCAGCCAGACCAGCGCCCTTGCCGCCCAGAATGTTCTTCATGGTGACCTTGTCGCCGCCAAAGGCATCGTTGCCTTCGCTGAAGTAGTACAGATACTTTTTGCTCATGCGTGTTTACCTCCCAAATGGTAGCCGCTGGCGCGAAGCACGGCGGTCTTATCGTTGCTCTGCTTGTCATACGATAAACATTTCTCTGTGAATGCTAAACTATTATACCAAAATTTCACGTCTATTCCATCGGGCAAATCACCGAATTTGTTTGATATTTTTTGTGCAAACCCTTGCATTTTACTCACTTTTTGGGTAATATAAAATGGGAAAGATTTGAAGAGGATTTTCGAGTTCTGATGCTGTTTTTGGACGGTTGGATACAACTTTCTATCCATTAAACTCACTGCCGTTCTTGTTTGTCTTCCATCTTTCCGAATTTCTTCTATCTTGGATACAACATTTCCTCTCCCGCAGGGGTCTGCACAGCTTCTGCGAGAGGCGGTTTTGGAGGAGGTTTTTCTCTATGCAGAACATCGATGCATCCGCACTGGCTGCCGCAAAGGCAAAGCTCGACGCTGCCGAGGCCCGGCGCGAAGAGGTGCTGCTGCGCCACATCGCAAACGGCGTGGACATCCGCAGCCGCAATGTGGAGATCGGCTCCGAAGTGGTCATTGCCCCGGGAGCCGTCATCCTCGCAGGCACCATCCTGCGCGGCAAGACCACCATCGGCGCAGGCTGCGTCATCGGCCCCAACACCCTCATCGAGGACAGCACCGTGGACGAAGGCACCACCGTCAACGCCAGCCAGGTCTACAGCAGCCACCTCGGCCCCCACAACAATATCGGTCCCTTCACCCATGTGCGCATCAACACCGTCACCGGCTGCGGTGTGCATCTGGGCGCTTATGTCGAGACGAAGAACTCCAACTTCGCCCGGGGCAACACCGTCAGCCACCTGACCTACATCGGCGACAGCGACGTGGGCAAGTACTGCAACTTCGGCTGCGGCACCGTCACCTGCAACTACGACGGCAAGGACAAGTTCCGCACTCAGATCGGCGACTACTGCTTCATCGGCTGCAACACCAACCTTGTCGCCCCCGTCACCATCGGCGACGGGGCCTACACCGCCGCCGGCAGCACCATCACCAAGGACGTCCCCCCGCAGGCTCTTGGCATCGCCCGGGAGCGTCAGACCAACCTCGACGGCTGGGCTGAGCCGAAAATGGAGGCGTACATTATAAAGAAGCAGAAACTGGAACAGGAGCAGGGCTGACCCCCGCTCCCCACGCCGCCGTGCCGCCCGCACGGCGGCTTTTTGTATAATGAAAACCACTCGCCTAGCGAGTGGTTTTACGAATTACAAAAAAGAGGCCGCCCCGGGTGGTTTCCCAAGGCGGCCCCTGTAAGGAGTCTGTATTTTTTAGTGCCTCCAGCACTTCAGGCTTTCGGCCTGAGTTGCGCTCAGCCGCCGGCTCGCAAGGCCGTCGTGCTCCAGGGCAAACCAGCTGCCCCCCTCTGCCAGCAGGTCTGCCACCGACAGGGTGGTCGTTTTGAGGGTGGTAACAAACTGGATCTGCTCCACCCCCTGCTCCTGCAGGGTCTCCAGCGCCTGCCGGGTTCCGTGGAGCCGGGCGGACAGATTGTCGGTCGTCACCCGCAGGGTGCTGCCCTGCTGCCGGGTGTTAAAAGGCAGGGGGGCGCCCTTCAGCGTCTCCACATGGAGATCCAGGCTCTCCCCGTCCGGGATGGGATGGGAGGGCTCCAGCTCAACCCACTTCCGCTCCCACCACTCCCGCTTTACGGTGCCGTCCTGGTTGTAGTTGACGTGGTGGATGTAGCCGGTGGTCAGGTCGTCGAGCTTCGCCTGGATCTCATCGCCGTCGACAAGTTCACCACCCGGCGTCTTCTTGCCGCCGTTGCCGATGGTAGCACCGGCACCGAAGCGGTTATCTCTCTTGCCGGCGGTCGTCGTCACCTGAGCGGCTCCGCTCACGGTGACATTGCTGCCGCTGCCCCTGAGACCGCCGCCGATGCCAGCACCACTCTCACCACCGGCAGCGTTCACCGTGCCGCCGTTGATGGTGATATTTTTGCCG
>ERZ1023970.224-NODE-224-length-20691-cov-8.973590_pt1 | contig 20691 bp, 19 predicted proteins | sample MGYA00380430_ERZ1023970 | MGnify/ENA primary metagenome ERZ1023970 (study PRJEB33179, sample SAMN07449052) | human gut metagenome | biome: Human-gut; feature: Human associated habitat; material: Faeces | host: Homo sapiens | place: India:Kasaragod | collected... | reverse complement strand
ATTACGCGCAGCTCCCGACACACTCCCGTCGGCAGCGGCGCATTTTCTATTCACTTTTCCCATTCCATCCCGTTCCCCCGCCGCCCCCCTATTTCGCAGAAGAAGATACCGAGACAACCCTTGATTTCTGCCTGCCACCTATAAATTACAGAATACAAAATATATTATTGTCACCACACCGGCGCGATTTGCCTCGCTGCCTACAATGACGTTCGTACTGTTTGCGGCTTGCAAAAAACTTGATTTTCAATCGGCTCCTCCGCCGTATTTGCAATTGGAATCGACGGAGGATTCATTCGCCGACAAACCAACTCCTTGGCGCGGCGAAGTCTGCATCTGGCGGCACTGTTTACAAACGAAAGAATATGGAATATAATTATTTTAATCCTGCTTCGAGCGGGAAATAAGGAAAAGAGGTGCCCATCATGAAGAAGCTCCTATCCCTTCTGTTGGCGCTGACCATGATTCTCCCCTTGGTGGGCTGCGCGGCGTTCGCAGAGAATGCGGATCCCATCATGATTACCGTCATCGCGACCAGCGACGTGCACGGCAAAGTGCTGCCCATCAACTACGCCACTGGCGAGCCTTCTCCGAACGTGGGTCTGTCCATGATCGCTTCCATGATCGAGCAGGTTCGCGCTACGGAAAAGAACGTCATTCTGGTGGATGGCGGCGATACCGTGCAGGGCTCTGCCATGACCTATTACTACTCCTACTTCGCTCCTGAAAAGGACGATCCCATGATGAAGGCGCTGCGCCTGATGGACTACGACATGTGGTGCTTGGGCAATCACGAGTTCAACAACGATCTGCCGATTCTCAAGCGTCAGATTGAGTATGTGATGAGCCCCGACAACGGCGAGGAGCATTCCGTGCCCATGTCCGCCGCCAACTTTGTGGCGAAGGGCACCGAGTGGGATTCCTGGATGGGCGTCCCCTACATCGTCAAGGAATTTGAGGGCGTGAAGGTCGGCGTCATCGGCATGGATACGCCCAACATCCCCGCTTGGGAGGTTGAGTCCCACTATGAGGGCATCGACTTCCGCAATCTGGTCCCCACGGTTGAGCACTTCGTGCCGATCCTGCGCGAGCAGGAGGGCTGCGACGTGGTGATTGTCGTGGCGCACTCCGGCGTGGAAGACGCTGTTTCTACCGATGGCAACAACCCCGCGGACTATGAAAACCAGGTTCGCGCAATGATTAACCTGACCACCGGGATTGACGCGGTTGTGTATGGTCACTTCCATAACACCGACTACCGTGAGGATATCCTCAATGCCGAGGGCAAGGTTGTGCCCGTGCTGGCGGGCGGCGGCGGCGAAGGCCTGGGCTTCTTGAAGCTCGCCTACGACCCGGCGACCAAGACTGTGACCCCTGTGACGGCTGAAAACGGCTACCGCTTCCTGGCGGATCAGGAAGGCCTGGTGGAAAATCAGAAGGTTGCCACGGCGCTGGCTCCCTACAACGAGGAACTGCAGGCTTATCTGGATCAGCCTCTGGGCATTGCTACCGGCGCTTTCTCCAATGAGAACATCTCCCTGCAGCCCACCGCGCTGATGGATCTGCTGAACAAGGCGCAGCTGTCTGCGGTTCCTGCGCAGCTGTCCATCTGCGCGCCTCTGACCAGCGGCGCCAACGTTCGCGACCTGATTCCTGCGGGCGACGTTCCGATGCGTTTGCTGTATCAGCTGTACGTGTTTGAAAACTGGCTCTATCGCGTGAACATGACCGGCGAACAGCTGCGGCTGTGGCTGGAGCATGCTACCACCAACTACACCAGTGCGTCGAACCCCGATTACCTTGGCGGTGGCTACTACACCGATGAAATCTACGGTTTGTACTACGAAATCCACTACTATGCGCCTGAAGGAAAGCGCATCCAGAACATGCAGTATCAGGGTCAGCCCGTGGCGCCTGATCAGGTGTTCTCCGTGGTGATGAACAACTACCGCTTCACCGGCGGCGCCGGCTTCATGCAGGCGGCTGGTCTGACTCCTGAGGATTACAGCCTCACGGATATGTACACCGGCGATACGCTGGGCAACGATAACGGTCAGGTGCGTAACATTCTGGCACAGTACATCCGCGACCAGAAGGAAATCACCCCCACCGTGGAAAGCACTTGGCAGTTCTTCAGAACCAAGGAAGACGCGATCGCTGCCGGCGCGAAGGTTGTGGAATAATTCACTGTCTTTCCGGCACAACGGATGCTGCCCAGGGAGGCTCTGCCGAAGCAGGCAGAGCCTCCCTTCCTGCTTTGGGGGGATCATGTTCTTTCCGGGTTGAGAAATGAGGACAAGAGCAGCTTCCTCGACAAGATAAACAGTGTGCACGCTTGCTGCCATCGGGGACGATATACTCTCTACTATGTGGAGGAAGGTAAATGACCATGAAGAATAAACCGCTGAAAAAGCAACTCTCAGCGCAGTTTTATCGTCGGAACATCCCTGCTCTCTGCGTCGCTGTCTTTGGCGCATTGGTTGCAGGCACGCTCAATCTGATTCTTTCGTGGATCATGCAGCAGCTTATCGATGCAGCATCCGGTGTTCCTGGTGCGCTTCCCATCGGAACGCTCGCAAAAATCAGCGGAGGGTTTGTGCTGCTTTGCGTAGCGGCGTTTCTGCTGGACTATATTTCGCAGCCCCACTTTATTGAGAGAGCCATGCGGCAGTATAAAGATTTCGCCTTTCAGAAGCTCACGGAAAAGAGCATTTCATCCTTTCGGGACGAGAGTACGGCTGCCTATCTTTCGGCTCTGACAAACGACGCAGGCAGCATAGAGGCGGATTATCTTGCGCAGCAGCTTTCCCTGATCACAAAAACTGTGACATTCATCGGCGCGCTCGCCATGATGCTGTGGTACTCCCCGGTTATGACCGCCATCGCCATCGGCGTTACGATTTTGCCGCTGGTCGCTTCCCTCCTGACGGGAAATAAGCTGCAAGAAGCTGAAAAGCGTGTGTCGGAGCGAAACAAGGACTTTACCGCCGCGCTGCACGACTGCCTCAGCGGATTCTCGGTCGTTAAGAGCTTCAAGGCGGAGAAGGAAGTCTATAAGCTCTTTGCCGAAAGCAACCGGGCTTTGGAGGGGGATAAGTTCAGCAAGCGGAGGATCAAGATCCTCGTGGGTATGATCGGCGCTGTGACGGGCATTTTTGCGCAGCTTGGTGTGTTTCTCATTGGAGCGTACCTCGCTCTGTCCGGCTATGGGTTGACCCCCGGTGTTCTGATTATTTTCGTAAACCTGATGAATTTTATGATTCAGCCCATCGCGGAGCTGCCGGGGCTGCTGGCAAGCCGCAAGGCGGCGCTGGGGCTGATCGACAAGCTGGCGACGGCGCTGGAAAAGAATCCTACCTCTGACGGCAGCGCGACGCTTTCCCGGCTGGAGAAGGGCATTCGTCTCGAACAGGTGTCGTTCAGCTATGACGGAGAAAAGGATGTGCTGCACGAGCTCTCCGCCGAGTTTAAGGTCGGCAAAGCCTATGCCATTGTAGGCGGCAGTGGCAGCGGAAAATCAACGCTGCTTCATCTGTTGATGGCGGGGAGCAGGGAATATGCTGGAAGCATCTTGCTCGACGGAACGGAGCTTCGCAGTATCGCCCCGGAATCGCTGTATGAAACGATTTCAGCCATACAACAGAATGTATTCGTGTTCAATGCCTCCATAAAGGATAATGTTTCCATGTTCCGCAGTTTCCCACGGCAGGAGCTTGACGAGGCGATGCGCCGCGCCCATCTAACGGGGCTGATCGCGGAACGGGGAGAAGACTATCTCTGCGGCGAGGGCGGCAGCGGGCTGTCCGGCGGCGAAAAGCAGCGCATATCCATTGCCCGAAGCCTGCTGAAAAAATCCTCCGTCCTTCTGGCTGACGAGGTAACGGCTTCGCTGGACGCACAGACGGTCTATCAGGTCACAAGCGATATTCTTGACCTGCATGGTATGACCCGCATCATCGTGACGCATACGCTGGAGGAATCCCTGCTCCGCCGCTATGACGGCATCCTCGTCCTGAAGGACGGACGCATCGCCGAGGCGGGCAGCTTCGACGAGCTTATGGAGAAGAAAGGGTATTTCTTTGCGCTGTTCACTGTGGCGCAGTAAAAAGAAAGCAAATTCGATTGTTAAGGCACCACCTCATTTGTGCGGTTGTGCCTTAAAGAAATCAAAATAAACTTGCTCATATTCTCTCAAAGCGCAATCGACGAAAATCGGTTGCGCTTTTTGCGTTCAAGAATCCTATTCAATCCCGTTCCCCTTTAGCCCCTGCACGAATTCCTCCGGCAGCGGCGCGGTGAACGTCATGCGCTCCCCTGTTCTTGGGTGCGTGAAGGACAGCGTGTACGCGTGGAGCATCAAGCGGGGGACTTTCGCGCCCTTGCCGGAGCCGTAAATCGGGTCGCCGCAGACCGGATGCCCGATGGACTTCATGTGCACGCGGATTTGGTGCGTCCGCCCGGTCAGAATGTGGACGTCCAGCAGCGTCACGTTCCGCCCGCGCGCAAGCACCGTCCAGTCCGTAATCGACGGGCGGCCTTCGGGGTCAATCGCCATTTTCTTGCGGTCTTTCTTGCTCCGCGCGATGGGCTGGTCGATGCGCCCGCTGTCCTCGCGCAGATTCCCTTCAACCAGCGCGCGGTAGTGCTTCTCCATCTGCCGCTCCTGCAACTGGCGGCTGAGGGCAAGCTGGCTCTGGTCGTTCTTTGCCACGAGCAGCAGACCGCTGGTGTCCTTGTCCAGCCGGTGGACGATGCCGGGGCGCAGTTCACCGCCGATGCCGCTCAAGTGGTCAAGGTGGTGCAGGAGCGCGTTGACGAGCGTGCCGTCCTCGTTGCCGGCGGCGGGGTGAACGACCATGCCGCAGGGCTTCAGGACGACGGCGAGGTCGTCATCCTGATAGAGAATTGTGAGCGGAATTTCCTGCGCGACGGGCACAGCGGGCTTCGGCGCGGGAATCATCAGGACGACAGTTTGCCCCGGTTTTGCCTTTGCGCCGGATTTCGTCTCGACTTTCCCGTCCACTGTGACGTTTCCGTCCGCCATCAGCGCCGCCACCCGCGAGCGCGTCAGCCCGGCGGCTTCGGACAGGGCAACATCCAGCCGACGGCCGTCGCCGGGGATGGAGATAGTGCGCGATTCGAGTGCGTCAGGCATCATTTGCGTCATGATTGATTTTCCTCCAATCTTCCGTGCGGAACACGATGCAGTACGCCATCAGCACTGTGCCGACGACGAGCGCCGCGTCCGCAATATTGAACACTGCGAAGGGAAACAGGGTGATATCCAGCATATCGACGACATAGCCCAGCGCCAAGCGGTCGCAGGCGTTGCCAAGCGCGCCGCCGATCATCAGCGCCGCCGCGGTTCTGCTCCATCCGCTGAGCTGATAGCGGCGGAGGACGAGCCATCCGGCGATAACCGCGGTGACGGACACCACGCCCAGCATCCACGAGCGCCCGCTGAACAGGCTGAACGCCATGCCGGTGTTTTCGGCATAAATCCAGCGGAGAACGCCGGGGATGAGGGTGCGCTCATCCGGCAGCGCGACGGCGAGGGCCTTGGTGAAGCGGTCAAGCGCGAGGGTCAGGAGGATGAGCAGGAGAGGCATCAGCCTTTGGGAAACGGGTTTGCGCATGGTGATGATAGCCCTTTCTGGTGATGATGATTTGGGAAGCGGCGGAATCAGGTCGCGCCTATTGACGCGACAATGAGGAAATGGCGGATAGAGCAGCTTGGGGCGCTTCTGCGGAAGCGCGAAGTTACGGGCGGGGACGCTTTAGCTGCCGCTGCCCTTGCCTTCCACGAGGTTCAGCAGTTGGGTCAGGAAATCCCCGATAATCGGCAGATTCCTTTGCACCAGTCCTTGCAGCAGCCACACCACCAGCGCACCCAGAAGCGTAAACCCAACCGCTGTCCCTAATCCTCTTGCAATCCCGCCTACAAACTGCATCAGAAGACGCTTCTTCCAGTTCTTCTCATATGCAACAAATTCACTGAGCCGCAGCTGCTCCATCCGCAGCAATTGCTCCTCCATCTTGTTCGCCATCCAGACCGCCCATTCCTTCATTCTCGCACCTCTTTTTTGCGGTTTTCATTTTCTGATAGAATCGCATGATCATGCAGGGAATGTCGCCTCTGCGGAGGCGACAAAGGGGCTTTCTGCTTGCTCCCTTCGGCACTTTAAGCCATAGTGGTGATAATCAGAAGTTTTTGATAGGGGGTGGCTTAAGGCACCACCGCACAATTCGGCGGCGCGTCTGACGATGTCTTTTCCGCCATCTGCGGCATGCAAATTCCTCGATTTACCTCCAGTAAATCTTCGAAATTTGCATTTGCATCTGACGAAAAATCCATTCGCCAGCCGACCACCTCATTTGTGCGGTGTTACCTTAATTTTGTTCGGAAAAGTGTCTGATTTCCCTGCAAAGCAGAGCTGCCCTTTGTTTTTGCTGGTCAGCATTCCCCCGAATGGGGCAAACGATGCAAAGACCAGAAAAAAGGTGGACAAAAAACAAAAAAACACGCGAAAAACGCTTGACATAGCCTATTAGTTATGCTAAACTAACGCTTGCGAATCGCCGGATTAGTTGGAATAAACTATCCGCGAAAGGACTGACACAAGGAGGTCATGGAACATGATGCCGTTGGGCATGGTGGAAATTGGCGAGTCTGGCGTGATTGGCAAAATCACCGGACAGGATGAGGTGCGTCAGCATCTGGCGGAGCTGGGCTTCGTGATGGGCGAAAGAGTGACGGTCGTCAGCAAAATGGGCGGCAATCTGATTTGCGCTGTCAAGGATAGCCGTGTTGCGTTGAGCCAATCCATGGCTATGCGTGTGCTGGTGAACTGAGGAAAAGGAGGCAGAAGGCATGAAAACCCTGAAGGATGTCAAGGTCGGGGAAACCGCGGTGGTTGTCCGCCTGCATGGTGAAGGTGCCGTCAAGCGCCGCATCATGGACATGGGACTGACCCGCGGGACGGAAGTCCATGTGCGCAAGGTTGCGCCGCTGGGCGATCCGATGGAGCTGACCGTGCGCGGCTATGAGCTGAGCGTGCGCAAGGCGGATGCGGAAATGATCGAGGTTCAGTAATTCTGTTTCCCTTACGATAAAACCTGATTTCGCGTTGTTCCAAGCCTTCCACGCGCATACAGTATGGAAGCGCGCTCAACGCAATCGCGAAAAAGGGTCAAGGGGCAATGCCCCTTGCAGGGTCAAGGGACAGAGTCCCTTGCGGAGTCCAGAGGCGGAGCCTCTGGTGGGGTTAGTTAAGACAAATTCGCATAAGGAGGCGCCGAAAATGGCGATTACGATTGCGCTCGCAGGCAACCCGAACTGCGGCAAAACGACCATGTTCAACGCGCTGACGGGTTCTCGTCAGTTTGTCGGCAACTGGCCGGGTGTTACGGTTGAAAAGAAGGAAGGCAAGCTCAAGGGCAATGACGATGTGGTCATTCAGGACTTGCCCGGCATTTACTCCCTGTCTCCCTACACGCTGGAGGAAGTCGTCGCCCGCAACTACCTGGTGAACGACAAGCCTGATGCCATCCTGAATATTGTGGACTCCACCTCCATCGAACGCAACCTTTACCTGACCACGCAGCTGCTCGAACTCGGCACGCCGATGGTCATCGCGATGAACATGATCGACGTGTCCCGCAAGAACGGCGACAAGATCGACATGAAGAAGCTGAGCGCAGCGCTGGGTGTGGAAATTGTCGAGACTTCCGCGCTGAAGGGCGAAGGCAGCGTGAAGGCGGCTGAAAAGGCTGCCGCTGCTGCCAAGAACCGCACGATGGGCGAGCATCCGCACGTTTTCACCGGCTCGGTGGAACACGCGCTGGCGCACATTGAAGATCTCATCGGCGGCAAGGTTGAACCTCGCTTCCTGCGCTGGTACGCCGTGAAGCTGTTCGAGCGCGACGAGAAGGTTGTTGCAGAACTGAAGCTGTCCGAAGATGTCAAGAAGGGCATTGAGGAAGCTGTCTCCTCCTGCGAAAAGGAAATGGATGACGACGCCGAGTCCATCATCACCAATCAGCGTTACGCCTACATCAACACCTTGATGCAGAACGCGGTGAAGAAGGGCAAGGCAAAGGGCAGCCTGAGCGTTTCGGACAAGATTGACCGCGTGGTGACCAACCGCGTGCTGGCGCTGCCGATTTTCGCGCTTATCATGTTCCTTGTGTATTACATTTCCGTGACGACGATTGGTAGCCTGCTGACGGACTGGACGAATGATGTGTTCGTTGCGGAAATCGTGCAGGGCAACCTTCAGACGTGGCTGGACGGTGTTGGCTGCGCGGGCTGGCTGAGCGGTCTGATTGTTGATGGTATCGTCGGCGGCTGCGGCGCGGTGCTGGGCTTTGTGCCGCAGATGCTGGTGCTGTTCCTCCTGCTGGCTATCCTTGAAGACGTCGGCTACATGGCTCGTATCGCCTTCATCATGGACCGTATCTTCCGCAAATTCGGTCTGTCCGGCAAGAGCTTCATCCCGATGCTGATTGGTTCTGGCTGCGGCGTTCCCGGCATCATGGCTTCTCGTACCATCGAGAGCGACCGTGACCCCAAGACGACCCTCATGACCACCTCCTTCATCCCCTGCGGCGCGAAGATGCCGATTATCGGTCTGATTGCCGCGGCGGTCTTCGGCGGCAGCGCGTGGGTTGCGACGTCCGCATACTTCATCGGCGTGGCGGCGATTGTCATCTCCGGCATCATGCTGAAGAAGACGAAGATGTTCGCGGGCGACCCGGCTCCCTTCGTCATGGAGCTGCCGGCGTATCACTTCCCGTCTGGCCGCAACGTGTTCCACAGCGTGTGGGAGCGCGGCTGGAGCTTCATCAAGCGCGCTGGCACGGTCATCCTCCTGTCCTCTATCGTGATTTGGTTTACGAAGACCTACGGCTGGGCGCCCGCGGCGGACGTGCAGCTTGAAGCGCAGCAGACCTACCAGACGGAACTGGCTGATTACAACGCGAAGGCGGAAGCTGGAACGCTGGAAGAAGACGAGGAAGAACCGCAACTTGCGCCCGAAATGGATCGCGCGGCTGGCTCTTGGGGCGCTGTGGCGGATATGGACAACTCCATCCTTGGCAAGATCGGCAACCCGGTCAGCGTGGTGTTCAAGCCGCTGGGCTTCGGCAACATGCCGTCCACGGTCGCTACAGTCATGGGTCTGGTTGCGAAGGAAGAAGTCGTTGGCGTTCTGGGCGTGCTGTATGGCGCGGATGACGCGGCGGACGTTGTTGACGACGAGGACATGACCGAGGAAGAGAAGGCGGAAGCCCTCAGCCCGATTGCGACGGCGTTTAACGAGTCCTCCAACGGTCACGGCCGTCTGGCGGCGTATGCCTTCATGATTTTCAACCTCCTGTGCGCTCCCTGCTTCGCGGCCATCGGCGCGATGAAGCGTGAGTTCAACAATGCCAAGTGGACGCTGGCTGCGGTTGGCTATCAGTGCGCGTTCGCGTACACCATCGCCCTGATTGTCTATCAGCTCGGTCTGCTCTTCAGCGGCGCTGGCTTCACCGTTGCGACGGCGATTGCCATCCTGCTGCTGGCTGGCCTGGTGTATCTGGTCGTTCGTAAGAATCCTTACAACGACAACCACCTCACCCAGAAGGTTTCTGCCTGATTTTCCATCGGGCTTAACCGAGGAAAGCGCCGCTGCATCCGGTGCTTTCTGAGACCCCTCTTGTGAACGCCGGAGGGCTGGCGCGGGTTCTGCATCATCCGCGCTTCCCCTCCGGCATATGTTCTATCGCGCAAAAGCGGTTTTCCTCCATCCGCATCGGCGCAGAAAGGAACGAACCATGGCAACGTGGATTGTTGGCGGTGTACTTCTGGTGATTGTTGGCGCAATCATCTGGAAGATGATCAAGGACAAGAAAAGCGGCAATTCTGCTTGCAGCTGCGGCGGCGACTGCGGCAAATGCAAGGGCTGCCACTGATTTTTCTCAAAACTTGTCAGACAAAAGCGCGCTTCCCGGAAACTTCGGGAGGCGCGTTTTTGATAGGTGGATGTGTTCCGCTGTTCTTTTCCTGTCGCCATCCTATGCAGCGTGCGGCGGATGTGGTATAATACTATTTCCAAATTCACCTGCGCCATCTGCTTGCGCCTTTTCCGCTCTGTCGTCCGGTCGTTCCATTTAGCGTAGCGCTGCTACGCTGCATTCCACTCCCGTTAGCCAGAACGAAAAATTCGCGGCGCATCTTGGCGCATTCTCATTTGGAAATAGTATAATACTATTTCCAGATTCACCTGCGCCATCTGCTTGCGCCTTTTCTCTTCTGGCATCCGCTCATTCCACTTAGCGTAGCGCTGCTACGCTGTGTTTCATTCACGTTCGCCAGAATGAAAGATTCGCGGCGCATTCTTATCTGGAAATAGTATAATCAGCATGGAAGCATCACAAAACCCGATGAATCACGTCTCGAAATCCACAAAATCCATTTATGTGCTGATAAGGAGGACAACCCTCATGAGCAACGCTCTCACTGCCCGCCGTTCCATTCGCAAGTTCCAGCCAATGCCCATTTCTCCCGACGCCATCCGCGCTATCGTCGCCGTCGCTGCGTATGCGCCCAGCTGGAAGAATTCCCAGACCACCCGCTACACCCTGCTGACCAAGCGCGAGGAAATTGACCGCGTAGCGGACGAATGCACGATGGGCTTTCAAAAGAACATCGATACCCTGCACGGCGCGCCCGCGCTGGTTGTCCTCACGACCGTGAACGACCGCAGCGGCTACGAACGCGACGGCTCGTTCACCACCAGCAAAGGGACGCACTGGCAGTCCTTCGATGCAGGGCTGGCGGCGGAAGCCTTCTGCGTCGCTGCGCATGATGCGGGGCTTGGCACGGTCATCCTCGGCATTTATGACGAAGGGAAGGTCAAGGACGTGCTGAATCTGCCGGAAACGGAGAGCGTGTCGGCGCTGATTCCGATTGGCGTACCTGCGGAATCTCCTGCCGCCCCCAAGCGCAAGGATGTTTCGGAACTTCTGCGCATTCAATAACCGTTTGACAAATATCAGCCAATTCTCGCTTGTACTCAACTGCCCGTTGTGCTATGATAAAGGAAATGAATGACCCGCCTGGGGTCACAGGGAAAGGAGTTCCCCATGATGAATTTGAACGAAACTGCGGCGCGTCACGGCTTTTGCGTTGATCGTGTGCGTGAAAGCGAAGAGCTGCACGGAAAGATGGTGGAAATGCACCACGAAAAGACCGGCGCACAGCTGGTTTGGGTGGATAACGGCGAGGTGAACAAGACGTTCTGCGTCGCGTTTAAGACCCTGCCGGAGGATTCGACCGGCGTGTTCCATATTCTGGAGCATTCTGTGCTCTGCGGCAGCGCCAAGTATCCCGTTCGTGAACCGTTCGTCGAGCTGATGAAGAGCAGCATGGCGACGTTCCTGAACGCGATGACCTTCCCCGACAAGACGATTTACCCCGTCTCCAGCCGCAACGAGCAGGACTTCCTGAACCTGACGGAAGTGTATCTGGACGCGGTGTTCGCGCCGCGCATCCTGCAAGACCCGAACATCTTCTATCAGGAAGGATGGCACATCGAGCTGGACGAAAACGGCGCGCCGCTGTACAAGGGCGTTGTGTTCAACGAGATGAAGGGCGCCATGAGCGATGTGGACGAGCAGATTTACCAGAAGACGCTGGATGTCCTCTTCCCGGACAACTGCTACGGCTGGAATTCCGGCGGCGACCCGAAGCACATCCCCGACCTGACCTACGAGCAGTTCCTGCGCATGTACCGCCGCTATTATCATCCGTCGAACGCGCGCATTTATTTGGATGGCGCTGTGCCGCTGGACAAGGTGCTGACGCTGGCGGAAGAGTACCTGAGCCGCTTCGACCGCCTGGACGAGAAGCACGAAATTCCCATGCAGAAGCCCTTCGCCGCTGAAGCGGAACAGGCGTATGAAATCGGCGCCGAGGAGGATACTGCCGACAAGACCATGCTGACGCTGGCGAAGATTGTTGCGCCGTGGTCGGATACGGTGCGCGTCACGGCGACGGAAATCCTCTTTGATGTGCTGACGGGCAGCAATGACGCGCCGCTGAAGAAGGCGCTGCTGGCGACGGGCAAGTGTCAGGATGTAGGCATGTCTCTGGACAACGCGATGGCGCAGCCGTACATGATGCTGACTCTGCGCAACATTTCCGATGACAGTGAGCAGGAACTGCGCCAGATGATCCGCGACACCGTGCAGCAGCTGGTTAAAACCGGGCTGGACAAGGACGCGCTGACCGCCTCCATCAACAGCAGCGAGTTTTCCGCCCGCCAGCCGGGCGAACCGTCGGGGCTGCTCCGCTGCATCCATGCGCTTGACGCGTGGCTTTACGGCGGCGACCCGATGCAGCCGCTCCTGTCCGAAGAGCGTTATCAAAAGCTGCGGGAAATGGCGGCGGGTGACGGCTTTGACCGCCTGATGGCAGAACTTCTGCTGGATGAAAGCACGATGAGCATCATCCGCACCGTGCCGTCCCACACGCAGGGCGACGAACTCCGCGCGGAGGAAACGGAACGCCTGCAGGCGATTCAGGCATCGTGGACGGAGACGGACAAAGAAGCTCTGCGCGTGCAGAACGAGAAGCTGACCGCGTGGCAGCAGACCCCCGACACCGCCGAGCAGCTGGCAACGCTGCCTGTGCTGTCCTTGAGCGAAATCAGCGCAGACCCGCTGCTGATTCCCGCGGCGGAAGCGCAGTGCGGCGCGGCAAAGGTCATCACGCATGATTTGCCCATGAACTGCATCACCATCATGCACTCGTATCTCTCCCTGACCGATTTCACCATGGATGCACTCAAGCGCCGGGCGATACTGCCCGAACTGCTGGGCAAGCTGCCGACGAAGCGTCACGATTCGCTATCCCTCTTCCAAGCCATCAAGTGCGATATCGGCAAGCTGACGTTCCAGCTGCGCGTCATGTCCCGCTGTGCGGAAATGGCGACGCCCGTGCTGGACGTGAGCTGCTCCGTGCTGGATGCGAACGTGGACAAGGCAGCCGCGCTCGTGCGGGAAATTCTGACCGAAACGTGCTTTGACGACAGGGCGCGTGTGCAGACGCTGATTCTCCAGTTGAGCGAGATGGCGAAGCAAAAGGTCATCAGCGACGGCCACAGGATGGCAATGTACGCCGCATCGGCGACGATGAGCGCGGCCTCGGCAGCGCGGGAAGCCTTGAACGGTCTGAGTGCCTGCATGGTGCAGAAGGCGCTGGCGGAGAATTTCGACGCGCAGTACGCGGATTTCCTTGCCCTCTGCGAGCGGTTCAGCAAGGACAGCGCGGTGCAGTCCCGCGTCACGTTCAGCCTGTCCACGAATAAGGCGCTTGACCCCGCCGCGATTCTCTCCGCCTACCCGGTCGGCACGCCCATCCCGGATGCCGCGCCGTATGTCAGCGACCTGCCTGCCAAGTGCGCCTACCGCATCCCGTCGCAGATCAGCTTTGCGTCGCTGGGCTATGATTACCGCCGTGCGGGCAAGGTGTACAGCGGTATTGCGCGCGTGATGAGCAACATCCTGTCCCTAAGCTACCTGTGGAACGAAGTCCGCGTGCAGGGCGGCGCATACGGCGCAGGGCTGAACACCAGCGAGACGGGGCGCATGGTCACTTACTCCTACCGCGACCCCTCCCCGGCGCGTACGCTGGGCATTGACCACAGCCTGTCGAAGGGTCTGCGTGACTTCGTGGCGGGCGACGAACGGATTGACAAGTACATCATTTCCACCGTCGGTGAAAGCGAACCGCCGCTGGGGTCGGAGAATCAGATTCTTGTCAGCGACGAAAACCTGCTGTGCGGCATCACGCCGGAGGATCTCTGCCGTGAGCGCGCGGAAATGCTCTCCACCACCAAGGATGCGCTGCTGACGTGGTGCGGCGTGCTTGACCAGATGGCAAAGGACGGCGGCGTGTGCGTCATCGGGCATGACGGCGCGATTGCTGCTTGCGAGAAGGAAGATTTGACGGTTCTGTAAGGGATATAACGTAAAAAGACCCGCTGTTCACCCCCAATGCAGGGATGGACAGCGGGTTCTCGTATGCTATACTATTTTCACTTTCTCCATTCCACCCGAATCTCAAACGGCATCTGCGCATCCGTCGCTTCGTCATTGTCCCAAACGTGCACCTGATAGCTTTCCGGCGCGCCCAGCACGACGAAGTACAGATACTGCGTCTCCTCCGGAATATCGAAGGACACAGCGCCCTCATCTTCGGCGCAAACGTCGCTGTACGCGCGTGTGCCGTCCGTCAAGTATGCCACGAAACCGTAGCGCCAGCCCGGCGCGGCATCCACCGCGTTGTAAATGCGTGTGTGACCCGTCAGGGTCTCCGGGGTGGCATCGTCCCCGATGTAGTACAGACCAGGGTCATCCGCCGCCAGCGCTGAGCCGGGCTGCAAGCCGCGGAACGACACCGTCACCTGACTTGCGTCTTGATGGTCAAGCGGAATCGCGCTGAAGCCGTTCGCCTCAGGGCAGGATGCATAGGCGATTCGCTGCCAGCCATCCCCGACATTGTACAGCGTTGCGCCGTAGCGCCCCTGCCACGCTGTGCTGTATGGTGCAGCCGCCGCAAAGTCGAACGTGACGGCGAGGGTGGCATAGCGGTACAGCGCGTTGTAGAAGGCGTTCAGGTCGTTATCAAGGTACAGGCGCATGAACGTCTGATACGCATCCTCCGGGTAGGCGCTTTCCCGCCAAATCCGACTGTACGCATCCAAGCCGTACTGCTCGGTCAGCGCGTAGAACCACCAGTAGTTCTGATAGCGGGTGTACTCGTTTTCCAGCGCACGATGATACTGCTGAAACCACGTTTCCATTTCGTAATCGGTGAACATTTCTTCCGGATAACTCTGCCAAGACTGCCACTGTGCGCCGATTTCCCACAGCGCATTGCCCGCGTTCTCTGCGTAGCCGTAGCGAAATCCGGCGTGGCTGTCGTCCGGCGCACCGATTTCGAGCGCCTGACAGTACGTCAGATACTGGAAGCAATGCCCGATTTCGTGCGCAATTACTGACCCGGCAGGCTGGCATGTCGCGGGCGAAATCCATAACGCGCCGATGCGGTTGTCGTACCCCGACCCCGTCGCGACCCAATCCGTCGTATACAGCAGGTAGATTTGCAGCTTGCTGCCGCCGGGCAGGGGGTCATCCGCCATGTGCAGGCGTTCCACGTTTTCGGCATAGAACAGCTCCGCCTTTTCCAGCAAATCCGCTGTATCCACCCGCATGTCGGGCGCGGCATTCAGTGGATTCTCGCCGAACCCCGCCTCCCAGAACAGCAGGAAATGCTCGCTTTCAGCGCTCCGGGCAAAGCTCCAGCGGCTTTCGGGGGCGTCGTAGTCCATTGCCGCGTTTTCCTGCGGCTGATAGAAGCCCGGATGCGCCGTCTCCGCCAGCGCTGGCACGGTCATTATCAGCAGAATCAACGCCAGCGCCGGCAATCGCCTGAATTTCATATCCTTATTCAAACCATCCCTTCGGCAGCACATCCCGCTGATGCAGCAGCATGTCGTCGAAGAGCTTCTGCCCGTCCTCCAGCGTCACGCCGCCCAATTGCGGGTCGTTCATGAACGTGGAGAAACCCAGCTGGCGGTCGCAGTGCAGCGCAGCCTGCAAGGTGTTTTCCTGATTGTAGACGTGGCGCGCCACCAGCGGCAGGATGTTCGACGGCATGTCGCCCGCGCAGATCGGGTCGATGCGCCCGCGCGAGAACAGCGCGTTTGTCTCCACCACCGCACCAATCGGCAAGTTCGGAATCTGCCCCTGATTCGGCACGTTCACGTTGCTGACCATGTTCCCCAGCCCCAGCAGCGCCTTGAGCAGCAAATGCCCTTCCTCACCCGATGGCGTGAGGTCAAGCGGCTCTTTTCCGCTGAGCAGGTCGTCCGAGCGCTGCATCCGCTTCTTCAGGTCGTCCTCGCGCCAAGACACGGGCGTCAGGTCGAATTTCCACTGGTGCGCTGTCTCCGGGCTGTGCAGATACCACTGCGGCAGGAACTCCACCAGATGGCGGTCGCCCGCCGCCGCAATCGCCCCATAGCGCTGGAACAGGTCGAACTTAACCTTGTGCGCGCACGCGAAATGGCTGTTCATCAAATTGTCCGACCCCAGCTGAATGCCTTCGGGATGCTCCTCCACAAAGCGGGCGTACAGCGGCATCAAGTCCATGCCCTGATAGCTGGCAGAGGTAATCCAAGTGAAGTGGTTGATGCCGGTGACAGTGGTGTACAAGTCCTGCCGCTTCACGCCGGGAATGTGCTCCTGCTCATCCAGCATCGCGCACAGCACCTTCTGCGTGCCGAACACCTCGTGGCAGCAGCCGAACGCCTTTACCTGCGGGAATACCTCGTACAGCGTCCGCACGCAAAGCGTCATTGGGTTCGTATAGTTGATGACAAATGCGTTCGGCGCGAAGTCGCGAATCGCTTCGGCAATCTCGACGAACATCGGAATCGTGCGCATTGCCCGCATGAAGCCGCCTGCGCCCACCGTGTCGCCCACGGACTGATATACGCCGACCCGCTCCGGCAGGTGTACATCGCCGCGCATATGCGCAAACGTTCCCGGCAGAATGCTGATGACGACGAAATCCGCGCCCGTGAGCGCCTCCTGCAAGGAACTGCTGACTTCAAACGCCCACTTGGATGCTGCGTCGGGATGCGCCGCCAGCATCGTGCCGATTTTCTGATTGCGCTCCGCCGCCTCGCGGTCAATGTCGTACAGCCGTACCGTGCCGCTGATTTGCCCGTCGGAAATAATGTCGCGCATGAAACCCCATGCCCATCCGCGCGAGCCGCCGCCGATGTAAGCCACCGTCAAGCCTGTCACCTTGTTGCCTTGATGCGTATACATTGCACTTTTCCTCCTTGATGGCTGGTTTTCAGCCTGTATCGACATGATAGCACAGATGCGCGGGTTTTGCAATGCGCGAAAAAGATTCATATTTTCCATTAGTAGGCATTTATCTGCTGCAAAAACAGCTTTCCCTTTCAGGAAAGCTGCTATCATTTTATGCCTTAGTCCTGTCCAAGTAATTCTGTCGATTCATCTTCGAGAATGTCGCCAAAAGTCATTCCCTGAATGCGGCACTGCGCCAGCGCTTCCTGCGGCGTGGCATATTCGCCAATCAGCGCATACGCCGAACCTTCTTTTTTGTACACGCCGAATCGCGCTTCACGCCCGTCAGGCAGTACTGTATTTGCCGGGTGATACATCGAATCCGTCTGAAAACGATATTCCTGCCCTCGCCAGCCAAAATCCAAGCCAAACCAATGCCCGTCGGATGGCGACCATTCCCCGGTGTATTGGGAGAGAAACTGCTCACGGGTCATTTGATTCGACCTCCTCCGTCACACCCGCCAAAATCCACTGAATCGTCTCATCATCCAGCAGCAGATACTGCGGAGTGACCCGCGGCTGCCACTCCGGGACGCACGCCGCCAGCGCGTCCGCGTGGTGGATTGCCAAGCTGTAGCGTTCTCCATTCACGCCGGGGAAGCCCGCTTTTCCATCCGCACTTTCCGAGTGCTGCGCCCAAAGCTGTGTCAGCACCGCTTCCCATGCGTAATATGCTTCCATCTCTGGCGATGCTGCCGGAATCGCCGCATCCTCATCCCCCTGTCGCCACAGCACCTGATACTCCTCCGGCGTTCCCTGCCGAATCTCCGCCGTCGTCGTCTGCCAGCCGGAATCGAGCGTGAAGCCGGCGTTTTGCATAGGCGTGCTTGCCGTATGCGGCACGATATGCTTTTCGGCATAGAGATAGAGGATTTCGGCGCGGCTTCCGTCAGCTGCCGTCTCCGTCACCTGCTGCCGCTTGACGTAGAGTGGGGTCATGCTTTCGTGATAGTCGAACGAAGCGACAAGTCTGCCGTCCGCCAACTGGGACAGCTGAATCCCGTATTCGCTCGTCGGAATCGGGCGCGTTTTGTTCATCAGCCAATCGAAGCAGTATAGATTTGCCAGCCCGAGGATGCACACAATCAGCGCACCCAGCAGGATATTGCGGAGGGTGCGGCGGCGCTTCTGCTTCCGCAGCGTCTGGGCGGCGGCGTCGAACGCGACGCGCGAATCCAACTCGCTTTTCTTTCCGGCGGGCAGGTCAGCCTTGAGCTGATTCATGTATGCGGCACATTCCGCGCACGTCTGCACATGCGCCGACACCATGTGCTTGCTCCCGTCGCTGGCGACATCATCCAGCACCAGCGGCATCAGGTCGCGGACGACCTCACAGTCTTTCTTCATGCGTTTCGTCTCCTTTCATTGCGTCCAGCAGCATTTGCTTCGCCCGGTACGCCGTTACGCGCGCCCAGCTTTCGGATTTCCCGAACAGCGCCGCAATTTCCTTGCTGGACAATTCGCAGAAGGTTTTCAGGGTGAACACATCGCGATACGGTTCCGGCAGACGGTGGAGAGCTTGATGCGCACTCAGGGCGAGACTGTGTTCCGCGACCATCTCCGTGAAATCCGGGACGGACTGCTCCGGCACGTTGTCCAATGGCAGCGGCGACTGCTTCCGCATGATGCGCAGAAACTGATTCCGTGCAATCGCGCAGAGCCATGTGCCGACCGAACTTTTTCCTTCGTACCGCTTCCAATTTTTCATCGCCTGATAGAACGTTTCCTGCGTGAGTTCCTCCGCAAGGTCACGATCGCGGCACAGGCGGATCAGGTAGCCGTACACCATGTCCCGGTACTGCTGATATGCTTCTTCTGCGTCAAGCATCTCCAGCACCTCCCTTCATGAAGTTAGTCGCGTGGGGAGACGAAACGTTACATGGAAATGCAAAAAAACATCCGAACCATGCTCCAAGAGCCAGCGGTTCGGATGTTTTTGCTGTATGGTGCGGGAAACAGGACTTGAATTCGACCAGATTATACATCCTCGATCAATTCTACCACATGATGTAGAACGATAAAAGAAGAATAATCAATATCTTGTGTTATCGACCAACGATAGTAAACCGTGTGTTCTCACGGTTTGGGTACGATCAGGCGACGATTTTGCGGTATATCGGCAAGTTTACCCAAACCAGATTTTAGCCGACGAAAGTGAAAATGCGGCTAAAACACAAAAAAAGGAGGACATCAACATGACCCGTTTCCCGAAAGAATTGACCGAAAATGGCATCCATTATACCCTGCATGGCGACTGCTACTTTCCGGATCTCGACCTCCCGGATTCTCCCCGGCAGACTATCAGCCACTATGGCTGGATGCGGAAAGCTTACCTGGAGGAGCATCGCCCCAGACTGTACGAACGGCTTCTCCTCTCCGGCAAGTTGTATGATCATCTGGCGGAAACAGATCAAGTCTGCCAGGATCGAATGGAACGGATGATCGCCCAAATGGCTGAAGCTGAAGGCATCAATGAAAAGCTGAAAGCTTCTGACCAGTTGGGGTGGATTTCTCGGATAAACAATATTCATCAACGTGCTGAGGAAATCATACTGGATGAACTGGTCTTTGCCTGAATCCGAATCGCCGTCTCTTCTGAGGCGGCTTTTGTTTGTTTGTCTGATCGCCTATTTATAATACGCTAAGTTCTGCCGGATCTTCCGGCAGCCAGATAATATCGTTCTTATACTTTTCCAGATCTTCTTGATACACATGCATAAAATCGATCACTTTTCCGTATTGCTCCGGGAACATGCTTTCACAATACTTCGGAGTCACCGCATGCGGAACAATTCCGATATAGTCCGAAGCATCGAACCTTGCCAGAATCTCCTCCGCATCTGAAATCAGAACCGGCAGTCCGGCATCATGCAGCGCCAGATAAAAACTAACGCTCTCCATTGGGCGGTGTTTCCCAGTGACCTGATAATAGAAGCCAACAGGATGCTGATCAGCCTCTTCCTGCGTCATCTCGCCAAGCCGTACTTTCCATTCCAGCGTATGCCTGTCATGGCGAACAAACAGCGCCATATGCGTGCTGTTTCCTCCCGGCACAACTTCCCAGGGATGGCCACCGTCATGAGAACCGAAATACCATTCTTCCCAGGCGGAAGGATCATCAAAGTCTATACCGGGGCCTTCATTCAGCCCGTGCCCCTTCCCAGTAAGTCCTTCATCCCGTCCATCCGCGTATCGCAGATAGAGCTGAACCGGAGTAAAGCCTTCCGTTTTCTTGCCTATCGCTTGATAACCGAGTTCACAGGCTCTGAAGAAATCGTTGGCGGTCATCTTCTCCAGCCGACCAATTTTCAGTTCATCATTATTTCCGGAAGAAATTAGGCTACGGTATCTTTGGATCTGTTCAGGCTTCAGCCCTTCAAATTCCCGTTCTTTATAATTCGGCTCCGCGGCGTATACAGCCGATCTTTTAATCACCCCTGTCCTGTGAGGATAAGGAAGATTCTTCTCCACAAATTCATTATAGGTCCCGTCCCGCAGCATTCCCATACTGTTTTCAACTGCTGGAAGCAGTAGCTTGCACAGTTCTATTGCCGGTTCCTCTTTATACCAGGTTTCCTCCCGGACACCGTCATTCAGGTTTGCGTTAACAATCAGGCAATTCTCCTCTCGGCTTGCAACAGAAAGCCCTCTGAACTTCCACCTGGCGTCTGGTTTGTTTTCACTGATGCCAACGAAATACCATTCGATTTCAAATGTATAATACTCCCGCCTGAGTTTTTCTTACTCCTTTTTTCTCTCTAC